>SL_8KL_010_SEDDRAFT_10001372_pt1 | contig 21147 bp, 19 predicted proteins | sample SodLakKL_010_SED_4_FD_11160 | JGI IMG/M metagenome (IMG submission 11160) | reverse complement strand
ACAGGAATTATATTCCACAGGTCTTCGACAGTTATCTCTCTAGGAGGTATAGGGGAACCATACCGCCAACCGTTGGAAAATGCCATCTCTGCTCCGCTCACCTCAATCATAGCTTTCAAAAGAAGATTGTCCATTGTAGTCTCCATCACTCTATCTCTAGCTAGACCAATCTCTGTTTCACCTACAACTTCCTGCATCTTGTCTTTGTAAGGCTCCTTCGCGTTATCGACCATCTCCTGAACCCCTTTATCAGGCTCTATAGATTCGTTGATCTCTACCAGTCGGTGGTTGTATCCTGTTATACCTTCATCTCCCAACTCTAGATCCAATCTTCCGATAAAAGAGCCGTGACATCCAGATTGCATGACTATCGTATTGTTCACTTCTACTGTCTCATAGAGTCTATTGTGAGTATGTCCACTTACAAGGACATCGATGCCATCAACTTCTTTAGCAAGTTTTAATTCCTGTGGATAACCAAGGTGAGCGAGAACGACTATCAGGTCAACGTCCTTCTCTTCTTTTAGTTCATGGATATACCCAGGCAGCTCTTTTTTGCCGAGCATGAATTCAATACCTTTGCTGAAGTGGTCCGGCATAGTTTTATCTACTATTGTAGCCGCGATACCAATTATACCTACTTTGATTCCGTTTTTATCCACTGTTTTATAAGGATCAAAAACCAATTCATCTGTATCTTCTCGGTAACAATTCATCGCTAATGGATAATCTAACTTTTCTGAAAAATTCAGCAGATGTTCAGGCCCATAGGCAAAATCCCAATGAGCTGTCCAAGCATCGAAACCCATCTCGTTCAAAATAGGAATCATCACATCTCCTTTGCTTTTGATTGTTGGATAAGTTCCATGAATAGTATCCCCATTATCTAGAACTATAACAGAACCTGGGTTTTCTTCTCTAACTTTATCGAAATAGGTCGTTATCCTACCATAGCCTCCAACTTTTCTATATCCCTTTCCCCCGTCCTTCCAAAAATATTCATCATGTAAGTCTAGATAAGCATGGCTATCGTTCATCTGCAGGATAGTAAGGTCATGTTTTTTGCTCATCATATTACCTCTATATTTTGATGTAGTTCCAACCTTCGTTCTGCTTTTTAACCAGTTCACCAACACCAGAAGGCACTATCTTTGTTCCCTTAATCATATCGTTTTCTTGCATTTCCAATGCATTTAAACTATTAGAGCAAACACAAAATACTACTCCTTTATTGGAAAGGTAATCCACCTTGTTAACACATTCTCCTTCTTTCAACATTATCTTCACTCCAGTACCGTTCATCAATAATTCTATATCGAGATTTTCTTCACCCAGATCTTTTATCAAATTGATGATGTTTGAGATAGCTATGGTACTTCTCTTCTCATCATGAAGATGAAATACGACTTTGTATTTTGACAAAACTCCTCACCAAAATCAAAAGGTACTTCTTCTTACAAAAATATTGTTATCTCCTAATGTGAAGGTATCAGTATCGAATATATCAATATCTCATTGAATATGGCAACCACGTTTAGGTTTCATAAAAACAATTTTCTAAAGAGCCTCTAAAACAATTTCTTTCGCCCTATTCAATGCGCCTTCTTTACCTTCTGGTTTGCTACCCCCACCTTGAGCCGTTTTAGGTGAGCCGCCTCCTCCGCCGTTTATCTCTTTTGCAGCTTCATTTAAAATTTCGACCATGTTAAGATCTAAATCATCACTTCTCGAGAAGACGAGATTCACGTTCTCTCCTTCTGAAGCAAGTAAAACTACTCTACCCTCTTCGGACGTTATCCTCTCAGCGGTAGATAACATCTCCTTCGCACCCATATCTACGACTTCTGAGATAACCTCTATTCCACCCACTTTTTCTCCTGGAAGTAGTTCCTCTGCCATCGCTATAGATTTATATTTCTTCAGTTCCTCTATTTCCTTACCACGTTGCTTCCACTCTTTAAAAAAACGTTCAGCAGTATCAGGAAGATCCTCCGGACTAACTTTAAATTTGGATGAAGCTTCCTTTAAAAGGTCTTCTTGACTCTGGATGTTCTTCACCGCCGCCATACCGGCAGAATATGTTAGTCTTTCAACGCCGTCTTGTATCCTCTGAGTACCTAACACCTTTATCGGACCGACCTCAGAGGTCCTATTAACATGGGTGCCTCCACATGCCTGTGCATCGTAATCCTCTACATCAGAGATGTGAACCACTCTTATAATATCACTCTCCGGAACACCACCCTGATAAAGTTTAAAGCCAAATCTCTTTTCAGCTTCATCTCTAGTGAGTTCTTCTTTCCTTACCGGAATATCATCAAGAACGATCCTGTTCGCTATTCTTTCAATTTCTTTTATCTCTTTGCGGCTTATTCTTTTAAAGTGTGATAGATCCAACCTGGCGCTTTCTACGTCCTTCTTAGCCCCTTTCTGCCATACGTGATCTCCCAAAACTTCTCTAGCGGCACTCATAATTATGTGAGTCGCTGAGTGATGTCTAGTTAAAGCCATACGCCTTTCCCAATCCACTCTACCTTCAACTGTTTCCCCTTCAGAGATCTCTCCTTCGATCTCATGGATAATCACTCCGTCGTTTTTACGCACGTGTTTCACCGGATTGCTAGATGAGTCAGTTATCAGAACCCCATGATCTGCCGGTTGGCCTCCACCCTCAGGGTAAAAAAGAGTTCTGTCTAGCACGACCTCATCCTTTTCAGAATCAATAACCACCGCGTCAAAGGTCCGTGCATTAGGATTGTTATAATAAAGAGGTTCCGTTTCAGGTAATTCTGTTTTCTCCTCAATTTCTTCTTCTACAACCTCTTGATCATCCTCTGCAGAGGCCTCATGCTTCTCGGCGATCATTGCATTGAAGTTCTTAGGCACATCGACTTCAATATTGAAATCGGTGGAAATCTCCTTCACTATAGTCGGATGTATTCCATGGGTATCATAGAATTCTATAAGCTTTTCCGTTGAAAGAGACTCTCCCCCCTCCATCTCTCTTAATTCTCTTTTGACCATCCTTTTTCCTTTTTCGAGGGTCACACCGTATTTTTCTATCTCCTTGTCAAGGATCTCGAAAACAAGTTGTTTTTTTGATACATCTATTATGTCGGAGTGGATATCTATCTGTTTCTGCACCAACTCTGGAAGGGACAGTTCATTTTCCATCCTGTTTATCTGTCTAAGGGCACGCCGTATCATCATCCTCGCGAGATAACCCTCTTCGACATTCGAAGGTACTATCCCGTCGGAGAGCATTAGGGCGATAGTATAACTATGATCCGCTAAGGTGTAAACCCCCCTCAATGTTGATAATATTTCTACTACATTTTCTCTTTTCCTATCAATGTTGTATCTTGAAAGTTTATCCATCAGATCGTCTATAAGAGATTCGTCTCTGTAATCATTATCTGAGCTCGCTGCGAGATTAGTATATTCTTCTAACATTCTTCTATAGCTCTCATTTTCTATAGGATGTTCAAAATCTAATTTATCCACTATGTAATCCACCATCTCAGGATATACAGAATCGTAGATTGTTGGAGAACCTTCTGTTACCCAAGCCAATCTTTCGAGACCGTACCCAGTATCTACAACGTCAAGATCCAATGGAGAGTAATTTTCACCATCAAGTTCAATCTCACCGTCACGATCTTTTTCCATGTTCATGAAGACCAGTGTAGAAACTTCTAGACCTTGAATATTGACCTCTAATGAGGGACCTGCATTTCCACCACCGATCCATGGATATTCTTTATACGCGATCAATTCTTCGTCTATTCCCATATCCTTCAACATCTCGTGACAGTACTCTACCGTTTCCTCCTTCCAATAGACCGGCTTGTCAGCAGTATTGAAAGAATGATGCCCTAACATCTCAAATGCCGTCTGATGTTTTCCGGTTCTACCGACTTCATCAACATCAGGCAATCTAATGCAGGGTTGAGATACAACTAAAGGATTAGCTGGAGGATTGACTTTGCCTGAAGTCACATGAGGTTGAAAGTCATAGATACTCGCGTGAACGAGCAAAACATCGTCTCTCCATCTAGCAACAACGGGATACCTATCTAAAGGAGTATGACCTCTCTCTTCAAAAAAATCGATAAAGAACTCCCTCATCTCTTCTACTGAAAAAGTACGACTAGTTGGAGGAGATCCTATGAAATCAAATTCGGTACAGGGAGCATCCTGACAGGTTTCCATACTCTCATCTAAGGTCCAAAAATGGGAGCCGCACTCACTGCACTTTTTTCTGATGAAACCTTTCTTTGCGAAATAATCAAGTTGGTACTCTTCTTCGAACATTATATCTATTCGATTCAAGTCTCCATAAATAAAACATTCGGAAAAAGTTGTATTAGAAAGCTAGGAAAATTTAAAAATGCCAAGGAAAAGGGGAAAGGTAAAATACCAGTCGAAGGGATAAATAACATCGATGGACTTGAAAGAAAAGAAGCTCTTGGCTTTATCTATATTCATCGTCTTGTTATCATCATGGTTCATCGGTAACTTAATGAATTTAGAAGTTGACGGTGGAAATGGGTTTATATTACTTCCCCGGGGCGGAAGAAATATGGCCCTCTTCAGTACCATCTTACTAATTTTTATTCCTATTTCTTATCTCTCATACATATCCTACAGATCCAAAAAAGAAAATGATTTTATGTTTAGTAAAACTTTACTTTTGGCTTTTTGGATTTTCGCCTTTTTTAGTGGTGTGGTACTTGTGATCTTTGGAACCTATCCACTGACTATGTTAATAGAACTTTTACCTGACGTGCCTCTACCTTTTGATATAGAGGCTCCTATTGGCTCTTTTTTTCTTAATATAGGATTCATTTTATTACTATGGCTTATAAGTATGTTCTTTTTAATTTATATTTACTTAAAGTTTTACGAGGTGAAAATGGAGACAACAGAACCGGATCTGAAACCCTCCAAAATAGAGACTGATATATATTCAAAAAAGAAAATAGATGAAGAGACTATCGAAGACTCTTTGAGCTCTACCTTAGATGAAGCAATTACTGAAATAGATGAGGGAAGAGATGTTCGAGATACTATAATCCACTCTTACAATCAAATGACTAGACTCCTAGAGGAAAAAGGAGCAGAAAACGACGATTCAATGACCCCAAGAGAATTTGAAGAGGAAATTACCAAAAAAATACCTAATGCTGAAAATTTTGTTTCCAACATCACTTTTCTTTTTGAAGAGGCGAGATATAGCCCACATGAATTAGAAGAAAAGGATAGGGAAGAAGTAATTCATCAACTTGAAAATTTGAAGGAGGAACTTCAATGAACAGTTCAGAAGAAAATATTACGGTAGAAAGACTGGATTTGAAGCCAGAATGGGTGGAAGACTCTGGGCCTAAGAGTGAGGATCTTTTAAGACCTTTAGTTCTATTTTTCCTTGGCGGTTTTATAATCATACTATTTTTAGGAGGGGGTTTAGGAGAAATTTTAGCGACTATTTTGACAATATGGATTAGTTTGTTTGTCATATTTGCAGGCATTAAAAATATTAAATCAATCTCACCTTGGAAAAGAAATATCAGAAAGAGCGAAATGCAAAACCTTCCTTTGAAGAGCACTTCTGAAACAGCAGAAAGGGCTCTTGAAGGTTTAGAGTTAAGCCAAATGTTGATAGAAAAGAGACTTAGAAGGGACCTCATAGAGAAGATAAAAGAGAAAAAAGGCTTGTCAGAAAAAGAAATGAACAAACTTATGGAAAATCCATCCAAATTAAAAAAAGTGATCAACGATGAAGAGTTATACATGTTAATAATGAACAGTAAAACCATCAAAGACTTAATTCAAAGAGAGACAGAATCTACTTCCTCTAAACTCATCAATTTTTTCACTACTAACAAAAATGTTAGTAAAAAAAATAAAGGAGATGAAAATTTTGAGAAAAGAATGAGAAAGATGATAAAAAGAGTGTCTGAATGGGAGAACGGATAAAGAAATGAAATCTACCACAAGTTTCGTGCTCTTCGCTGCTACGATCACTTCATTCATTTTTGGAATTGTTAGAGGGAGTTGGGTATTTCTCATTTTGGCAATTAGCATTTTTTCGATTTTAGCTGTAGAGGTTAGGGGAGCCCTGCAGGAGGAAGTAAAATTGAAAGTCCAAAGAAAATCCGAGAAAGTGAGTTTATATGAAGATGATAAAATTTGGATAGAATTAACTATAAAGAACGAAGGCAAGCCTCTGAATTATTTAGAGATTTTTGATTCTCTCCCCTCTGACATAGATATAGTAGAAGGGTCTAATCACCATATCTTGAGGCTAGATGAAAAAGAAGAGAAAACGATGAGATACAAAATTCAATGTGCTCGTAGAGGTGAGATGGAAATAGGACCCGTTAAACTAAGATACAGAGATCCTCTAGACCTGCATGTAGAGGAGTGGACTAGTTATGAGTTAATGGATCTATTTGTTCTACCAGAAATCCAGGAGATGAAAGGTGTTAATGTTAGACCGATTTACACTAAAAGTTGGATCGGAAATATAAAGTCTCAACGGATAGGGATCGGGAGTGAGTTCTTCTCTTTAAGAGAATATATGCCTGAGGATGCATTGAAAAAAATAAATTGGAAAGCTACAGCAAGATTTCTAGAGCCCATGACTAATGAGTTCATAGGTGAGAAGTCAGGAGATGTAATCTTGATAGTTGATGGACATAGGAAAAATATAATCGGTAATGCTGAAAGGAATACTCTCGATGCTACAATACGGGCAGCTGGAACTCTTGCTTCTTCTATACTGGAAGACAGGAACAGAGTCGGATTGATAATATTAGGAGATTATTTAAGATGGCTGTATCCCGATTCTGGAAGAGATCACTTTTATAAAATTATGGAAAAATTAAGCGGGGTGAAAGAAGGAGGTCAATGGGAGCTAGAAGACACAAAATGGATATTAAGAGGATTTTTCCCCAAGCGAAGCATGGTGGTATTTATTTCACCTTTACTTTCCAAAGATGTTAGCGAAACTCTTCTTGATATTTGTATGGAAGAGCATAACGTGATGGTGATCTCACCAGACCCGTTGGTAATTGAAAAGGAGATAATTGACGATCATAGTTCTTTAGCTGAAAATCTATCCCAACTGGATAGGGATGTCATTTTAGATAAACTGTGGAAGTACAGTGTAGTAGTTGATTGGAATCCAAATGAGCCTTTGGAAGCTTCTTTGAAGGAGGTGATAAGATACTGGAAAAGGAGCTAAAATATAATTTAAACAAAATACTTCTTGCGATTTTAGTATTAACCATTTCATTCTGGGCCTCTATATCGCGGATTGGAGTTCAAGGATGGTGGATCCCTGTGATTGGAGGAACAATTTCAATTTTTGGGTTCTACCTCAAAAAAACCAAGCTTTTGAATATCGGGACATCTCTTTTAATAGCCTCTTTCTTCTTTTTAATACAGGATATTCCTTTCAATTATCTAAATCTGATTTTTGTAATATTTACATTTTTCTTCTTTTTCGGACTCTGGCTTTTGATGAAAAGAGAATTGTTTGTCAGTGAAATCGAAAGTGATTTAGTTGGTTCTGAAGGAAAAAGTTATCTTGATGAGTATAAAAAAGATTCTTCATTTTACTATTTGAAGACTATTTTTATGGGACTATCAGTATCTATTGCGGGCGGGATGATAGCAGCACATAGTTTTATCGGTCCACTCCCTTCAGGGATAGCCCTTTTTATAAATATCTTTTTTAGCCTTGTTATATTATCTGGACTATATGGTGTTCTGTTTTTACTGCCAAAATATTTCATCGTTGAATGAACTTGTTTTATGCGAATCTTTCCTTTCTTCATCTCTTCTTTTCTAACCGGTGATTTTTTACTATGCTCCGACACTTCTTTACAGCTAAGTCTGACAAGTATATGTTTATAAGAAAAGTTAATAACGAGTCTTCTTGTTTTTACAGGCTCAAATCCCTCCTTGTCCCCTATCTTGGCAAAACATTTTATATAAGGGGTCATTGATATGGTTGTGATAACGTAATTTATCTCCCAAATGGAGTGTGCATTTATGGATTCAATTGTTGATGAGGCTTTATCTCAAGCCGAAAATCAAAAATCGGAGAAATCAAAAGCCGGAGAAGAAGGCGAGCAAGACCTATCGACTGATGATGAGGATCTAAGAGAGGTACTTGCGGACTTAAAAACAGATATCAAGATCGTCGGAATCGGTGGTGCCGGCTGTAATACTGTTGAAAGGATATCAGAGGAAGGTATAAAAGGCGCGAAGTTGATCGCGGCTAACACCGACGCTCAGCACTTGTTGACGATCCATTCTCAAAGGAAAGTTCTACTCGGCAAGCGGAAGACTAGAGGGTTAGGAGCGGGCGCTCTTCCTCAAATCGGACAAGAAGCTACCGAGGAAGCAAAAGAAAAACTTGAAGAAATATTAGAAGGCACTGACATGGTTTTTGTAACATGTGGTTTAGGTGGAGGAACCGGAACAGGAGGTGCCCCTGTGGTAGCAGAGATCGCTAAGAACAAAGGTGCCTTAACCGTAGCTATTTGTACTACCCCTTTTGAAGCAGAAGGATCCTCTCGAATGGAAAACGCAGAATGGGGTCTGCAAAGACTTAGAGGTGTAGCTGATACCGTTATAACGATTCCTAATGATAAGCTTTTAGAACTCTGTCCTCGTCTATCACTTAACAAAGCCTTCAAAGTCGCTGACGAAGTACTTTCTAGATCAATCAAAGGTATTACAGAACTGGTAACAAAACCAGGCCTGGTAAATCTTGATTTCAACGATTTAAAGACCGTGATGGAAGGTGCTGGAGTCGCGATGATAGGAATGGGTGAAGATGATTCTGAGAATCGTGCTGAAAAAGCAATAGAAGAAGCAATCGACTCGCCCCTACTTGAAGTTGATATCAGCAACGCAAATGCCGCACTTGTAAACGTTGTTGGTGGAAATGACATGACTGTGTCCGAAGCGGAAAAAGCGGCTAAAACGGTTGAAAGGAAAATAGGTAAGGATGCGAGGATAATCTGGGGAGCATCTGTCGATCCAAGTCAAGAGAAAACTTTGAAGATCATGGTAGTGATCACAGGTGTAGAGTCAAAACAGATATTTGGCAAAGAAATTTCGACTGAGGAAATAGAAACGATAGCTTGAGGGAAAAAAATGGATATTGTTGAAGGGTCCTGGAAAGTACAGGATAAAATCGAAGAGAAAGCGGGAAAAATAGGTAAAGGTAAGTTCGGCCGCATCTTGAAAATGGCTCGAAAGCCGGATAAAGAAGAATACAGGAAAACCCTTCTCATTGTCGTGATCGGTATTCTCTTGATAGGAGGACTCGGATTTTCGATAATGTGGCTTTGGGATAACATACCAGCATATTTTGCAGTGATGTGAGGTAGAAACTTATGGGACTACTAGATGATTTCACAGAAGACGAAATAGTAGAAGAAGAAGAGGCTAAAGAGATCCCTGAAGAAGAGGAAGAAGGGGAAAAAGGAATATCGTTAGTCTGTGATCCAAACAAGAAATCAATTCCTACGAGAGAAAAAACAACCTATAAAGTCAAATTAATAAATACTACTGATTCAGATCAAGAAATCGACCTTGAAGTTCATCTGTTATATAGTACCGATAGCGATGAGATCATACCATGGAAAATCAATATACTTGATCAACATAGACTCTCGGAAGCATCTGAAACCGTCCGAGAGGCTATCGAGGTCGAGGCTGGGGATGAGATGATTATCCCTGTCCGAGTTAACGCTCCTGAAGGAGCAAATTATGGAGACAAAGCAGAGATCGTTATCGATGCTTCTTCCAGCAAAGATATACTCCTATCCGATTCTATAACGCTCATAACCACTGCTAGACCCACAGTTGTAGCTATGAAAACCCAGATAAATCAAGAGAGGAGCGTGGCTGATTATATAGCATCCTGGGCTAAAGACAAAGATATGGGTGTGTTTTCTATACTCGCTCCTAAACCCGTCAGAGGATATATTTTCATCGAGGCGATGAACCCTTCACTGGTTGACGAGGTGAGTGACGGTACAAGAAAGGCAAAAGGTATCGTAGAAGGAGATACAAGTATAGAGGAGATAGAGCATTTCTTGGCACCTAAACTCGCTGTAGAAGGCATCACAGAAGGAGATATAGTTGAGCTATCAGCTGGACCCTTTAAAGGTGAAAAGGCCCGAGTTACACAAATAGATGAAGATAATGATGAAATCACTGTCGAGCTATTTGAGGCGACTGTTCCGATCCCTGTTACGGTGAGAGGAGATCACGTTAGAGTATTAGAAAAAGAAAAATAAGACTATGTTATGTAGGTGATGAATATGGCAACTGAAACTATAGAAGCTCTTGTAGATGCAGGCGAAGCGAGCGCGGGACCCCCACTCGGTCCAAAACTTGGTCCGCTAGGTGTGGATATTATGGAGATAGTGAACTCCATAAACGAAGAAACAGAAAAATTTAAGGGGATGCAGGTTCCGATAAAATTAACCGTTGATACTGAGAGTGGTGATTTCGATATAGAAGTCGGTACTCCGCCTACTTCTGGCTTAATTTTAGAGAAAGTAGGTACAGAAAAAGGAAGTGGTGAACCTAATAAAGATAAAGTCGCTGATCTTAAGGTAAAAGAAGCAAAAGAAATCGCAGAGATGAAAGGTGATGATCTATTGGGTAAAAATCTCAAACAGAAAACTAAGGAGATCATTGGTTCATGCGTTTCGATGGGCATCACAGTAGATAAGAAAGACCCGAGAGAAGTCCAAAGACTGATCGATGAGGGTGAATACGACTCAGTATTTGAGTAGAAATTTCAAAGTTTTATTTTCCTCGCCTTTCCTCTCTCTATCAAAACTTCTGCTAAATCTTCTCTCAAAGTTAGAACATCCTCTTTTTGTAAATCATAGGTAACGTTCATATCTACAAAAGAAGGCACATCTTCAGTTATATGAATCAATATCTCGTCCTGCCCTTCTAGATCTGGTGAAAGACGCTCTTTTTTCGACTTAGAATCTACACTTTCCTCTTTCTCCCTTTCACTTTGAGATTCCATTTGAGCTGAAGATTTCTCAGGCTCTATTTGTTCTTGTGTTTTATCTCTAATTTTTTCTTGGGGTAAGACATCACGCTCTTCTTGCTTTTTTTCTATCTGCCTTTCCTCTTTCGGTCTCTCTTTTCTAGGCTTTCTTTTATATTCACCCAAAAAGACTTCGTTCTTTAATTCCTCCAAAAGTGTAGATATCTCTTCCAAAAGTTCTAGTTCCGCTTCAACTAAATTTTCAGCGCTCACGGTCTTTCCCATCGATTTATGATACGCTGCTAACACTATCTTTTTTTGTCTCTCTTTGAAGAAAAGTTCAGAAATTTTCTGTACTCTTTCGTACTGCTTTTGAATCCTCCTTGCTCGTTTATTTTTAGGAGGTACCTCAATCTCTTCTACTTCACTTTCTAAATCCTGTATATATCTTCTCAATCTCTGGTAAAAATTATTAGGCAATGTGCAGGGTAATTTCGCTTCTTTTTCTCTCTCCCATACGTCGATTACATCTTCGTAAGTTAACTCGTCATCAGGCATCGTAAAACCAACTCATTGATGATATTTGTGCTTTTGGAAAATTTATGTTTTAAACGAAATTTCACACTCGGGACAGTTTTCTGCTTCCTCTTCTACTTCCGTTCCGCATCTCGAACACGCTAATCTTGTCCGGCCGATCATATCCGTCTCTAATATTTCCTCGCCACACAAGATACATTCGAATTCATCTGGAACGAAGCCACCGCAGAATGGGCACTCGATCAATTCTTCGATATAACCTTCCTCAGCATCCTCTTCATCCATCAATTACCAAAATGATACAAGTCTATTAATCCTTTTTGCTTTCTTCTACCAAACAGATCTCCCCCCATTTTCCCGTAGATATCTGTTTCCCATAACCTTTGTCTTGAACGTAACCATTGATAACTTTGATCTTACTCCCGGTCTCGAATTCCTCCTCAACTCTATCTGTGTCTTCGTCCCAGAAAACCACTTTGATTGTACCTGTTCCATCATCGATCCGAACGTTTCTGACCTTGCCCTCACCATTTTTGTTTTGAAAAGTCCTCAAAGTTCCAAGATCAATTATTTCACCTTGAACTGTAGCTTCATCACCCGGGGTTATCTGGTCGATGTCATAGATTGCGCTCTCGTTTCTACCTTCCTCAGCTACGATCATGTGAGCTAGTGTATTCTCATCGAAAAAATGCTCTAATTCCTCTTTTTTATCTTGAATTTTTTCCTTGAACTCAGTTTTAGAGTAGATATCCGAAACTTTTTTGTAAAATTCATCAACAGTTGGCATGATCTAGATCCTAAACATAATTCAAAGATTAAAAGGTATTGGTTAAAGTAATTCTTTCTACATCAGATCTATTATCTTGCTCAATATCTCTAAATTTTTTGGCAGACCAGTTTCGATTAGAGGTCTCAGAGTTACCTCCTTACCGAATAGATTCTTTATAGCCCCTCGTTTCTCAAGAGGTGAGCGTATCGGAACAGTCAAGTCTGCTATATCTTTCAATTCCGTTTCAGCTTCTCCAGATAGATGGACCACTTTTTTGTTTTCGAGTTGTTCAAAAGGTATATCCCTAGACCCATAAACCAATACAGTTTCACTTTTGATATTTCCTTCCAGAATATCCAAACATGCCAAGCCGTTGGCGTTAGCGCCAGTTTGTACAACTATCCTGTTCTCTAAACCATCTGCTTTTTGTGGACTCACTATCCCCACACCATCGTCTAGCGCTTCTATTGATTCTACGACCTCCGAATCGTTCTGCTTAGCCCTCTTGACGAACATCTTCATAATAGGGGCAATATCGTAAATCGACGGATCGACGTATAATTCTTCAGCTGATTCTAGGGCTTTCAAACCTACGGTCGATCTCGTATCTGCTACTGAAGCAAATATTTTGCCTCCTGTGTGGTCTGCTAATTCCTTCAGCTTTTCCGCCTCTTCGATAGTTGTCTCAGTTCCTACAAATAGGTCTATACTTTTACCTCGGATCATATTCTTCAATTCATCTAGTCGATCTTTTAAAATACCATCATTCTCTCTCCCATTCATAGAACTTTCAAATTTTCCTTTATCACAAAGATGTCCTTGATAGAAAGGATCTTCAGCTGGCTTCATCATGACCGGCCTACCATTTACTGTATATATCTCAGCTGGGCAGGTCAATCTACACTCTACACAGAAGGTTTCTCCTGCGATATTAGTCTCGTGTGGGCCCGGCTTTTGATCCTGCAGAACCTCTTCAAATGCACCAGTTGGACAGGCATCGGCTAAATCACCTATCAATTTACTCTCCACTTCGCCTAAAGGATCACCAAAAGCAGGTTCTACAACGGTTTCAAATCCTCTATTAGCGAACTGAACGACCCCCTCACCGTGTACTTTCTCGGTCGTTCTCACACACGAGCCACACTGGATGCATTTCTCTGGCTCTCTGAGCACATGGGGATGAGAATCATCTTTCTCTCTTTCGAATTTAAAGCCTTCATAGACATTTTGCTCCGCATCGAACAAATCTGAGTACTCTCTAAGTTTACATTCGAAGCGATCGAGGCAACCGCATTCCAAACATCTCTCAGCTTCATTTCTAGCGGGCTCCGTTGAAAAACCAAGTTCGATCCTATCGAAATCTACATTTCTTTCTTGAGGAGGCCTAGTTGGCATCTCCTTTCTCGATTCTTTATTGTAATCTAAAAGATCTTCTTCGGTGAATTCATCCTTATGAACGTAACCAAATGGATCCTTGTAATCTTCTAGAACTTCATAATCTTCTAATCGATCTTCAAGATAGGCATCCAATGCATAAGCAGCTTCTCTTGCCATGCCTGTACTTTCCACTATCGAAGATGGACCGAGATTTGCATCTCCAGCAGTAAATACGTCCTCGTAATTGGTCTGGAACTTAGAATTTTTAGCAAGAGTGTAATCCTCTACTTCAAGTCCTTCATTCTCTAGCAGTTCTCTATCCGGTTGTTGGCCAATCGCAAGTACAACACTATCACTTTTGATCTCGACTGTTTTATCTGGTATCTCTATAGGCTTTGGACGTCCTGATTCGTCTGGTTCGCCGAGTTCCACGGGAGAACATGTGACCTTTTCAACGCATTCCTCATCTTCAGCACTGCATACCTCTTTCGGGCTCACTAGGAATTCAAAATTTACTCCTTCTTCTCTCGCTTCGTCGATCTCGTCTTGATGAGCTGGAGCCTGTTCCTCACTCCTCCGATAAGCTATTGTCACTTCCTTTCCCATCCTCTTTGCTGTCCTCGCAACATCTATAGCGGTGTTTCCACATCCGATGACAACCACTTTCTCGCCGACATCAAGATCTTTTCCCAAGTTATAATCTATCAGAAAATCGATACCACCCATCACGCCGCTTAGATCTATACCATCGATCGGTATCATCCATGGTTCCCAAGCACCAGTTCCCATGAATACAGCATCGTGCCTTTCTCTGAGGTCTCCTAGTGAAACGTCCTCACCGAGTTTAGTTTCGGTTTTTGCCTCAATTCCAAGGGAGAGTATCCATTCTATCTCCTTATCAAGAAGATCATTGGGCAATCGATATTCTGGTATACCATAACGCATCATCCCGCCAAGTTTCGGCATCATGTCATATATCTTTACATCGTGTCCTTCAAGCCTCAAGAAATAAGCCGCAGTAAGTCCGGCGGGGCCCCCTCCTACAATACCTACGCTTTTTCCTGTTTCTTCTCCTATCTTAGGAGTCCATGGATCTTCAATGTCTTCCTCTGCCGCAAACATCTTTTGCTGTCGTATAGCTATAGGATCTTCTACAAGTTCTCTCCTACATTCATCTTCACACGGAGCGAAACATGCCATGCCAAGACTCAAAGCTAGTGGACTCTTCTCTTTAATGAGCTTAACAGCCTCACTAGGCCTTCCGTTAGCTATGTGGGCAAGATAACCTTGTACGTCCAAACTCGCAGGACATTCGATAGAACAGGGTGCTACACAATCTCCCGTATGTTCTGATAGAAGGAGTTCAAGAGCCATCTTTCGTCCTTCATAAATTCCCTCCGTTTCAGTTTTTATCTCCATCCCGTCTTGTATCGGTGTATCGCAAGAAGTGGTGACTTCAGTTCCTCTATCCGTAGTTACTTCAACAAGGCAGACTCTACATCCTCCAAAAGGTTCCTCAATATATTCGATCTCGCAGAGTGTAGGTATGAAAAAATCGTTCTCTCTACAAACATCCAAGATCTTTTTTCCAGGTTCTACTTCATATTTCTCGCCATCTAATGTGACAGTGATCTTATCAGACATCTATTCCACCTCCACTGCATCAACAGGACAAACTTCTTGGCAAGCCCCACATTTAATACAGGCGGCTTGATCGATAACGTGAACTTCTTGAGATTCTCCAGAAATCGAATCTGCAGGACATTCTTCAGCACAGGTTCCACAACCGATGCAATCTTGAGATATGGTATATGTGATCAACTCTCTACATACACTGGCAGGGCAAGTCTCCTCTTCAAGGTGTGCCTTATATTCATCTTCAAAATATCTTAAAGTGGTCAATACTGGATTCGGTGCGGTCTGACCCAATCCGCAGAGGGAATGCTTTTTTATCTTATCAGCCATTTCTTTCAATTTTTCGATGTCTTCATCGCCGCCTTTTCCTTTAGAGAAATCTTCCAACATCTCTAACAATCTTTTCGTGCCGACTCTACAAAAGGTACATTTTCCACAAGATTCCTCCTGAGTGAAATCAAGGAAATAATGAGCTACATTTACCATACAGTCGTCTTCATCCATCACTATCATACCGCCGGAACCCATTATCGCTCCTGCTTCTGTAAGGGTTTCATAATCCACTGGGGTGTCAAGATGATCGGTGGTCAAACAACCACCGGAGGGACCACCGAGTTGTACGGCCTTGAAATCCTTTTCATCGGCTATACCTCCACCGATATCGAATATGACTTCTCTTAATGAGGTGCCGATAGGAACTTCTACAAGGCCACCTCTTTTTATTTTGCCTGCAAGAGCGAAAACTTTCGTACCGCCGCTTTCCTCTGTCCCAATAGAACTGAATTCTTCCGCTCCATTCCTCATGATCCAAGGAACGTTCGCCCATGTTTCAACATTGTTTATATTAGTCGGTTTTCCAAAAAGACCCTCCTGGGCCGGGAAAGGAGGTCTAGGTCTAGGCATGCCTCTTTCCCCTTCAATGGAATGCATAAGAGCAGTCTCTTCACCACATACGAATGCACCAGCACCTTCTTTGATCTGGATATCAAAAGAAAAGTCAGTATCAAGAATATTTTTTCCAAGAAAACCTCTATCTCTAGCTTTTTCTATCGCTATTTTGAGCCTCTTGACGGCAATAGGATATTCAGCTCTACAGTATATGTATCCCTTACTAGCACCAGTAGCATATGCTCCGATTATCATTCCCTCTAGAACGGCATGAGGGTCTCCCTCTAAGACACTCCTATCCATGAACGCTCCAGGATCACCCTCATCCGCGTTACAAATCAGATATTTTTCATCCTTTTCAGCATCTTTTGCGAACTGCCATTTCATCCCCGTGGGAAAACCAGCACCCCCTCTTCCCCGAAGGTTACTTTCTTTTATTGTATCTATTATCTCCTGAGGTTCCATATCTAAGGCTTTTTCCAAAGCTTCGTATCCCTCTCTTTCTTTATACTCTTCTATACTTTCAGGATCTATAATCCCACTGTTCCTTAGAACAACTTTACGTTGTTTTGAAAAATAATCATATTCCTGATCAGTAGATGTGATAAGTTTATCCTTGTAAGGTATCTCCTCGACAAGATGATTTTTGACTAACTCATCTACATCCTCGATTTCTAGATTTCCATAAGTATAAGTTCCTTCATCATCTTCTATTTCAACTATTGGTTCATTGTGGCACATCCCTATACAGCCGACTTTTTCTAGCCCAATATCCAATTCATGTTCTTTGAGACTCTTTTCCAAAGCCTGATAAACTTCCCCAGCACCAGCAGCTATTCCACAAGAAGCGTATCCCACTCGTATACTTTTCTCAGTCATGACCATCCTCCTCATATTTCTTTATGATGTCTTTTGCCTTCTCTCTAGTAAGGTCACCATGAGCCGTGTCATCAACCATCATAACTGGAGCTAAACTACAACATCCTAAACAGGCAACTCTTTCTAGAGTGAATTGTCCATCTTCGGTGGTTTCCCCCGTTTCGATACCAAGCTTATTTTCGACTGCCTCGCCTATTTTATCCGCTCCTTTTACGTGACAGGCTGTGCCGTGGCAAACTCGAATCATGTGATCTCCAAGAGGTTCAAATCTAAATTGAGCATAAAAAGTCGCTACACCATAGATCTTGCTAACAGGAAGTTCTAGATATTCGGCTATCTTTTCAACCACGTCTCTAGGGAGATAGCCGAATGTTTCTTGAGCTGTTTGAAGGATCGGTATCAAAGAACTCGGTTCGGAAGAATGTTTTTCAAATACACTTTCAACATCTCTTTCAAAAGACTGATTTTCACATTCTGATTTCATTTTTAACCTCCAAAAAAGAGATCATAGTTCAGAAAATTTGACATCTTTCGCCTCTGCGTTCAAATGACAGTCCTTCAGGTAAATTGAATCTATTCCTAATACTTTAGTTTTATCATTCATCGTATCATTTCCGTTAATTCTCTAAGGTCCTTTTATCCTCAATAAAAGGATTTTAAAGAGGTAAGGGTTTTTTATTTCTCTCATCACTTCATATAACACCTTGATCCAACATAGCTTTAGCGACTTTGACGAAACCAGCTATGTTAGCTCCGAGGTGAAGATTACCTTCGTCATCGTACTTTTTAGATGTTTCGTAACATGTTTCATGGATATTCTGCATTATTCCCTGTAATCTGTTGTCCACTTTATCAAAACTCCAGCTCTCTCTCTGCGAGTTTTGAGCCATCTCAAGACCGCTGACAGAAACGCCTCCAGCATTTGCGGCTTTAGCAGGTCCGACCATGATATCGTTCTGTCTGTATATCTCCGTTGCAGCAGGAGTAGAAGGCATATTAGCACCTTCGCCTACAGCTATTATACCATTGTCTACCAATTTCTGTGCATCTTCCTCTTCGATCTCATTTTGGGTTGCTGCAGGGAGGGCTATGTCAGCATCGAACCTCCATGGTTTACATCCGTCTTCATATTCTACATCGTACTCTTCAGCATACTCTCTTATCCTTCCTCGCCTTACTTGTTTAAGATCGAAAACGTAATCTTTTTTCTCACCAGATATACCTTCCGGATCGTATATCGTACCGTCAGAATCGGATAACGTTACGACCTTTGCTCCCAGCTCATTACACTTTTCGAGAGCATGGAGAGCTACGTTGCCAGAACCAGATATCAAAACTTCTTTACCTTTAAGATCTTCATTCGCTGATTTTAACATCTCTTTGGTGAAATAAACCAATCCGTAGCCTGTTGCTTCTGGCCTAACAAGTGAACCACCCCATTCTGGTGATTTTCCGGTGAAAACGCCTTCAAATCTATTAACCAATTTTTTGTACTGACCAAACATATATCCAACTTCTCTCCCGCCTACCCCTATATCTCCTGCAGGTACATCCGTATCAGGACCGATATGCCTGTAAAGTTCATTCATGAAGCTCTTGCAGAATCTCATTATCTCATCATCAGACTTTCCTTTCGGATCGAAATCGGAACCGCCTTTTCCGCCACCCATCGCTAAACCTGTCAGCGCATTTTTAAATATCTGCTCAAAGCCTAGGAACTTGATTATCCCTATATAAACTGAGGGATGGAATCTTATACCGCCTTTGTAGGGGCCTATAGCACTGTTGAACTGAATCCTAAATCCTCTATTGACGTGTACCTCTCCGTTATCATCTTTCCATGGCACTCTAAAGATAATCTGCCTTTCAGGTTCTACAAGTTGCTCAACTATCCTGGCATCTGCAAATTCAGGATGTTTTTCCATCGCGGGTTCTATCGATTCTAAGACTTCCTTAACCGCTTGATGGAACTCTTCCTCTCCGGGATTTCTATCTACAACCTGGTCATATACCCTATCTAACGCCATCATATCATTCTCCATTTTTGATTTATTTAGCCTTAATCGAGTATGCAGTGATTTCTGATTAATAATTTAAGTATTTCGTATAAGATTTTGGGGTTTTAAAATCAATATATTACCCAACATGTACAATATTTGGAAAATGTTATTGAAAATTTATCAAATTCCTATAGAAAATTAAAAGTAAAACGAGATGACTTACAAAATAGCTATCGGTGGTACCCTGAAATGCATATTTACTTCGGATCTCCACGGAGATAAGAAGAAATACGATAAATTATTTAAATTCGTTCAAAAAGAGAGACCTGATGGAGTATTTATTGGTGGAGATATACTTCCCTCAGCATTGAGAAAAAATACCGATTTAGAATATTTTTTAAAGAGTTTTTTGAAAAAAAAGCTTGTAATGTTAAATGAATCAGTCAAAGATCAAGTAAGGATCTTCATGATAATGGGAAACGATGATCCTAGAGCATATGAGAAAACATTGAAGGAAATGGAAAAAGAAAATCTTTTAGAGTATATGCATAATTCTACTACCAAATTTGGCGATATTTACGTGAGTGGATATAGTTTCATCCCACCTACCCCTTTCAGATTGAAGGACTGGGAACGTTATGATGTTTCTAGGTATGTAGGAGTTGGGGCAATATCTCCTGAAAATGGAACAAAGACCGTAGAGATATCCGAGTATGAAAAACGATACAAGACTATAGAAGACGATCTAAAAATATTATCAAAAAAGTCTCCTCCCGAAAAAACCATCTATTTGTTTCATTCCCCACCTTACGAAACCAATCTCGACAGAGCCGAGTTAGATGGAAAGAAAGTTGATCACGCACCTGTAGATGTCCATATAGGTAGTATAGCGATAAAAAGGTTCATAGAAAAAAGAAACCCTTACATCACGCTCCATGGCCACGTCCATGAAACCGTAGAGATGACAGGAAATTGGAAAGAAAAAATAGGGAATTCATTTTCATTTACAGGCGTTCATAATGGATCAGAACTAGCTCTGATCGAATTTGATACCGATAGTCCAGAAAAGGCTACTCGAACTTTAATCGATGTAAAAGAAAAATGAAAGATTCTCAATCATCTTGACTTTGCTCGATAGGGATCTTTTTAGCCGACTTATAACGCGAAGTTATATGAGATGCCCAAGAGGTCTCTTTCTCGATGTCCTCATCCGTCACATAGTGAACATCTAAAATTCCATCTGTTCTTTTTCCTATCCTCTTTTCATTTTCTTGGATTAACTTCTGATCCCATCTTTCGAACCAATTTCCCAATTTGTCTTTCTGTTCTTCTGTACCGTTGAAATGTACGAGAAGATCTATATCGCTCTCCGGTCCCGCCGTAGCTTCCTTAGTGCTACCAACAACATAAAGGTCTTCGACACCATAAATTTCCGGGTCTAGCTGTCTAGCCATCTGTTTGACCTTTTTCATCCGCCACTCCCAATGATCCGAAGGCTCCAAGTAGGCCAGAGCTTCATTTGCTTCACCGTCCATAGTCACAGTGAGTGTTCCACCTTTACTTATATCACCGACATCAATGACTCTAACTACCTCTTCAAATTCTTCATATTCAGGTAAAAGATCAGTAAGTCTGTTTTCAGACCTGAAGAACATCTCTTCTCTCCATATATTTTCATCTTCTTCAGGATATAAAGGAAGGTATTTTATGTCTGATTCTACAAGGTCTTGAAAGAAGTGAGTGCCAAAAGAGAGTTCTGGTTCGTATCCGCGTCTTTCTTTCGCAACTTCTGCCAAAAGGGCGGTATTGTGAATCTCTCTGTATTTGACCGGAACTCCAAGTTTTATATCTCCTCTACTTCCCCATCTACCAGGCCCCATAAGAATGAATTTTCTCTTAGGTAATTTTTTATTGAGTTCACCAACTATACGTGCGACTTCCTGCATCTTTTCTTTGCTTTCCAAAGAGGCGTATTCTTCTGGAACAACGTAAACTATATATTCAAGATTTTCTAAATTACCTGTAGT
>SL_8KL_010_SEDDRAFT_10001370_pt1 | contig 21179 bp, 21 predicted proteins | sample SodLakKL_010_SED_4_FD_11160 | JGI IMG/M metagenome (IMG submission 11160) | reverse complement strand
CCAACCTTATTATATGCTTTTTAAATGATTCGGTATAGCGGCAATTATCGCCTTTACCGCATCTAATTCATTCCCTGATCCTTAACAGCTCGACCCTGGTCATCATGGCCGGATTCATCATCGGCATCCCCGTTGCATTATCCTCATTTAGCGCCGTATAAGGTTACCTGGGCGACGTGATCAACTTTGTGCTGCCGACTGTAATAAGCCCGCTTTAGGTCTTTATTTGCTTCGCGCTGACAGTGGTTATCTAACAGTTGAGCAAGCACCTAAGCACCAGGAACATTGATAATTTTTTTTGAGCGAAGCAATAAAAGCAGGAACAGAATCATAAATCCTGGTCACAGACTAATGTTAGAAAACCTTAAAATATGCTAAAATATCAGTATAGTATGCTGTCTTAGGTGACATGATCTTGGAGGACAAGGATTATGGAAGGTCTATACCGAGAAGAAATCTGTAATACCCTTAAACTGGAGCTTTCAACCAGGTCAGAAATAATCTTTGCTTACCTGTTTGGTTCAGTAGCTACTAAAAAAGCAAACACTTTAAGTGATATAGACCTGGCTATTTACCTGGATCCAGATTACCGGCACCGAAAAAAGGGCTATGGTTATCAAAGTGAATTTATTACTGAACTTTCCTCCTTGTTATCAACCCCGGTTGATGTTGTAATTTTGAATAGAGCTTCAACCATTCTAAAATACCAGGTCATAAAAAACGGTGTGCTCATCTTTAGCCGTTGCGACAAGACCCGCAGGGAGTTTCATGAAAAAACTATCCGGGACTATCTTGATTTAAAGCCACTGCTTGAGGTTCAGCAGCAGTATCTGCTGCAAAGGTTTTCCAATCTTTCATCCGGGAGTTGATCCAGCTGGTTGATCGGGACCTGGTTTTTTTAAAAATTCAAGAGATAGAAAAATACACACACGAACTTAATAAATACCGGGGTATAAAAGCCGAAGAAATGGAAAATGACCTGGCAAAACTCTGGGCTGTTCAGCATGGCTTGCAGCTCTCTATCCAGGTTATTTTAGATACGGGCAACCACATCCTGGCTGAAAAAGGTATACCTATCCAGGAGTATGCCGAGATATTTCCAGAATTGGCTCGCCTGGGAGTCATACCGAAGGATTATGCCGAAAATATTAAAGGGATGGCCGGTTTGCGGAACCTTCTTGTTCACGAATACGCAGGAATTGATCTTGAGAGAATTGCGGCATTTATAAACAACAACCTCGGTGATTTTAAACACTTTGCCAGTTACGTTCTAAGCTACCTTGAACGAGAAAAGAATAACGGAAATCTTTAACCCGGAGTGTTTAAAGATTCAGCTCTCCGGGCAGCAAAGTAAACTCAGGCAGTCCTCTGTAGAAAGGCCTGCCTGAGCTTAATTCACAGGCTAAGCAGCCACCCCCCTGGATACAATCCCCACAACCCTAAATCTTTACCGCTGTCCCGTAAACCAGGATTTCAGCTAGGAGCTTTTAAAGCTAATCACTCTATCCTCAGCTTTATTGATAGTTTAATCTTAAATGTTATAATTTCAGCATGGAAGGTAAAATGGAAATCTCAAGTGAAATTATTGAGTGGCTGCTGGAAGGCGATGTGTCGATTGTCTACCAGGTTAAGCGGGACCTGCTTGGAGCGGATGCTTCCGAATTATCCGCCCTCCGGGCCAAACATCCCGGCAAAGTTCATTTCGACATGGAACAGCCGGGCAAACCAAGCCGCTGGAATACCTTACGGGCCTTGCGGATGCTGAAGCATTTTAACTAGGGCGTTTTCGATGATTTTGGGCCCTTTCAAGAACAGTTTCCTGCCGGCTTCCTCGGTACAGTAAGCGAGGCCTGGGGCAGGACATAAGTCCTCAGATCTTTTCTATCCTGGTATAGCTCCGCTAAAGTCTTTTCCAAGTTAGCAACCGGGATAAAGCCAAAGCGGCGCGCTTTCCCCGGGGCCAGGTCAGAAACCAGGTAAACCCGGCCCTTTTGCAGCAGTTTACCAACCGTATAAGCCTTGTGCCCACCGAGCACAAAATTATGGCGCAGAGCCCTTTCCAGTTCGGCCTGGTCAGGGTAACTATTAACCCAATCTTCGTAAAGCGAAGAGCCAATTCCATCGGGGCACTGCGCCAGCAGGAAGAGGCTGCCGCCGGGTTTCATGGTTTTGATGGCGTTATCAAGAGCTTTATGGGCCTGGTAAAGGTTGATGTCTTTCGGATAACCACCACAGCCGGCAATAACCACATCGGCAGGTTCTGTGATCTCGACCCCGTAAGCCTTATCGGCCATCGCACAGGCCTGCAGGTGGGCCTGGACCATGTCGCCCGCAAATACACCCAATATTTCCTTCTTTTCATTCAGNACGGTATTCAATAAAAANCCACCTCCGGCCATCAAGGCCCCCTCCAACAGGTCCATATGCACCGGATTGCCTTCAAGCCTGCCGCCTGTAGCCCTGTCGTCAAATAAAAGGCTGTGATTGTTGCGGATCGTTTCCCAGCCGGCCACACCCGGTACCAGAGCTTTACGGCCTCCACCGAAGCCGGCAAAATAATGGTGAACCACACTGCCGGTCAGGATGCGCCGATTGGCCCGGGCGACCTTTTTATTAACCCAGACCGGAGTGTTAAAAGAACTATGACCCAAAAATACAAGGTTATCTTCATTTTGACAGTCATGGTTGTACATCCTGACCCGGGAAGCGGTTTTCTCCCCGACCAGCTCCCGCATCTCCGGCTCGGAAAGGGGCCGGTGGGTACCGGTAGCGAAGACAATAAAAATGTCTTTTTTGGCAACCCCGGCCTCCCCCAGCTCTTCAATTAAGACCGGCATGAAAATGTCGCTTCGGGCCAGCCTGGTCGAATCATTAACCAGGATGCAGACTGTTTCACCCACCCTGACAATCCTTTTAAGAGGCGGCGCAGCCACCGGGCTGCGGAGGGCTTCTAAAACTTTTTCAGGCGGGTTATCCAGGGCTTCAGGAGAGGTGGTTTCAAGCACCTCAAAAGGCACACCCGGGGGGAATCTAACCTTAATTTTTCCTTTGCCATATGCGACTTCAATATTTCTATTCACATATCAACGCTCCCGCCATATAAAGAGTATTGGCCTCGGTTAAAAAAGGCCTGCCTCCCTTATCTTTCAACATTTCCACCACTACCCTGACCAGGGGCGGCGGAATAAAAGCCAGGTTTCCTACCTCACCAAAATGCAGCGATCCGGCCTCGGAAATCATGTTAATTCCGGTTTTGAATTTTTATTGATGAAGTTGTGACTTTACTGTCTCCACTCATCTTAGCATATTTTATTTACCGGCTCGACTAAACCCGGACAAAAGTTTAGCGTATAATAAGCGGGAGCAGGTAATAATTTGACGAATTTAAGAATCTATACTACAACTATTATTACAATGTTGATCAGGTTGCTAAATATTAAACACCGTAATTTGCAGTTGGTCCGATAATATCCAATCGAAGGAGGTTTTAAAGTGGACGTTCATGACTATTCAGTAAAAGTCGGCGGAGAAGCCGGACAGGGCATAAACACCATCGCTTCAATATTGTCGCGCTCATTCGCCGACCAGGGGCTGCATTTATTTGCTTACCAGGACTATTACTCCCGGGTCCGGGGCGGGCATAATTTTTACCAGGTCCGCACCGCCACTTTCCCGGTCTATACTTTCAGCGACCGCCTGGAGGTGCTGATGGCCCTGGATAAAGCCTCAATTGACTTACATGCCGGAGAACTGAACCCGGGTGGGGTTATGATTTACGATCAAGACATCGAGGCAGACCACCCGGGTCAAAACGCTCTTGCTCTGCCTATGGCCGGACTGGGTAAAGAACACGGCGGCAAAGCCGTCATGGGCAACTCCGTAGCCGCTGGAGCAGCCTGGCAGGTTATGGGGGGAAACCAGGAAATCCTGGAAAATACCCTGGGCCGGTTGTTTCAAAAAAAAGGCAGTGACATTGCAGAAGCCAATATCAGGGCAGCCCGGGCCGGGGCTGATTACGCAAAAAACAACTTTTCCGGGCACTGCCAGTGCCAGCTGCATCAAGGAAACCGAAATAAAAGCTTAGTTTTGACCGGCAATGAAGCGCTGGCCTTAGGTTCGCTTGCAGCCGGGTGCCGTTTTATCAGCTCGTACCCTATGACCCCGGCCAGCGGGGTTATGCAGTATATGGCCAGGCAGACCCACCGCCTGCCGCTTGCCTTCGAACAGGCTGAAGACGAAATCGCCGCCATCAACATGTCAATAGGGGCGGCAAATGCCGGGGCCAGGGCCATGGTCGCCACTTCGGGAAGCGGGTTTTCCTTAATGGTGGAAGGGCTGTCACTGGCCGGGATGAACGAAACCCCCCTGGTGATTGTGCTCGGCCAGCGCCCCGGGCCGGCCACGGGGATGGCAACGCGGACCGAACAGGGCGATCTGCTGTTCAGCCTTCATGCCGGAAACGGCGAATTCCCCAGGGCTATCTTCGCGCCAAGGACGGCAGAAGAAGCTTTTTGGACGGCAACCCACGCTTTTAATGTAGCTGAAAAATACCAGGTTCCGGTTTTTATTTTAACTGACCAGCACCTGGCCGACTCTTATTACACGATAGATCCATTCGATTTAAATCAGGTTACTATCGACCGGGGCCACCTCCTGGACAACGAAGAATTGGAACGGATGGAAACTTATCACCGCTACGAAATCACCGCTTCAGGGATATCGCCGCGGGCCTTTCCAGGCCAGGGCGGCAAATGCGTAATGGTTCCCGGTAATGAACACATGGAAAACGGTTATTCAACTGAAGATCCATCCGTACGGACCAGGATGCAGGATAAGAGAATGCGAAAGCACAGGGGGCTGGCAGAGGAAGTAAAAGCGCCTGGGAGCCACGGAAGCAAAGATCCTCACACCGCGCTTTTAACCTGGGGTTCTTCATATGGAGCCTGCCGGGAAGCAGTGGATGAAGCAAACCGGCAGGGTGAAAAATGGCAGGTCTTTTCTTTACCGCAGCTGTGGCCCTTCCCGGGCGCACAGATCTCGGAGTTTATTGGAAAAGCAGAGCGGGTAGTTTCGGTGGAAATGAATGCAACCGGCCAGCTGGGCCGCCTGCTCCGGCTTGAAACCGGCCGGCAGCCAGACCTGGCCGTATTAAAATATGACGGGCGACCGATGAATGCCGGTTACGTCCTGTCTCAGGTTGAAAAAGGAGGGGTTTTTCCATGGTAGTCGATATCAAAGAATATGATCTGGATAGAGAAATAACCTGGTGTCCGGGCTGCGGCAACTTTGCCATCCTGGATGTGCTAAAAAACAGCCTGGCCGGGATGGGCCTTTCGCCCCACCAGGTGCTGGTAGTAGCAGGTATCGGGCAGGCCGGAAAAATGGGCCAGCATTTCAGGACCAATACCCTGCATGTCTTGCATGGCCGCCTGCTTCCGGTTGCCACCGGGGCCAGTCTGGTCCACAACGGCTTGAAAATACTGGCCATCGGCGGAGACGGAGATGGTTACGCTGAAGGCGGCAACCACCTGATCCATGCCGCCAGGCGCAACATCGATGTAACCTACATGGTGCACAACAACATGATTTACGGACTGACCAAGGGTCAGGCTTCTCCAACCAGCGAGCATTCGATCAAAACTCCGACTACTCCGCAGGGCAATCCGCTGGAGGGACTAAACCCGATCAGCATGCTCCTGGGCTTAAAAGCCGGTTTTGTTGCCCGGTCCTTTGCCGGCGATAAAGAACAGCTGGGCGCGATCCTGAAAAAAGCGCTTCAAAAACCGGGGTTTGCCTTTATCGATATCCTTCAGCAGTGCCCCAGTTTTAACAAGGTCAATACTTTCCGGTGGTTTAAGGAAAGAGTTTATGATATCAACGAAGAAGGGCATGACCCTTCAGACCTGGAACAGGCTTTCAGGCTGGCCCAGCAATGGGGCGAAAAAATCCCCACCGGGATCTTTTTTGAGGACCCGGAACCGAAACCCGGTTTCAGGGAAGCAGTATTAGGGGATAAAGACCGCTCAATTACCGGACCCGAACTAAACCCGCTGGCCATAAAAGAAATCATGGAGGAGCACCTCTAAAAACTGAAGCCGGGTTATATGCTCCCTGCGAGGAATTTTTGTTTTCCAGGATGTTTTGAGAGAAAGTTTCCGGGCTATCAAAAAATAAGGCAGTTCAAGATCAACTTTCAATCAGGTCCCTGGAGAGCCTGATTCTTTTTTCCATGCCTTCCACATTGAGAATAATCCTGGCATCGACTATTGAGAGGCTCTCTTCATGAACAATGACCGGATTAAGATCCATTTCATGGATCTCCGGGTAGGCTTCAATGACATCCGATACTTTCTCAATCAGTTTTGCTATCGCAGCCTTGTCGCAGGGGGGACGTCCGCGCACACCGTCTAAGATCGCCGATGCCTTGATCTCATCGATCATCGAGGCGGCCCATTTTTCCGAAACCGGAAGGACCCGGAAAGAGACATCCTTCACCACTTCAACCATGATCCCTCCCAGGCCAAACATAACGATGGGGCCGAACTGATCGTCATTCTTCGTTCCGATGATCACCTCCACTCCCCCGGCGGACATGGGCGATACGATGCAGCCCCTGATATCGGCATCAGGCTTGTACTTGTAGGCGTTACTGATTATTTTGTTAAAGGCTTTCCGAACTTCCCGCTCGCTTTTCAGCTTCAGCATAACCCCTCCGGCATCGGATTTATGCAGGATGTCGGGAGATACTATTTTCATGGCCACATTGTATCCGATTTCGGCAGCGTATTTTACGGCCTCATCTTCATCAACCGCCAGGCGGTCCCGGGATACGGAGACCCCCTGCAGTCTTAACAACTCCTTGGCTTCATGCTCCAGCAAAGCGGACCTGCCTTCGGCCAGGGCGTCGTCGATAATTTTTCGTCCTTCCGGGACGGCTTTCGTACCCCATGTGAAGTGAAAATTACTTTTTTTGGGGCCTTCCTGCCGGTAGGAACCATAGAAAGAAAGGGCCTCTATGCATTTACAGGCGATTTCCAGGGAATCATATACCGGGATTTTATAATAGCGCAAAAGGTCCAGCGAATGAGGTTTGGCGTAATTGTAAAGGCTGTGCAGGACAATCGGTTTACGGATTTTCCGGACCAGTTTTCCCATCCGGTGGGCGGCATCCTCTTCTTTGAAAGCCAGCTTTTTGGCAAAACGGATGCCGTAACCGCCGAAAAGGCCCACGACCAGGAGCCCCTGGATATTCCTGTCATTAAGCAGGATTTCCGCACAGTCGGCAAAAATAGCCGGGTTCTGGTCGGTCCCTCCCGCCACATCGATGGGATTGGCCAGAGAGGCGTTGGGCGGCAGAATAGCCTTTAGTTTCTCCCTGGTCTCCTTTTCAAGTTCCGGGATTTTTATGCCCAGTTCGGTCAGGTAGTCCGCCGCAATGGTGGCATGCCCGCCTCCGTCGGCAAGAATGGCGATCGAAGCTTCATCAATCAGGGGCAGGGAGGCCAGGGATTCGGCGATAGGAAACATTTCGTCGGAATGATTTACGGTAATGATACCCGCCCGTTTAAAGGCGGTGTTGGCCACTTCCGAAATGCCGGCCAGAGCGCCGGTGTGAGAACCGGCAGACTTGCTGCCCTTGGCGGACCTTCCACTTTTATAAAGCACGATCGGCTTAACCTGGGTGGTTTTTCTGGCCTGCTGCAGAAATTTACGCCCCTCCCTGAGCCCTTCAACGTAGATCAAGATGGCGCTCGTGTCGGGGTCTTCAGTAAAGTAGGCCAGGTATTCATGGAACTTGATGTCGGCTTCATTTCCCACGCCCACATAGTAGTTGAAACCCATCTGGCTTTTAAGGCCGGCTTCCGTGATCAGGGTCAGGGCGATGTTGCCGCTCTGGGTGAGCAGGGCGATGGAGCCCGGCGGAACATTTTGCAGCCCCACCAGGTTGAGTCCTTTGGCTACACTGATCATCCCGGAGGTATTTGGTCCGATGATTCGCACCCCTTTTGCGCTTTCAACAATCTCTTGTTCAAGGGTTTTTCCTTCTTCACCCAGTTCGCCAAACCCCCCGGCAATTACCACCGCCCCCGCAGCTCCTTTTTCAGCGCACTGCTCAAGGATATTGGGCAGGGTCCGGGCCGGAGTGGTAATCAGGGCCAGGTCGATTTGTTCGGGGATATCCAAAACCGAGGGGTAACACTTCAGGCCCAGAATAGATTTTTCTTTTGGATTAACCGGATAAATTCGGCCGTCGTATTTGGTGTCCAGCAGGGTTTTAATAGCCTGATAGCCTCTTTTTGCTTCATCTTTTGAAGCTCCGATAATCGCTACCGAATCGGCTTTAAAAATTCTTTCGAGGGTATTAGCATTTTGAGAAGTCTCCATCAAATACCATCCTTTTTTTTAATTACTATAAAAAAATATACCGGTTCATAGTATTTATTTTTCGCTTACTGGTCTTCATCCTTCAGGATAATCCTGGCATCAACTATAGTCAGGCCTTCATCATGTACCATGACCGGATTAAGGTCAATTTCGTGAATTAAAGGATAGGCCTGGGCTACTTCCGAAACTTTTTGGATTAAATTTACAATTGCTTGTTTGTCTGATGGAGGCCGCCCGCGGAAACCATCAAAGATCACTGACGATTTAATTTCATCAACCATATGTTTCGCCCAGTATTCAGATACCGGCACCACCTGGAATGAAACATCTTTCATCACTGAAACCATGATTCCACCCAGGCCGAACATGACCGTGGGGCCAAACTGATCGTCAGTTTTCATGCCTATTACAGTCTCGATGCCCTTGCCTGCCATTTGCGATACCAGGCATCCCCTGATGTCTGCCCCGGGTTGACATTGATTGCAGCTGCCAATTATTGTATTGAACGCTTCCCGAACTTCGTGCTCATTTTTCAATCCCAGGATCACTCCTCCGGCATCGGACTTGTGCGAAATGTCAGGTGATACTATTTTCATGGCCACATTATGGCCTATTTTTTTAGCACAATTCACCGCCTCTTCTTCACTGGCTGCCAGGTAGTCCCTGGTCATAGGCACGCCCTGGATTCTAAAAAGTTCCTTGGCTTCGTGTTCCAACAGGACTTTTCTGCCTTCGGCCAGGGCGTTATCGATAATTTCCTGTCCTTCCCGGGCTGCCCCTGAACCCCAACTGAGCTGGAAATTGCCTTCCTTATCATATTCCCGTCGATAGGAACCATATACAGATAAGGCCTCCACGCATTTACAGGCAATCTCAAGTGAATCATAAACCGGGATGTCATAGTAGCGCAAAAGTTCCAGCGAATGGGGTTTGGCATAATCATAGAGGCTGTGAAGCACGATCGGTTTGCGGCTATTTTCCACCAGTTTTCCCATCCGATGGGCGGCATCCTCTTCCATGAAAGAAAGTTTTTTGGCAAAGCGGATGCCGTAGCCGCCAAAAAGGCCGACAATTAAAAGACCGTGGATGTTCCTGTCATCTAAAAGTATTTCAGCGCAGTCGGCAAAAATAGCCGGGTTCCGATCGGTTCCTCCCGCCACATCGATAGGATTGGCCAGGGATGCGTTGGGGGGAAGAATGGCGCTCAGCTTGTCCCTGGTATCCTTTTCAAGCTCCGATAGTTTTATTCCCAGTTCGGTCAGGTAGTCCGCCGCGATGGTGGCATGTCCGCCTCCATCGGCCAAAATGGCAATGGAATTATCCTTTAACATGGGCAGTATGGCAAGTGACTCGGCCACAGGAAACATCTCACCGGGATGTTCCACTTCAATGATCCCGGCCCTTTTGAAAGCCGATTGTGACACCTCAGAGATGCCTGCCAGCGCCCCGGTATGGGAGCCGGCAGATTTACTGCCCTTGGCGGACCGTCCGCTTTTGTAGAGCACGATCGGTTTAACCTGCGTGGTTTTGCTGGCCTGCTGCAGGAACTGGCGTCCATCCCTCAGCCCTTCAACATACATCAGGATAATTTTGGTATGGGGATCATCGGTAAAGTATTCCAGGTATTCGTGAAACTTAATATCTGCTTCATTACCGACGCCAACATAATAGTTAAAACCCGTCTGACTCTTGAGGTTCGCTTCCGTGATCAAGTTAAGGGCGATATTGCCGCTCTGGGTCATTATAGCAATATTTCCCTCCGGGATATTTTTTAAACCGACTAAATTTAGGCCCTTATCAATATTGATCATTCCCGGGGTATTGGGACCGATGATCCTGATCCCATTTTCCCTGGCCAGAGTCACGATCTCTTCTTCAAGCTTTTTCCCTTCCTCGCCCAGTTCTCCAAACCCGCCCGCCAGCACTACAGCTCCTGCCGCCCCTTTTTGACCCAATTCGTAAAGGATGGATTTTATTGACTGGGCAGGGGTTGTTATGAGGGCCAAATCAAGATTACCCGGAATATCAAGGATAGAGCTGTAACATTTCAAACCGAGAATAGATTTTTCCTCCGGGTTTACCGGATAGATACGTCCTTCAAATTTCCCCTCCTGCAGGGTCACAAGCGCCTGGTAGCCCTGCTGGGTCTCATCTTTTGTCGCACCGATGACCGCTACTGATTCGGCATTAAATATTCGCTCAAGATCCATATTATCTCCCCCTGTAAACTGGATTTCTTTTCTCGGCGAAGGCGTTAACGCCTTCCTGCCAGTCCTCTGTGTCCATGCAAGATAGTATGGCATCAGTCTCCAGCTGCAGCACCGATTCAATATCAAGCTGGGACGATCTCTGCAGGTGTTTTTTTGCCATTGCCATGGGGATGGGAGCCTTGGAGGCGATACCGGCAGCTAATTCCATGATCCTATCCATAAATTCCGCCATGGGGTAAGAGTAGAGGGCGATGCCAAGTTCAACAGCCGTCGCCCCGTCCAGGACCCTGCCGGTGTAAATTAATTCTTTGGCCTTCATGAGGCCTACGATCCGGGGGAGATGCCTGGTCACGCCGCCCCCGACAAAAGTGCCCAGCCCGATTTCGGGAAAGGCAATGCTGGCTTCATCCGACATGATTAAGAAATCGCAGGAAAAGGCCAACTCGGCCCCCGCACCCCGGGCGGGGCCGTTTACGGCGGCAATTACGGGTTTGGGGTACTGGTATAACCTTCTGGTTGCTTCATGGGCCTGCTCGATGTATTTTCTTTTCTGGGCGTGGGTGCGTGCACCTTCGGAATGCTTTTTTAAATCTGCTCCTGCACAGAAGGCCTGCTTCTCTAGTCCGTCCTTAACTCTGACCGAACCGGTCAAAATCACTACCCGCACACCATTGTCTTCCCTGTGTTTTTGAAGAAGATCCGCTATCTCGGAATACATTTCCTCATTTACGGCATTCATTCTTTCGGGCCTGTTAAGCTTCAGGGTAAGGACACCGTCGTTAATTTCATACTTAATGGTTGTGTAATCCATACTGTCCTCCTTTAAATTGGAAGATATCAAAATGAGATTATTGTTGTCTTTATTGCGAAAAATCTTTATCTGTACACGGTTCAATAATACCATAAAAACAAGGGTGTGTTTAGTCATTCACGGCCTCTTCTAATCCAGCAAGATTAAGCCTAACAGCCATGTTAGAGCAATCCTGAAAGTTATACTCTCCCGGCAGAGGCAAGTTCTATGATCATTATTTCTAAGAATGGTTTGCCCCGGCTCCAAATTAGCTGCCTTTCACTTCGAACAGGTGGCCCTCGAAATCCTTAATGAAAGTAACCAGCGCATCGCCTTTTAGAACCTGCATAACTTTTACGTCCGCCCTGCGGCAGTTTTGAAGAAATTTTTCCAGATCATCAACTTCGATACAAACATGATCAATGCGCCTGGGATTGCCTGGCTGGTTGCTGTCGAAAAAGATCTCGAAACGGACCGCCGGGCCGGTATAGTTGATCACTCTTAATTCAGACGAAATATTAAATAAAGCGTGGGAGACTTCAGCCGGCACAATTTTCGGATCCTGTTTTTCCAGGCCCAGCAGGCCGGCGTAAAACTGATCCGCCCTTTCTTCTGAACTGCAGGTTAAAGCGATATGAAGCACATTCATAATCGAACGCCCTTTCTATGATCTATTGGTTCGGCCGGATAATAACCTTGAGCGAATCGCGACCCTCCATGACCAGTTCAAAACCTTTTTCGATTTCATGCAAGGGCAGGATGTGGGTAATCAGATCATCGACACCGATTCGGCCTGCTGCGATCAAATCCAGGGATTCGGCCAGTTCCGGAGGGCCGCAGTAATAGGAAGTGAGAATCCTGATTTCCCTGGTCCAGAATTCGTTGATGGGAACCTCAATGCGCTTTTCCGGACCGGGCACGGCAAAAAAGACAACGGCGCCCCCCTTATCAACACAACGCCAGGCCTGCTCCACGGCAGCAGGGGCCGAGGTGCAGAGGATCACCACATCGGCTTTACGGCCGGTTTGATTAACCAGCTGCTCTGCTACATCTTCCCGGGCATCAATAATAAAATCTGCGCCGGCCTCGCGGGCATGTTCCAAACGCCTGGCCTTAAGATCCGTGGCCGCAACTTCAGCCTGGAGCAACCGGCCCAGTTTCACGAAAAGCAACCCGGACATGCCGCAGCCTAAGACCAGGATTGACTGACCCTCCTTTACGGCAGCAAACCTCATGGCCCTGATTACGCAGGCCAGCGGCTCTATAAAGGTGCTCTGATCATAGCTGACATGATCAGGCAACAGGAAAGTGCCCTTTTCAATTAAGGTTTCCGGCACCAAAATATATTGGGCAAAACCTCCGGGCAGCCTCTCTTTAACCTCTTTGCACTGGGGATAATGGCCTTTAGTGCAGTAGTAGCACTGCAGGCAGGGGACCTTGGGGGCGATAAAGACCCGGTCACCCGGTTTATACTTTTTTACCAGGGAACCGCTTTTTACCACTTCTGCGCCAAGCTCATGGCCCTGCACCAGCGGCGCCCTCGGAAGCCGGTACCATTCAACAATATCACTCCCGCAGATACCGCACGCCATGACTCTGACCAGCATTTCTTTTGGGCCGGGTTCAGGTATGGGCACTTCTTCTATCCGGATATCTTTATTGTGATGCCAGATCGATATTTTCATAGATCTCTCCGCAGCTTTTCACAGGCTCTCAGCCTTCGTTTTTCAGGGTGTTGTACATTTCAAAGGCTTTTTCCGGGCTTTCGTTTTTATGGACCACGGCATTGACGGCTTGAATCATGGCCACCGGGGCTTCGGACTGGAAGATATTGCGGCCCATATCAACGCCGGCCGCTCCCTCCTGGATCGCTTTGTAGGCCATGGTCAGGGCATCCAGTTCCGGGATTTTTTTGCCACCGGCCATCACGATCGGGACCGGGCAGGAAGCGGCAACGGTTTCGAACCCGTCTTCGACATAATAGCTCTTTATGTAATGGGCTCCCAGCTCGGCGCAAATCCGGGTCGCCAGCCTGAAGTAACGGGCATCCCTTTTCATATCTTTGCCCACGGCAGTTACTGCCAGGGTGGGAATGCCGTAGCGGGTGCCCATGTCCACCATTTTGGTCATATTTATAATCGATTGCCGTTCGTATTCGCCCCCGACAAAGACCTGCACCGCCATGGCGCAGGCATTGAGCCGGATCGTATCTTCAATGTCCACCGCGATATCTTCGTTGGAAAGCTCTTTAAGGATACTGCTGCCGCCGGAAACTCTAAGCACAATTGATTGAGTAATGGAGGGGGGGATGATGGTTCTTAGAATTCCCCGCGTCAGCATTAAGGTGTCCGCATATGGAATCAGGGGCAGGATATTAAGGTCGACCCGCTCCAGACCGCTGGTTGGTCCCTGGAAATAACCGTGATCGATAGCAAGCATTACCGTTCGCCCCGATTCAGAGTTAAAAATTTGGCCCATCCTGTTCTTCATGCCCCAATCCAGGGAGCCGCAGCCTTTTAAATAAAACCCTTCTGTCTTCTGGGGAATTTCCGGATAGCACTCTTTGGCTTCTTTTTGCTTGTCATGCTCAGGCATTTCTTGATTCTCCTTTCTGCATCTTTGGGGTATTGAGATGAATTAATTCAGGTTTTCAAGACCTGCTACCTTCATGATCGGAGCATAGAAAAAAATATATTACTGCTTGACGCAATTATAGCAATTTTCTTTTGCGGCGGTCAATCGCACCGCCCTGGGATCTATTTCAATCTGTTCTTAATGCTAAAAATTTTTTCATTATATCATTTTAAACATCTTTAAACTGTGGTTTCGGTATGCTATAATTAGTTCCCAGACATTTTGGCCGGCAGAATGGGGGATGAGGTATAAACAATTATAAAGGAGAGAGTACAATGAAAATTTTTGTCAGGCATGGTTTGCACATTGTTGTGATCCTGGTTATCTGCTTGTCGTTAATTGCTCTAAGTTCCCAACTTGTTTATGCCAATGAAGATGCGGAAAAAGCTGCTGCCATCCAGGCGGCGAAAGATGCAATTGACGCGCTGCCCGAGTTCCCGGAAATCTCCAATGAACACAGGCCCGCAGTTGAAGAAGCCCGCAGGCTGGCGGATATCGCCATGACAGAATATGGAGCCACTCGTTTTGAATTATGTCTGCGGATTGTTCTTTTGGAAATGATCGAGGAAAAGCTGGAGAAGTTTGTCCCGGATGATGATGTTATGCCCCTGCCGCCAACGGGAGGCACCTCCGCTTTACCGCTGCTCGGGATTTTAGTCACCGGGGCAGGTTTGTTTATAGCCAGAACTGGCAAAAGAAATTAATAGCAAAACCAAAACCACCTTCTTTTGTTTAACAAAAAAGATACCGGTTTCAGAAATTACACTGGCGTCTCCCCGCAAGATTAAGGGGAAACGCCAGTAGTTTTATTACAGCTATATATCGTCACATCTTTATGGCAGCAGCGGCGGAGAAATTATCTTCTAAATCCCCTTACTCTCTGCTTCATCCAGGGTGGTCCAAGTTTCATAAACGGACTGGTTTTTCTCATCGAGTTCCCTGATTAAAACTTTGCTGGCCTGTCCTTTCTTCACAATCCGGTTTCTGCTATCCACATAACAGATGGCAGTCTTGACGCCCCCCTTGGGGGTTTCCCCGTAAACCACGTCACATTTTTCATATTGATCTTCTTTTTTATCGAGCTTTTTCTGATAATACTTCCGGCAGTATTCACTGTCGGGATTCCTGGAACAAACCCTTTCCGTCATAACTTTGTGGTTATAATATCTGAAAACAAAAACTATCGCAACGAAAAACAGTCCTATAAAAATCAACGGGATTATGGTACTCACTGGCTTTAATCCTCCTCATATATATAATTTTATTTAAATTGCGCTCAGAACAGGGCCCCATTTTTTAGGCAAGCTCAGGCAAAAGTACGCTCAGGAAGTAAGGTGTCTTCTGTTTATTAACCAAAAATAATATACCATTTTTTAGAGGTTGCTGTAAATAAAGAAAAAATTTGACTCCGGTTCGGGCTTAAAGATCCGATGGTATCCTTATCCATTTGGAAAATCAAAAAAAAATACTCAGGTAAATAGGAAATCGTTAAGTTTTGGCTAATTATATAACAGGAGCAATGATAATTTAAAGGAGGTTTTAATGTATGCCAGCACAAGTGATCTCAGGAAAGGAAGTCGCAAGCGAAATCAGGGGAGAATTAAAGAAGAAGGTTGAAGAGTTAAATAGTAAAGGGATCCATCCCGGATTAGGCGTGATCCTGGTAGGAGAAGACCCGGCTTCAGTTTCTTATGTTACCAGTAAAGCCAAGGGCTGCGAGGAGTTAGGAATCTACGAGGAAACCATTCGTCTTTCTGCTGATGTTTCGGAAGAAGAAGTGTTAAATCTAATCGAAAAAATGAACAACGATAGTAAATTTAGTGGAATCCTGGTCCAGCTTCCTCTTCCTGATCATATCGATGAAGAAAAGGTAGTTAACGCCATTACTCCCGAAAAAGATGTCGACGGTTTTCATCCTGTCAACCAGGGCCTATTATTAAGAGGAGAAAAATGCCCCCTGCCCTGCACCGCTCACGGCGCCCAGCAAATGCTGATGCGCTCCGGCAACGATCCTGCCGGCAAGCATGTGGTCATCTGCGGTAGGAGCAATATCGTCGGAAAACCGCTGGCCGCCATGCTGATGCAGAAAAAAGAAGCTGCCAATGCGACCGTAACCGTAGTCCATACCGGGACCAAGGATCCGGCCCACTTTACCAAACAGGCTGACATCCTGGTCGCCGCCATGGGCAAGCCGCAGGCCATTACTGCCGACATGGTCAAGGAAGGCGCCGTGGTTATTGACGTTGGCGTAAACAGGATCGAAGACCCGAGCAAAAAGAAAGGCTTCCGCCTGGTTGGCGATGTGGATTATGATGCCATCTCCGAAAAAGCGTCTTATATAACCCCGGTTCCTGGCGGCGTCGGGCCCATGACAGTGACGATGCTGCTTTACAACACCGTAGAATCTGCTGAGTTAATAGCCAATAAATAAGTGGTCTTTTTGCCCGGAGTTTGACAATATTAAGTTAGAAAAAGTGTTGAGCAAGATCACCGAAGGTGGAATAATTTTCCACCTTCGGTGATCTTAACCTCTTTTCCAACCGCCGCCAATTATAGTATGATATTTACAGACTGGAATTTATGCTTTAGGCTTGCCCTGATTCCCGTTTTCGGATCAGGAAAAAGGCGGGGACAGTTTTATTAGCAATTATTCCCAAATCCGCATTTATTAAGTTTCTCGGAGGAGCTGATCGCGTGTATGCATATGAAAGGGTAAAACCGGTTAGCTTGCTGGTGGGGATTTTTTTAATGATCATTGGGGTCATATTTCTGGCTGCCCCGGACAGGGTAGCTGAGTTTCTGGCTGTTTTTGTCGGCGCTATCATCACTGTTATCGGGATTTTCAGAATTATCACGGTTGCAGCAAGCTGGAATGTGGTTATTAACCGGGGTATATTGCTGGCTTTCGGAATTGTCTTAACCGTGGTGGGCATTTTCATGCTCTTTAATCCCGATGTGACCATCACCCTGGTCGGGGCTATTATCGGTATTTTCGCCATTATGCTGGCCGTTGATCGCTTTGTTACCGCCAACCGGCTCAAAAGCAGGGCCAACGTCACCCCCACTATTATCTCAGGCCTGATCCATTTGGTTTTCGGCATCGGGATGATCTATTCGGCTATTGTCGTTTTTTCAATCATCATTGTCCTGGCCGGCATTTACCTGCTTATCGCGGGAGTTATGTTTGCCCTGTCATCTTTATTTTTCCGTGATTTTTAGATCAGAACCGGTTAACTTAAAGGGAGGTGTTTAAAATGGCCGTTGTTGAAATTTCCATTGTCCCCCTTGGAACGGGCACTACCAGCTTAAGCCCTTACGTGGCCGCCTGCGAAAAGGAGCTGCGGGAAAACAGCCAGGGCTTGAAATACGAGCTGACTGCCATGGGTACTATTGTCGAAGGCGACCTGGACCAAATCCTGACCCTTGTTCGCCGCCTGCATGAAGTTCCCTTCAGAAGCGGGGCTAAAAGGGTCAGCACCAGCATCAAGATCGATGACCGCCGTGATAAAGAAGGCACTATTGACCAAAAAATCAGGTCGGTAGAGGACAAATTATAGCTTAGAAATTCGTTGCTAAGCGGCAGTGTGTTCCATTATTTTGAGCTGGATGAATTCAATGGTTTTTCTTGTCATGAAATGGACAATCTGATATTTTGGGATTAATGACAGTAAATCTAAGATGGGGATTAGTATATCTTATCTTAATATTGGGATTTTACCAGCATTTACCAAGCCTAAACTTAACAAAAGAATACTTATAAGGGCAGGCTATTTTTCTAGTTTGGAGAAAAATTGAGTAAAGAAATTGATAAGGAGTATTAACCGGTTTTGAAAATTGCTCTGAAGATAATTATTGCCATATTGGGCCTGTTTTTGATAGCAATTTTTTACATCGACCTGACTTCCGGACAAACAAACCCGATCCGGGATGAGGAAGGAAATATAATCCCCGCAAGTATTGCCGTCCTGGAAAAGGTAGAACTGGGCGGGATGGAGCAGTGGATTTCTATCCGGGGCAGAAATACCGCCAATCCTGTCCTGATCTGGCTGCACGGCGGGCCGGGCTCAACCCAGATGCCGCTGGCCCACCATTTGGATCAGGAGCTGGAGAAAGATTTTGTAGTAGTGCACTGGGATCAGCGCGGGGCCGGAAAATCGAACCCCCGCCATTTCGATGAAGATACGATGAGCTTAGAACAATTTAAAAATGACGGGTTTGAGCTGATAGAATATGTGCTTGAGCGCCTGGACCAAGAAAAAGTCTATTTACTGGGGCATTCCTGGGGGACCTGCCTGGGAATTGAAATGACTGAAGAAAAACCGGAATACATCCATGCTTACATCGGAGTCAGCCAGGTAGTAAACGACCGCCGGGCCGTTCAAATTGCCTATGATTGGTTGATGGAAACAGCGCTGGAAAAAGACGACCGTGACAGGATCGAGTTCTTACAGGACCTCGGGGAGCCGCCCTATAACCACAGCGAATACAGGCAGCTGGCCCAGCTGGTAGGGGAATACGGCGGCAACTTTGACCTGAAAATATGGAGAATCGCCCTGATCGCTTTAAGGTCTCCCGAATACAGGGTCATCGATTATTTCCGCCTCCTCGGGGGCATGAACAGGGGCGGTGCTCCCCTGCATGATCATGAAATGCTTCATTTTAACTATATCGAGGAAATACCTGCAGTGGAAGTACCAGTGTTTTTCCTGGTCGGGGCAAAAGATTACAACACTCCTACTGCACTGGTAAAAGAATATTATCAGCTTATCGAAGCGCCCCAAAAAGACCTGACCATTTTTGAAGATTCCGCCCACACGCCGTTTTTAAAAGAACCGGACCATTTTTACCGGACCATTGTCGAGATTAAGGAAAAAACATATTAAGTGAGGACCTGAGCTACCAAACCTGAAAATGCTTTTTACGGCCGGGGTCGGAATATAAACAAGAGGATGAATACTACCGCCATCAGTCCAATAAAGGAATAATTAACAACACTGCTAACCAGTGTTTCATCACTGCCGCTCAGAACAAAAACCCTGATCAACAAAAAAATCAGGACAATAACTATTCCTGCTGTTTGAATCTGTTTGTAACTCACTTAACCACCCTCCCTATAAGATGATCCAGACGGTATTTTATTAAGACACTTCTGCTCTTTAAAAGGACACCGGCCGAGGGCTGAAAATAATAATGGGCATTTTCAGGATAGCAAAATAGCCTGCCGCTCTTGTGTATCCCAAACCGCCACCTGCTTTCCTCTTAAACGAACCCGTTTCCTAAATTGCTAAAAAGATATTATCATTCTTGTCCGCTTACTGCAATAAAATTGGCACAATCTAAGGTTATAAGAATACCCGGCTATAACCCTAATCGTTATTTTGAAACCTTATACCGCCTGTCCTGGAAGAAAGGCGGCGCCTTTAAATTATTACCCTTCGTAATCCAAATACACTCTTTGCGGTCCTCTTTGAAAGGCATTTCCTTAAGTTACGTTGAATACAGTAAAAAAACACGGAGGCAGCTTATGAAAAACCCGGACCTGATCAAGCAGGAACTAAATAAATATATAAATTCGGAAAAAGCAACCTTCCTGCCCACTTTTTTTCAAACCCATCCCGGTGGGTACGGCGAAGGAGATATTTTCATCGGTGTAGTTGTGCCCGACCAGCGTCAAGTGGCCCGCAAATATTACCGCGCTATTACTTTACCCGAAGTTGCCGACCTGATCCAAAGTAAAGTGCATGAGCACAGGTTGACCGCGATATTTATCCTGGTTTTAAAATATAAAAAAGCCGGGACCGCTTCGGAGAAAGAAAAGCTGGTTGATTTTTATTTAAAGCACCTTTCTTTTATCAATAACTGGGACCTGGTCGACTCTTCCGCCTATAAAATCCTGGGAGATTACCTATATGAAAAAAACAGAAGCTTACTTTACCGGCTTGCAAGCTCCGGAGACTTATGGAGGCAGCGGATCGCAATTATTGCCACCCTTCATTTTATAAGGCACAACGATTATGATGATACTCTCAAAATTGCCGACCGGCTCCTGGACCATGNTCATGACCTGATTCATAAGGCCGTCGGCTGGATGTTAAGNGAAGTTGGCAACAGGGATTTTGCAGTGGAGTATCATTTTTTAAAAAGCCGCTACCGAAAGATGCCCCGGACCATGCTGCGTTATGCTATTGAAAAGTTTGAACCGGGTACAAGGAAGAAATTCCTGGCGGGAACAATTTAAGGTTTTTTATGGATCTTACGGACCGCTTAAGGCTATTATATTTTATGGAAAACAAGCCAGCATCATAGCAATAGTGCTCGTATTTCCCGCTTTGTTAATTATAGCGGTTTGATTACTTTTCTTCCTTAAAGGTCTTCATTAGATCAATCAATACAGCTTGCTCAAAACAATGCTAAAAATATTTCTTCTCAGGCAGGAATATTCAGAACTGGATAGAAGTATTATTTAATAAACCCATGGTTCATATATAGAACCATCTAAACCAAAGACAGCGGGAGTCATCATTTGGCTAAAGTTAAAGAAACCAGGACAGTAACTATCGCATTGAGCCTGTTAGACTGGTTTTCCGATCAAAGGCAGGAAATCGGTTTGACGGAGTTCGTTGAATTATCGGGGCTTCCGAAAGCTAATGTGCTCAGGCACCTGACTGCGCTGGAAAACAGCGGTATTTTAAAAAAGGATGCCCATACAAAAAAGTATCATCTTGGATATAAAACGCTGGAGCTCGCTTACCTTGCCAAAAAACAAATCAAACTTAGAGACATGATCATGCCCTATATGAAAAAATTAGGGGAGTTAACGGGGGAAACAATCTGTCTCCAGGTCAGGGATGACCGGTGGGGGATTTGCGTTGAAAGGCTGGATCCGAACAACACCCTGGTCTACCTTCCCCCCATCGGGAGCAGAGAACACCTGCACACCGGGGCATCCCGTAAAGTGCTGCTGGCTCATCTTCCAGATGATCAAATCGAAGCTATTATAAAAGACGGCCTCCCCGCCACGGCAACAAACACTGTAACTGACCCCCAGAAGTTGCGCCGGGAAATCCAGGCCATAAGAAAACAGGGTTATGCCATTAGCAACAGCGAGCATGTTGACGGGGTAACGGCTCTATCCGGTCCGATCAAAAAAGATGATGGTA
>SL_8KL_010_SEDDRAFT_10001369_pt1 | contig 21194 bp, 22 predicted proteins | sample SodLakKL_010_SED_4_FD_11160 | JGI IMG/M metagenome (IMG submission 11160) | reverse complement strand
AGGTCGAGGTGGCCAGCGAGTATCGCTATCGCCCGCATGTAGTGCTGCCCGGCACCCTGCTGGTGGTGATCTCGCAGTCCGGCGAGACCGCCGACACTCTGGCGGTGCTGAAGCAGTCGCGCAGCGATCCCTTCCACGCGCGCCTGTCGATCTGCAACGTCCCCGAGAGCGCGATGGTGCGCAACGCCGATCTCTCGCTGCTGACCCACGCCGGGCCCGAGATCGGGGTCGCCTCGACGAAGGCGTTCACCACCCAGCTGGTGGCGCTGGCGCTGCTGGTACTGCTGCTCGCGGAGCACAGCCGGGCTGCGGAATTGCCGAATTCGGTGCGGTCGGACTGGGTCCGCGGCCTGCGGGCCCTGCCCGAGCAGGTGCGCGCGGTCCTGGCGATGGATGCCGGGATCGCCGAGTTGTCGGAACGGCTGGTCGAACGCGAGCACGCGCTCTTCCTCGGCCGCGGCCAGCATTTCCCGATCGCGCTCGAGGGTGCGCTGAAGCTGAAGGAGATCTCCTACATCCACGCGGAGGCTTATCCCTCCGGCGAACTCAAGCACGGCCCTTTGGCACTGGTGGATGCGGACATGCCGGTGATCGCGGTCGCGCCGAACGATGCACAGGTCGAGAAGCTCGCCAGCAACCTGCAGGAGGTGCGCGCGCGCGGCGGCGAGCTGATGGTCTTCGCGGACCGCGACACCGTCCCGACGCTGAGCGCCGACGACACCTGGATCGCGTTGCCCGCGGCTCCCGCGCTCGAGTGGCTGGCCCCGATCCTGTTCACCATCCCCCTTCAGCTGCTCGCCTATCACACCGCGGTGCTGAAGGGCACCGACGTCGACCAGCCCCGGAACCTCGCGAAATCCGTGACTGTGGAGTAGGCCCGGCGGTCGCACCGAGGCAACGCCCGTGACACCGGATTCCGCCGCCCGCGTTCTGTCCCACGTGGTCGGATTCGACGATGCCCCCTTCGCACGCAGTCACCGCGGTGACGTGCGGGTGGTCGGGGCGGTCTTCGCCCGGCAGCGGCTGGAGGGGGTGCTGTCCACCCGGGTGCGCCGCGACGGGGCCAATGCCGCGGCGCGGCTTGCGGCCTGCATCGAGGGCAGCCGCTTTCGGCCACAGCTCCAGGCCGTGCTGCTGCAGGGCATCGCGCTGGCGGGCTTCAACGTGGTTGATCTGGCCGCGCTGGGCCGCGCCACGGGCCTGCCGGTGCTGGTGGTCGCTCGTCGCAAGCCCGATCTTGCGAGGATCCGCAGTGCACTGGAGCGATGCGTGCCCGGCGGCCGGCGCAAGTGGCGCCTGATCGCGGCGGCGGGGCCGATGGAGCCCCTTGCGGGCGTTTATGTGCAGCGCCACGGGCTGTCTGCCGCCGAGGCGGAGGATCTGCTGGCCGGGCTGCAGCTTCACGGCCTCATGCCGGAACCGCTGCGCGTCGCGCACCTGATCGCCGGCGGCGTGACTACCGGCGAGAGCCGCCACCGGCCCTGAGGCCTCCAGGGCCGGTTTGGCAGGCGCGCGACGGTTCTCTATCCTTGAGTTCCATTCAATGCGTCCCCGAAGGACGCACCGGAGGCCTGAGCCATGGATTTCTCATCAAGAACCGGAAAAAGCCTAGAGGCGTCTGCGTTGGGCGCCAGAACCCTGAAACTGCTGACATTGCTGCTCGGCGCGTTGCTGCTTGCAAACCCGGTGGCTTCCGAGCTGCCCGCAGGCGCGGCGGACCGCCTCGCCTACGAGCAGAACACCATCGAAGTGGTCCGCCAGGTCGCCCGTGCAGTGGTGGCGGTACGCGTGATGACGGATGGCCAGCCCGAGGCCGCCACGAACGATGGTCGGCGATTCGCCGGCGGCAGCGGTTTTGTCGTGGACGAAGCCGGGCGCATCATCACCAACTTCCACGTGGTGGCGATGGCGCTGGGCGAAGCCACCGAGGACAAAGTGGAGCTGGAGCCGGGCGCGTCGCTGGTGGTTTCGTTCCTCGACAGGCCGGACGAGGAACTCGAGGTCCGGGTCCTTGGTGCCAACCCTGACGTCGATCTTGCACTGCTGGAATTGCTGGAGCCGGATCGTGCTCCGGTGGTCTCGCCGATTCCGCTCGCCGACTCGGACCGGGTCGAGGTGGGTCAGAAGGCAATCGCGATCGGCAATCCCTTTGGTCTGCACTCATCGGTGACCGCGGGGATCATCTCGGCGGTGGAACGCGAGCAGCCGGGCGTCGTTGGCATCGAGATTCCCTACATCCAGACCGACGCCGCGATCAATCCCGGCAACTCGGGGGGGCCGCTGCTGAACTCCGCCGCCGAGGTGATCGGCATCAACAACACCATCCTTGCGCCGGCCGGTGCCTTTGCCGGAATCGGTCTCGCGGTACCGAGCAACCTGCTCGCCGAGGCGATGGAAGAGCTGCGGGCCGGCGGGCTCTCCGGCTTTGCCGCCGCCGCCGCACAGCTGCCTGACCGGCCCCGGCTGGGACTGGAGATCGCCCTGCAGGTTTCGGACTACCCCCGTGCGCTGCGCGAGCGACTGGATATGCCGGACGAAGGCGTGGTGGTCACCGGGGTCTCCGAAGGTGGTCCGGCGGACCGGGCGGGGATCCAGGGCCCCGAGGCGATCGCGCTGGTGGACGGTGAGCCGTTTCCCGTCGGCATGGACGTGATCACGGCGATCGAGGGTCAGCCCGTGCGCCGCGCGATCGATCTGCAGCGTGTGGTCCTCGATCGGGGCGAGGGCGATGTGGTGGACGTGACGATCTGGCGCGACGGCAGCGAGCTGAGCCTCGAGATCGAGCTCGAGGTGGTGCCGGTCGACGACGATTGACCGCGTAGCGGTCCACGGAGGACGCGGATCCATGGGAGAAGACGGCCTCGAGCAGGAGGGTCGCCGGCAGGCGCTGGCGCTGCTGCGCGCCTGCGCCACCGAGGCGGGCTTCCTGGCCTCGCCGACCCGGCGTTCCAACTATCGGCGGGTCTGGGCCCGGGACGGGGCGATCCTGTCCCTGGCCGCCCTGTGCGCCCGGGACGACGAGCTGATCGCCACCGCGCGTAACACGATGCGGACACTGGTGCATCACCAGGGCCCGCACGGCGAGATTCCGAGCAATGTGGATCCGGTCACCGGGCGTGTCAGTTACGGAGGGACCACCGGCCGGGTGGATGCCGATCTGTGGTTCGTGATCGCCAGCGCGGAATACTGGCGGGCGACCGGTGACGACAGCTTTCTCGATGCAATGCTTCCCGCGCTCGAGAAGGTGCGTTTCCTGCTCGGGGCCTGGGAGTTCAACAACCGCGGCCTGCTGTATGTGCCGCCGACCGGCGACTGGGCCGACGAATACCTGCAGAGCGGCTACGTCCTCTACGACCAGCTGCTCTACCTGCAGGCACAGCGCAGCCTGGCCGCACTGCACGCCGCGGTGCATGGTTCGACCGACCACGCGCTCGAGGAACGGATCAGCCACCTGTACCATCTGATCCGCGCCAACTACTGGTTCGACGACGATTCGGATCAGGCGGGCGACGCGTACCACGAGGTGCTGTACCAGAGAGGGCAGGAGGCCGCGCCTCATTGTGCGGACCGCTACTGGTTACCGTCCTTCTCGCCCACCGGTTACAGTTACCGCTTCGACGCCTTCGCAAACGTACTCGCGTCGCTGCTCGGCGTGGCCGATGACCGCCAGCGAGAGCGCGTCGACCACTACATCGCAGACGAACTGGTGCACGACGATCTGCCGTTGCTGCCGGCCTTTCACCCGGTGATCGAACCCGTTGACGAAGACTGGGAGGATCTTCAAGTAATGTTTTCCTATACCTTCAAGAACCGGCCCTACGAGTTCCACAATGGGGGGCTCTGGCCGATGCTGACCGGCTTCCACGCCGCCGACCTTGCGCTGCGCGGGCATACAGAGGCGGCACGCCGCTACCTGCACGCGGTGCACANCGGAAACCGGCTCGNGATGGACGGCGAAGAGTGGTCCTTCCCGGAGTTCGTGCACGGCCGTGACAAGACACCGGGGGGCACCCGAAGACAGGGCTGGAGCGCTGCGGGCGCGCTGATCGCCGGTGCCGCGCTCGAAGGACGTGACGTGTTCGGGGTGCACGATGCCGTCTGACCGCGTGGTCCTTTGCACCGACCTCGACCGGACCGTGATTCCGAACGGTGAACAGCCGGAGTCGCCGCAGGCCCGCATGCTGTTGCGTCGCTTCGCGGCACGTCCCGAGTCCACGCTGGTCTACGTGAGCGGACGCGACGAGGGCCTGCTCAGGAACGCGATACGGGACTACGACCTGCCGGTGCCCGACTTCGCGATCGGCGATGTTGGCACCACCATCTATCACGTGCAGGGAGACGACTGGCAACCCCTGGACGCCTGGTCCCGGGAGATTGCCCCGGACTGGCAGGGCATGGAGGGGGCCGATCTGGCCGAGCTGCTGCGGGATATTGACGGTCTCCGCCTGCAGGAAGAGGAGAAGCAGAACGATTACAAACTCAGCTACTACGGGCCGGAGGATCCGCGCCCCGAGGCGCTGCTGTCCGAGGTACGTCGCCGGCTGAAGGATAACGGTGTCCGGGCGAACCTGATCTGGAGCATCGACGAACAGGCGCACTGCGGGCTGCTGGACGTGCTGCCTGCCGCAGCGAACAAGCTCCACGCGATTACGTTTCTGATGCGGGAGAAGGGATTCGGCGAACGCGAGACGGTCTTCTCCGGCGACAGCGGCAATGACCTGGAAGTGTTGGTCAGCAGCCTGCAGGCGGTGCTGGTCCGCAACGCCCCGCCGGAGGTCCGCGAAGAGGCCGAGCGTCGCGCCGCCGAGTCGGGGGAATCCGGGCGCCTGTACGTCGCCCGCGGCGGCTTCCTCGGCATGAACGGCAATTACTCCGCCGGTGTACTGGAGGGGTTGGCGCACTACCTGCCGCACACCCGCGACTGGCTGGAATCGGACTCTTAGCGCGAAAGTCACGCATTTCCCCTCTCCCGCTTGCGGACAAGGTGCCCAAGGGCCGGGGACAGATTTGCAAATCTGTCCCCGGGGCGCCGGGAGCGGATTTCCAACCGCCGTAGGCGGGCCCGAAGGGCGGAGGGCGGGATGCCCGGAGTAACGGGGCCGGGGGTGAGGGCCGGAGCCGACGCCGCGGAGCGCCATGAGGGACAGATGTATAAATCTGTGCCCCTTCCCGGATGCCCGGGGGCTGCGGTTGGGTTGGGGACGGGGGGTACTACGTGGGCGCTCAGCGGAGCAGCGGTTCCTCGACCGCCCGACGCGCTTCAGGGCCGGCGAGCTGCTCGATGAGGGTGAGCGCGAAGTCCATCGCGACGCCCGGGCCGCGTCCGCTCACCACGCCGCCGTCGACCTCTATCGGTGTGCCGGTCGACGACAGCCCGCTGGCGTCCAGCGCGCCGGTGTAGGCCGTTACCCTGCGGCCCTGGAGGATCCCGGCGCTGGCCAGCGCCTTGGGGCCCGCGCAGATTGCGCCAACCAGCCGGCCAGCGTCCGATTGACGCCGGATCACCGATTGCACGCGCGCGTCGTCGCGCAGGTGATCCGCGCCCGGCAGGCCACCCGGCAGCACCACGAGATGGAAGTCCTCCTGCACCACGTCGTCGAGTTCCCGATCGGGCACGATCACGGTTTTCCGGGAGCAGATCACCGGCCCGGGCTCCAGGCCGGCGACCACCACGGTGAAGCCCGCGCGGCGCAGGAGGTCGATGATGGTGACCGCCTCCAGCTCCTCGGCCCCGGGTGCAAGCGGAACCAGCACCCGGATCTTTTCCGGGTCGACATTAATCACTGGCGTGCACTCATGATCGCCAGTCCCTTCAGCAGGTTCAGCGCCTCGTACAGCCCGTAATCCCGTTGAGCCAGTGGCTCGTCATCCGCTTCGTCGGGCTCGGCATTGTTGCGAATCGTGCCGTTGGGGGGTCCCTCGAGGTGGCGGTCCAGATTGGCCTCGTTGAGGCGTGGGCCGTTGTCCTCCGCGCGGGTGACGGTCAACGGTTCGATGCGGATGTCGGGCTGGATGCCCTCGGCCTGGATCGAGCGACCGTCGGGCGTGAAATACCGCGCGGTGGTCAGTTTGATCGCGGTTTCCTGGGGGAGCGGCAGGATGGTCTGCACCGAACCCTTGCCGAAGGTCGGCGTGCCCATCACCACGGCCCGGTTGTGATCCTGCAGCGCTCCGGCGACGATCTCCGAGGCCGAAGCCGATCCCTCGTTGACCAGCACCACCATCGGCACGCCGTCGGCGACATCGCCGGGGGAGGCCGTGTATCGGAACTGCGACTCCTGCAGGCGGCCCTCGGTGTAGACGATCAGGCCACTGTCAAGGAAGGCATCGGACACGCCCACGGCGCCATTGAGGACGCCACCCGGGTTGTTCCGCAGATCCAGCACAAGACCCTTCAGCGGCGCCTCTTCCTTCAGGTCCTCGATCGCCCGCACGAGGTCGCGGGCGGTGCGGGCCTGGAAGTTGGTGATGCGAACGTAGCCAAAGCCGGGTTCGAGATGTTCCGAGCGAACGCTCTGCACCCGAATCACGTCCCGGGTGATGGTGACGCGCTCCGGCGCGTCCAGACCGTCGCGCATGATGGTCAGCGTGATGTCCGTGCCTCGCTCGCCACGCATCTTGCTCACCGCATCGGAGAGGCTCATACCCTTCACCGGGGTATCGTCCAGACGGATGATCAGGTCACCCGCACGCACACCGGCGCGGCTCGCGGGGGTATCGTCGATCGGCGCGATCACCTTGATGAAGCCGTCCTCCATGCCGACCTCGATGCCCAGGCCGCCGAATTCACCGCTGGTGCCCACCTGCAGATCGCGGAACTCCCGCTGATCGAGGTAGGACGAGTGCGGATCGAGCCCGGAGAGCATGCCCTTGATCGCGTTGTCGAGCAGTTCGCTGTCGTCGACCTCGGTGACGTAGTTGCGCTTGATCCGCATGTAGACGTCGGTGAAGCGGCGGAGATCCTCGACCGGCAGCACCGCGCTCGCGCCGTCGTTGCGGTCGGCGAAGACGCCAACGGATACGCTGAGGAACACCCCCAGGATGACGCCGGTCACCAGGCCGTAGCCGACGCTGAAACGCTTGTTCATGTCTCTGTCCCCGTGCGGGAAATTGTTGGTTGCATGGTATCACTGGCGACATGCCGAGCCGCAAGAAAGGTATCCGGCAGCAGGGACGTCGTGCTGTTCAGTTGGAGTCCCACCACGGCCGTGGGTTCAATGTCTCCCCGCGATGGCGCAGCTCGAAATAAAGCCCCGGAGCGATCGCCGCGGAGGCGCCGCCTGCACGCGCGATCACCTCGCCGCCAGCGATGTGCTCCCCCGCTCGGGTGAGGAGCTCGCGGGTGTTCCCGTACAGGGTCAGATAACCCTCGCCGTGGTCGAGGATCACCACGAAGCCATAGCCGCGCATCCAGTCGGCGTAGACCGTCCGTCCGTCGTGCACCGCGCGCACCGCCGTGTCCTCGCCGGTCTCGAAGACTTCCCCCCGCCAGGAGGCATGCACGGCTCCGTTCCGCGGACTCCCGTAACGGTGCAGGAGATCGCCTTCGACCGGCGGCGGCAGTGCCCCCCGGCGCGTCGAGAAGCGGGTGCCGTCGGCGGCCGTCGCGGGTGGCGGCCGTCCTTCGGGCCGTCGCTGCGCCTGCTCTTCCATCCGGCGGAGCACCCCCGCCAGGGTCTCGGCGTTGCGCGCGAGCCGTTCGAGTTCCAGCGCGTCGCTCTCGACCTGCTCTTCGACCCGGGCCAGCAACGCCTCGAGTTCGGCTTCTTGTTGCGCGATTTCCCGCAGCGACCGGCGGGCATCGGTTTCGCGTGCGACCAGTTCGTCGCGTGCAGTGGCGAGGCGGTCCCGCGCCTCGGCCAGTGCGGCTGCCTGCCCGGCGATTCGCGTCAGTGCCTCCTCGCGGCGACGCTGGATCCGGGCGTCCAGTTCGCGCTGGTGGCGGGCCAGTTCCGCATCATCCGGTGCCCACGCCGGGTGCCGTTCCCGCAGCCACTGGCCTCTCAGAAGCCGCAGGGCCTGGTCCCGGGCTGCCGCCAGCTCCGCCTGCCGCGCGTCCGCCTCCTGCTGCCGCTGTGCCACCGCGCGGTCCTGCTCGGCCACTGCGGCGCGCAGACGCCGCTGCTCGTCGCGCAGGTCCTGGCTGCGCCGCGCGACCCCGGCCGCGCGCTCTTCCAGGCGCTCGATTTCGCTGAGCCGCTCCTGCTGCTCGCGCTCCAGCGTGCGCATTGCCTCCCGCGTCGCTTCCAGCTCGGTTTCGGTCTCCACCGCCCCGGCCGCAAGCGAACACAGCAACAGGACGGCGAAGAGCCAGGCAAACGGCTGTAATTTGGAACGTTTGTCGCGATTGACCATTGCGCTTACGGCAATATCCGAGTACTTTTGATTGCTTATATTCCTCTGTACAGTTGTCACTCAGAAATGATCTTCGTTAAAACCGGATGCTCCGCCGTGACCCACGACCCCGACTGCTTCGATGAACCCCTGATGAGCCAGGACGAGGACATCGAGCGGGCGTCCCGATCCCTCAAGGCGATGTCGCACCCGCTGCGGCTGAAGATACTCTGCATTCTCGGTGATCGCGAGATCAGCGTGCAGGAGATCGTCGACCAGGTCGGGACCTCGCAGAGCAATATCTCCCAGCACCTTGGCATTCTTCGGGACAAAGGCATCCTCGCCACGCGCAAGGATGCAAACCGCGTCTACTACCGTGTCGGCGACGCCCGCACCCTGCGCCTGATCGGTATGATGCAGGATGTCTTCTGCAATTCCTGATGTCCAAGGTGCGTCCTGATGCTTGAGCGTTTGCCCGAGTTCCTCGGCAACCACCCGATCCTGACCGGCGCGCTGATTGCGATCGTTGCGCTGATTCTCTACACCGAATTCCAGCGCCTGACCCGCAAGTACCGGGCGCTGCCGCCGGCCGAGGCGGTCCGGGTGATGAACCAGGAGGGAGCCCTGGTGCTCGACGTGCGCGAGGACAACGAGCTTTCCGGGGGGCGCATCGGTGGTGCCCGGCACATCCCGCTCGGCGTGCTGAAGAAACGGATCAAGGACATCGAGCGATACAAGGAGTCGCCGGTGCTGGTGTACTGCCGTAGCGGCGCGCGCTCGGCGGTCGCTGCATCGCAGCTGGTCGCCGCCGGCTTCACCGATGTCACCAACCTGAAGGGCGGTATCCAGGCCTGGCAGTCAGCGGGACTGCCCGTGAAGAAGAAATAGCGTCGCCGGATGCGTTTCCAGATCTATCTGACCCAATTCTGTCCCTATTGCCAGATGGCACGGGAGCTCCTCGACCGGCTCGGGTACGAGTACCAGCCGATCCACGTGGAGCTCGAGCCGCATGAACGGCGAGTCATGGAGGAGCGCTCCGGGCGCACCTCGGTGCCGCAGATCTTTCTCGGGGACACGCACATCGGCGGGTACGACGACCTCGCTGCGCTGCACCGGTCCGGCGGGCTGTCCCGGCTGGTGGACGAAGCGCGGGAGACCGGCGCATGAGCGGAACGGCTGCGCCGCACCGCGTCTGTCCGCATTGCGGGCAGGTGAACCGCGTGCCCGATGCGAAGGCGCCGGACGCTCGCTGCGGTGCCTGCCGTCAGCCGCTGTTCACCGGCGAGCCGGCGTCGGTCGACACTGGCCGGCTCGATCGTTTCATTGGCCGTGACCAGCGTCCGGTGCTGGTCGATTTCTGGGCACCCTGGTGCGGCCCGTGCCGCGTGATGGCCCCGCAGTTCGTCGAGGCGGCACGGCAGCTGGAGCCCGGCTTTCGCCTGCTGAAACTGGATACCCAGGCACATCCTGATGCGGGCGCGCGCTTCGGCATCCGCGGCATCCCCACGATGATCCTGTTTTTCCGGGGGCGTGAAGTCGCGCGTCAGAGCGGCGCGATGTCCGCCTCGGATATCATGGGCTGGGCGCGGCAGGCCGCGCGCTGAATCCCGGCCCTGTGCTGGGCCATCTCCCACTTTCCGGCAATCGAGAAGACCACATGGCTGAAGAAACCAACACCGGCAGCAGCACCAATTCCGGCGCCGCGCCCGAGGCGGGCAAGGGGCCCGAATTTCTTATTCAGAAGATCTACATCAAGGACCTGTCCTTCGAGGCGCCGGGTGCCCCCGGGGTGTTTCTGAAGGAGTGGAAGGGCGACACCAACGTGCAGCTCAACACCAAGGCGCGCGCGCTGAACGAGCAGGAGGGCGTGTACGAGGTGGAACTCGGCCTGACGGTCACGACGACCTCCCACGGCGAGAACGCCTACCTCGTCGAGGTCAAGCAGGCGGGCGTATTCGTCACGCGCGGTTTTTCGCAGGAGCAGCAGGGACACCTGCTCGGGGCCTACTGTCCCAACCTGCTTTTCCCCTTTGCCCGCGAGGTGGTCGCCGATCTGGTGCTGAAAGGCGGCTTTCCGCAGATGCTGCTGCAGCCGGTCAACTTCGATGCGCTGTACGCACAGCATCAGCAGGAGCGGCAGCGCGGCGAGCAGGCGGGGGAGTCCGGCACTGCGACCGCCTGAAGTGGCTCGCCCGTCCAGCGGCCGGGCGCCGCGCCAGCGCTGCCGGCGATGACGGAGGCACCCATGCGGATCGCGGTCCTCGGCGCAGGGTCGTGGGGCACCGCGCTTGCGATGCAGGCGGCGCGCCTGCACGAGGACGTGCTGCTCTGGGCCCGCGCGCCGACGCAGGCGGCACTGCTCGAGTCGCGCCGCGAGAACGCGCGCTATCTGCCCGGTGTGCACTTCCCCGAGAACCTGCGGATTCTCTCCGACCGCGAGACCGCACTGCGGGACCGCGACCTGGTCCTGGTTGCTGTCCCGACCGGCGGCTTTCGCGAGACACTGCACTGGGTGTCGGAATACATCGACCCGGAGCAACGCGTCGCCTGGGCGACGAAGGGGCTCGAAAAGAGCACTGGCGCCTGGCTGCACGAGGTGCTGGCCGAGGAGCTCCCGGGGCAGCCGCCGGCGCTGCTGTCCGGTCCGTCCTTCGCCGGTGAGGTCGCCCGGAACCAGCCCACCGCGCTGACCGCCGCCGCCACCGATGCCGATGCGCTGGAGCGGGTCGTGCGCGCATTCCACGGACGCGCGATGCGCGTCTACCGTAACTCGGACGTGCTCGGGGTGGAGCTGGGCGGCGCCCTCAAGAACGTGCTGGCGATCGCCGCCGGCATCTCGGACGGGGCGGGCTTCGGTGCCAATGCCCGGGCCGCGCTGATCACCCGCGGCCTGGCCGAGCTGCAACGACTTGGCGCAGCGGTCGGCGCAAGCCCGCAGACGCTCACCGGTCTGTCGGGCCTTGGCGATCTGGTGCTGACCTGCACCGACGATCAGTCGCGCAACCGGCGCCTCGGGCTGTACCTCGGCCAGGGCTTCGACCTGGAGACGGCGCTGGCCAGGATCGGACAGGCGGTCGAGGGTGCGGAAACGGCCCGCGTCGCGGTCGCGAAGGCGTCGGCGGCCGGCGTGGAGATGCCGATCTGCGCGGAGGTCTACGCGGTGCTTTACGAGGACCGCCCGGTGCGCGAAGCCGTCCGCCGCCTCCTGGAGCGCGACCCGGTCGCCGAATAGGGGGCTGCGGTGGTTGGGGCCGGGTTTCGGGGCGGCGCTGCATCCGCGGGTGTCGGCAGCAGGGATGCTGCCGTCAAGCCTACAGGGATGTATTCACGGCGTCCCGCGGATGCAGCGCCGCCCCGAAACCCCTCTGCGCGGTGGCTGGCACCTTCAGTATGGTAGAGGGCAGCGTCGCAGGGCGGGCCCACTAATCGACGGCTTCATGGCCCGTTGCGATAGCCTAGCTGCCGCCACGCCTCGTACACCATCACGGCCGCGGCGTTGGAGAGGTTCAGGCTGCGGCTGTCCGCGAGCATCGGGATTCGCAGGCGCTGTTCCGGCGGCAGGCGTTCGAGCACCGCTTGTGGCAGGCCGCGGGTCTCCGGACCGAAGAGGAAGCCGTCCCCCGCTGCGAAGGCCGGATCACTGTGCGGACGCCTCGCCCGTGTGGTCAGCGCGAAGAGCCGGACGATCGGAGCCGATTCCAGGCAGGCGTCGAGGCTGGCATACTCCCGGATTTCGGCGAACTCGCGGTAATCGAGTCCCGCCCGGCGCAGCCTGCGCTCGTCGAGGGCGAAGCCCAGCGGGTGGATCAGGTGCAGCCGGGCGCCGGTGTTCGCGGCAAGGCGGATGATGTTGCCGGTATTCGGCGGGATCTCCGGTTCAAAGAGGACGATATGCAACATGGCTGAACATCCCGCTGATCCTCGCCTGCAGATCTCGTTCTGCGGGCTGCCGTTCAACACCCCGCTGGTGCTGCTTTCGGGATGCGTCGGATTCGGGGAGGAATATACGCGGGTCGCCGGATTTTCCAACCGCGATGCCGGCGCGATCTGCCTGAAGGGCACGACCGGCGACGCGCGCCTCGGCAACCAGCCGCACCGGATCTACGAGACGCCCGATGGCATGCTGAACGCGATCGGCCTGCAGAATCCCGGCGTCGACCACGTGGTGGACGGGATCCTGCCGACGCTGGATTTTTCCGAGACCCGGTTCATCGCGAATGTCTCCGGTTCGACGATCGAGGAATACATCGCGGTCACCCGGCGCTTCGACGACTCGCCGATCGACGCGATCGAGATCAACATCTCGTGTCCCAACGTGAAGGAGGGCGGCGTCGCCTTCGGCAACGACCCGGACATGTCGGCGCGCGTGGTCGAGGCCTGCCGGGCGGTCACGTCGAAGCCGATCATCACCAAGCTGTCGCCGAACCAGACCGACATCGCCGAGAACGCGCGCCGGTGCATCGAGGCCGGTACCGACGGCTTCGCGGTGATCAACACGCTGATGGGCATGGCGGTGGACGTGGAGCGGCGCGAGGCGGTGATCGGCAATAATCAGGGCGGGCTCTCGGGCCCGGCGATCAAGCCGATCGCGCTGCTGAAGGTGCACCAGGTTCACCAGGTTGCGGGTCCGCACGGTATCCCGATCATCGGCCAGGGCGGGGTGGTGAACGCGCAGGATGCGCTGGAGTTTCTGATCGCCGGCGCGAGCGCGGTGGGCGTGGGCACCGGCCTGTTCTACGATCCGCTGTGCCTGCCGAAGATCCTGAACGGCATGAGCGAGTATCTCGACCGCCACGGCATCGCCCGTGTCAGCGACCTCACCGGCACCCTGCGTCTGCACGGCCACATTTCCGCCTGCGACCTCCCGCCTGTTTCAGCCTAGCGTGAAAATCGGATGGCCACGGATGAACACGGCCCTTTGTTGATTGAAGCCCTATCCGTGTTGATCCGTGTGTATCCGTGGCTGGACTTGTCATCCTTCGGGGTGGCCCGGAGCCATGCCAGTTAGCCCGCGTCGGGCTGGTCGAGGCCGAGTTCCTGGATCTTGCGGGTGAGGGTGTTGCGGCCCCAGCCGAGGAGGGCGGCGGCCTGCTGCCGGTGGCCGTCGGTGACGTTGAGCGCCTCGAGAATCAGAGTGCGCTCGAATTGCGGCTGCACCACCGACAACAGATCGCGCGAGCCGGCCCGCCAGTGGGCCCGCGCCCGTTCGGCGAGATCGGCGGTCCACTCGTGCGCGGGATGCGCCGGGCTCTCCTGCGCCGAACCGGGCCGGGCCGGCTGAGTCCGCAACTCCGGCGGCAGGTCTTCCAGATGTACCTCGCGGCCCGAGGCCATCACGGTCAGCCAGCGGCAGGTGTTCTCGAGCTGGCGCACGTTGCCCGGCCAGCGCATCAACTGGAGTTCGGTCATCACCTCGGGACGCATCACCTTCGCATCGACGCCCAGGTCGCGCGCGGCCTCCTGCATGAAGTGGCGGACCAGCAGCGGAATGTCCTCCGGGCGGTCGCGCAGCGCCGGAACCTGGATGCGGATCACGTTCAGGCGATGGAACAGGTCCTCGCGGAACAGCCCGGCGGCAACGCGGTCCTCGAGGTTCTGATGCGTCGCGGCGATGATGCGCACATCCACACGGATCGGCGTGTGGCCACCGACCCGGTAGAAGGTGCCGTCGGACAACACCCGCAGCAGGCGCGTCTGCAGGTCGAAGGGCATGTCGCCGATCTCATCCAGAAAGAGCGTGCCGCCGTCGGCCTGTTCGAACCGGCCCTTGCGACCCTGGCTGGCACCGGTGAAGGCGCCCCGCTCGTGCCCGAAGAGTTCGCTCTCCAGCAGGTCCTTCGGGATCGCGGCTGTATTCAGGGCGATCAGCGGCTGGCTCGCCCGCGGGCTGTGCTGGTGCAGCGCCCGGGCCACCAGTTCCTTGCCGGTGCCGGATTCGCCGTTCACCAGTACGGTGATGTTGGAACGCGAGAGCCTTCCGATGGCGCGAAACAGCTCCTGCATCGCCGGTGCCTCGCCGATCAGCGCCGTCGGGGTTGTGCTGTCGACGGCGCTGCCCGCGGAGAGGCTTTCGCGGCGCGCCTGGAGTGCGCGCTGCACGAGCCCGACCGCCTCCTCGAGGTCGAAGGGCTTGGGGAGGTATTCGAAGGCGCCGGTCTGGTAGGCGGAGACGGCGCTCTCGAGATCAGAGAATGCGGTCATGATGATCACCGGCGGCGGATCCGGCTGCTCGCGCAGCCTTGCGAGGAAGTCCAGCCCGTTCAGGCCCGGCATGCGGACGTCCGCAAGTATCGTGTCGGGGTTGTCGCCTTCCTCCAGCGCGCTCCAGGCCGAATCCGCCGACTCGAAGCCACGGACATCCAGTCCGGCCCGGTTCAGGGCCCGCTCGAGGACCCAGCGGATCGAATCGTCGTCGTCGATGACCCAGATGTTGGCGTTCATGGTGTGCCCTCCAGAGGTAGCAGCACGTCAAAATCGGTGCGGCCCGGTCGGGACTGGCATTCGATCAGGCCATGGTTGAGCTGCATCAGGCTCTGTGCGATCGGAAGGCCCAGACCCGTGCCCGATGCCCGGCCGGTCACCATCGGGAAGAAGATCCGCTCACGGATTTCCTCCGGAATCCCCGGGCCGTTGTCGCGCACCCGCAGCAGGGCGACCAGGCGGTGTCGCTGTCCGGAGATGGTGTACTGGCGCAGGATGCGCGACATCAGCCAGATCTCGCCGTGGTCACCGAGGGCCTGGATCGCGTTCTGCACCACGTTGAGCAGGGTCTGCACCAGCATGTCGCGATCCACCAGCAGGTCCGGAATGCTGGGGTCATAGTCGGCGATGATCCTCAGTCCCAGGGGCAGCTGCACGCTGACCAGCCCGCGGACATGCTCCATCACCTCGTGAACGTTCACCGGCTCGCGCCGCGGCATGTTGCTGGGTCCCAGCATGCGGTCAACGAGACTGCGCAGCCGGTCGGCCTCGCGGATGATGATCCCGGTGTACTCCCGGAGCGACGGATCCTCCAGCTCGCTCGACAGCAGCTGCGCAGCGCCCCGCAGCCCTCCCAGCGGGTTCTTGATCTCGTGAGCCAGGCCGCGCGTCACTGCGCGGGTGATGGCCTGTTGCTGACGCAGCTGATCTTCGCGCGTGATGCGCTGGTGGCGATCAATGGCCGTAAGCTCCACCAGCAGTCGCCCCTCTGCATCGTCCCCCTGCAGCGGCGAGATCACGAGGTCGGCCAGAAATTCGGGTGCACGCAGCGGGTGCAGGCTGCGTCCCCGCAGCGATACGGGTTGTCCCTCGTCCAGCACACGCTGAAGCTGATTCGCAAGATTGCGGTCCAGGGTCACCCAGTGGCCCAGAGACCCGCCGACGACCCGGTCCCGGCTCAGGCCAAGGAGCATCTCGGCGGCGCTGTTGACCGCAAGCAGCCGCAGGTCGCCGTCGGTCACCAGGACCGCCGTGGAGAGTTCGTCCAGCCATTGGCAGGGGGCCGGCCTCGTGGGGGCCGGCGGAGGATTGACTGTCATCGATGGGCCGAAAGCAGGAAGTGCGCCAGTCTGCGCAGAAATGGCGCAGCGGTCGAATCCGGCCTGCCTGTCCGCAGGCCATGCCGGTCGTTTTGGTTCATCGGTCACCTGGTTTTCACGGATGCCCCGCGGTCATGGAACGCCTTGCCGACCAAAACGCGACGAGCCCGCCAGACGCGCGCACAGGACTGCGGGACAGGCGCGATGGTCAGTTCGGGAAAACAATAGCACCAAATTGGTGCGAATATCGCGCGAGCGCACTATATTGGTGCTTGGCACAGGTTTCGCGATTGGGGGCAACGGTCGGGACAGCCAAGCCTGTGCGAAGGGAAAACGCGGCCCCCCGGTGCTTCGCTGGAGCGTCTTTTCAGTCGCCCGTGGCTTCTTCGCCGGGCGCGATTTCGGGTTCCGGTGCCATCGGCTCGCCGGGGGCGGATTCGGTGTCGTCGACCGGTGAGGAATCATCGATCGGCGGGCGAATCTCGATCTGTTCCGCCTGACGATCGGATGGCGGGCTGTCACCAAAGTGGACATTGCCCTGAGCGTCCACCCAGCGATAAATCTCCGTGGCGCCAGCCGAGCCGGCAACGGTGGTCAAGGCCAGCAGCAGGCCCGGAACGGCTGCCGCGATCAGCGTGCGTCTGGTCACCATTGGAAGAGAATCCATTGTGGAGGAACGAAATCGGGCCCGAGTCCGCGCCGGCGCGTGTCCAGCGTGCCGTCCCCGGTCGTGTCGACCAGATAGTAGGCAGGGCCGACGCTCGGCACCACCTCGACCATGAACAGGCGCCCGGCAATCCGGTATTCCCGGATCACGCCGTCCGGTCGCTCGATCAATGTGATGTCGGCTTCCTCGAGCATCTGCAGCTGCCGTGCCCGCTCGTCGAGCACCGGCGGCGGCGCGTCCTCGACCATCTCGGGCGGTGGCGGCGCATCCGGCCATTCCTGAGGCTGGGCGCCGGCAGCAGCCACGAGCGCGAACAGGGCGATGCCCAGGGGCCAGAGCAAACCCTGGCGCACCCCTGGGCAGCACCGGCGCTTCTGGCTGTGCTCCATAGTCACCGAACTTCCCGCATGGCCCACTAGAGCTCCATCAGGCGTTGTTTTTCCTCGGCCGACGGTTCAAAGCTGCGCGTCTCGTAGTGCTCGAAGATCGCGTCAACCGCCGCCTCGGGGGTATCCACCAGCGAGTATAGCCCCAGATCCTCGCGCGAGATGGTGCCGTGCTCGACCAGCGTGGTCTCGAACCAGTCCAGCAGGCCACGCCAGTAGCTGCTGCCCACCAGGATGATCGGGATGCGCCTGGACTTGCCGGTCTGTACCAGGGTCAGGATTTCGGCGAGTTCGTCCAGGGTGCCGAAGCCGCCCGGCAGCACCACGTAGGCCGACGCGTACTTCACGAACATCACCTTCCGTGCGAAGAAGTGCCGGAAGCCAAGCCCGATGTCCTGGTAGTCGTTCGCAAGCTGCTCGTGCGGCAGCTGGATGTTCAGCCCGATGCTCGGCGACTTGCCGGACAGGGCGCCCTTGTTGGCCGCCTCCATGATGCCGGGTCCGCCGCCGCTGACCACGGCGAAGCCGGCGTTCGACAGTTGCCGGGCCAGTTCCTCGGCCCGTTCGTAGTCGGGATGGCCTGGCGGAATGCGGGCGGAGCCGAACATGCTGACCGACGGCTTGATGCGTGCCAGCCGTTCGAAGCCCTCGACGAACTCGGCCATGATCTGGAAGATCTTCCAGCTCTCTCGCGTGAGCTCGGAGTCGTCGATCGGTGCGAGTCCGGGGTGGTCGCCCCGCTCGCGCCAGTCTCTTCGGGTATCGTTCAGTGCCATGATCGTAAGCGTAACCCTGCAGGGCAACCGCGAACAGCCCCAGAAGCCGCCCGCGAGTGATTCAGCAGCGGCCCCGGTTCGCGGCCCTCATGGCGGCGCAGTACACTGGGGCCCGGTCCAACCGCGTCTGCCTGCATGAGTGATGAAGCCCCACTGGTCCTGGTGGACGGTTCGTCCTACCTGTATCGCGCCTTTCATGCGCTGCCGCCGCTGACCGCGCCCGACGGCCAGCCCACCGGCGCCCTCTACGGGGTCGCGAACATGCTGCGCAAGCTGCGCGCGGATTATTCGCCGCGGCGCATGGCGGTGGTCTTCGACGCCCCTGGCCGGACTTTTCGCGAGGACCTCTACGCGGAATACAAGGCCAACCGGCCGCCAATGCCGGAGGAACTCTCCGTGCAGGTCGAGCCACTGCACGAGCTGGTCCGGGCGATGGGGCTGCCGCTGCTGTGCATTCCCGGGGTGGAGGCGGACGATGTGATCGCGACGCTGGCCGAACAGGCGCGTCAGCGCGGGGAGCCGGTGGTGATCTCCACCGGCGACAAGGACCTGGCGCAGCTGGTTGATGCCGGCGTGACCCTGGTCAACACCATGACCGGCACGGTACTCGATCCGGAAGGCGTGCGCGAAAAGTTCGGTGTGGCGCCGTCGCAGATCGTCGACTATCTGACGCTGGTGGGTGACAGCGTCGACAACGTCCCCGGCGTGGACAAGGTGGGCCCGAAGACCGCCGCGAAGTGGATCGGCCAGTACGGCAGCCTGGACGGGGTGCTGGAGAATGCCGATGCCATTGGCGGAAAGGTCGGGGAAAATCTGCGGGCGGCCAGGGACCAGTTGCCGCTGTCGCGGGAACTGGTCACGGTGCGGCGCGACGTGGATCTCGGGATCGACGAGCACGAACTCACCCTCGCCGAGCCCGATACCGAGCGCCTGCGCGAACTGGTCACGCGCTACGGGTTCCGGCGCTGGCTCGACGAACTGGGGCCCGCCAGCGCAGACAACCCCGGCGCAGGGGGGGGCGGTGCCGCGAGCCCGGTCGCAGAGGCGCCGGTCGCCGAATACCGGGCCGTGCGCAGTCCGGAGGCCCTGGATACGCTGCTGGAACGGCTGGAGGCGGCCGAACTGGTCGCCTTCGACACCGAAACCACCAGCCTCGAATACATGCAGGCGCGGGTGGTCGGCCTGTCGTTCAGCACCGAGCCTGGCACCGGCTGGTACCTGCCGCTGGCGCACCGGGGCCCGGACGCCGAACCGCAGCTGGATCCGGGGCAGACCCTGGAACGCCTGCGACCCTGGCTGGAATCCCCCCGCCATCCGAAGCTCGGCCATCACCTGAAGTACGACCGCAACGTGCTCGCCAACCATGGCATCCTGCTGGGCGGAATCCGGGAGGACACGATGCTCGAGTCCTATGTGCTGGATGCCGGTGCCAACCGCCACGACCTGGACAGCCTGGCCGAGCGGCATCTGGGTCACCGGACCATCACCTACGAGGACGTGGCCGGCAAGGGCGCGAAGCAGATCGCCTTCGCCGAGGTGCCGATCGAGCGTGCGACCGAATATGCCGCCGAGGACGCCGAGGTCTGCCTGCGTCTGCACGCGGCCCTGGCGCCCCGCCTGGCCAGCGCGGACGGACCGCGCTCGGTGTACCGGGAGATCGAGATGCCGCTGGTGCCCGTGCTTTCGGACATGGAGCGCACCGGTGTCCGGGTCGACGCCGAGCTGCTGCGCGTGCAGAGCGCGGAGCTCCTCGAACGCATGCAGGAGGTCGCCGAACTGGCCTTCGCCGAGGCCAGCGGACCGTTCAACCTGGGTCGCCGAAGCAGATCCAGCAGATTCTCTACGACCGGCTCGGTCTTCCGGTGCTGCGGCGCACGCCCAAGGGCCAACCCTCCACCGCCGAGGACGTGCTCGAGCAGATGGCAGCCGAGTTTCCGCTGCCGCGGCTGATCCTCGAGCACCGCGGTCTGAGCAAGCTGCGCAGCACCTACACCGAGCGCCTGCCCGAACGGGTCGATCCCGACACCGGCCGCGTGCACACCTCCTATCACCAGGCGGTCGCGGCCACCGGGCGCCTGTCATCCTCGGATCCGAATCTGCAGAACATCCCGGTGCGCACCGCCGAGGGCCGCCGCATCCGCCAGGCCTTCATTCCGGAGGAGGGCAGTCTGCTGCTCGCCGCCGACTATTCCCAGATCGAGCTGCGCATCATGGCCCATCTGTCGGGAGACCGGGGCCTGCGCGCGGCCTTCGAGGCGGGCCAGGACATCCACCGCGCGACCGCGGCCGAGGTCTTCGGCGTGGCGACTCCGGAGGCCGTGACCGCCGATCAGCGGCGCGCGGCCAAGGCGATCAATTTCGGGCTGATCTACGGGATGTCGGCCTTCGGACTCGCGCGCAATCTGGGCATTGAGCAGGGCCGGGCCCGGGAGTACATCGAGCGCTACTTCTCGCGCTATCCGGGGGTGCACGAATACATGGAGGCCGCCCGCCGGACGGGTCGTGACCAGGGCTATGTGGAAACCCTGTTCGGACGCCGGCTCTACCTGCCGGAGATCGGCAGCCGCAACGCGGCGCGCCGGGCCCAGGCCGAGCGCGTCGCGATCAATGCCCCGATGCAGGGCACCGCGGCGGACATCATCAAGCGCGCGATGCTGAAGGTGTCCGAGGGGCTGCAGCGCGATCGCCTGCCGGCCCGGATGATCATGCAGGTCCACGACGAACTGGTGCTCGAGGTGAGCGAGGATGCGGTGGACGCGGTGCGCTCTGCAGTGATCGACGCGATGGCCGGCGCCGCGAACCTCTCGGTGGACCTCGTGGTCGATGTCGGTATCGGCGAGAACTGGGAAGCGGCCCACTGAGAGGAGCACACCGAAATGCGCACAGGAACCACGAACACCGGCAGGCGACTCACCCGCCTGATGCCCTGGCTCGCCGGGCTGGCTGCGCTCGGGGCATTGTGGGTCTGGGCCGACCGGCTCGTCCCGGGTGGCGATGCGTCGACCCTCACAGTGGTGGCGCCGGAGGACTGCGACCTGAACCGGAGCGCCTGTGCCGCCGAGCTGCCGTCGGGCGGGCAGGCGCTGCTCGATCTGGAGCCCAGGCCAATGCCCACGCTCGAGCCGCTCGCGGTGACGCTGCAGCTGACCGGAGAGGATCCGGAGTGGGTGGAGCTGGATCTGACGGGTGTGGAGATGTACATGGGCTTCAACCGTGCGCGGCTGGAGCGCGTCGGTCCGGGAAGCTACCGCGGCGAGGCGGTCCTGCCGGTCTGTGCGAGCGAATCGATGACCTGGGCGGCGACCCTGTTGCCCGAGGGCGAAGCGGAACGCGGCCAGGTGCAGTTCCGCTTCGTCACCCGGCGTTAACGGTGATGACGCCCGGCCACCATCCCACACGATGAAAGCTCCCTCCCCCGCTTGCGGGGGAGGATTGGGGTGGGGGCTCAGCGTCGGGCCCGGCCCTCACCCCCGGCCCCGTTACTCCGGGCATCCTGCCCTCCGCCCTTCGG
>SL_8KL_010_SEDDRAFT_10001368_pt1 | contig 21197 bp, 20 predicted proteins | sample SodLakKL_010_SED_4_FD_11160 | JGI IMG/M metagenome (IMG submission 11160) | reverse complement strand
GCTCCCTCCCCTGCGAGCGGGAGAGAGGAGTGTGCTCCCTCCCGTGCGAGTGAAAGAGAGGGGGGTGTGCTCCCTCCGGTGCGAGCGAAAGAGAGGGGGTGTGCTCCCTCCCCCGCTTGCGGGGGAGGGATGGGGAGGGGGTGCGGTCGAGACGGTTCAGTGCGCTTCGGCCCGTCCGTTATAGGCCTGCGCGAGGCGCGACTGGACGTCCTGAGGCGCGGCTTCGTACTCGCCGCCAGCGAGCACGAATTCGCTGTCTCCGGCGCAGATGGACTTCAGCCGTGCTTCGAAGCCCTCCATTTCGGCCATCGGCACGAGCGCGTGGATCACCATCCAGCCCGGTGCCGGGCTGTCGGTTCCGGTGACGCGCCCACGACGGGTCGAGAACTCGGAGCTTATCTCGCCGAAATGGGTGTCCGTGGCCTTCACGCTGACGTTCACCAGTGGCTCGAGCACGACCGGATCCGCACCGCGCGCCGCCTCGAGCGTGGCATTTCTGGCTGCCAGCGAAAAGGAGATCTCGTTGGAATCGACTGCGTGGTGCTTGCCGTCAAAAACGGTCACGCGCACATCCTGCAGCGGATAACCCGCGACCGCGCCCTCCTCCAGCGCCTGTTGAACACCCTTCTCCACCGCGCCCATGAAGTTGCCCGGGATGGTGCCGCCCTTCACCTCGTCGTGGAACTCGAAGCCGCTGCCGCGGGGGAGCGGCTCAATACGCAGCGCAACCTCGCCGAACTGTCCGGAGCCGCCGCTCTGCTTCTTGTGCCGGTAGCGGGCCTCCGCGGTCCCGGTGATCGTCTCGCGGTAGGGGATCAGGGGTGTGGCCGTGTCCAGCTCGAGGTTCCAGCGCTCGGCCAGCTGATCCAGCACCAGTTTGAGATGCAGTGCGCCCAGACCTCGCACGACCGTCTGACGCGTCTGTGTCTCGAAGCCGACCTCCAGGCACGGGTCTTCGTCGAGCATGCGCGGCAGCGCTTCCGACAGGCGCTGTTCGTCGCCGTGTTTGCGAGGCAGCAGGGCGAGGCCGAAAACGGGTTTCGGGTAAGGTGGGGGTAGCAGGTGGTGGTAGTCCTCGTCATGGGAATCGTGCAGTACCGCGTCCCGGTGGATCTGGTCGATCCGCGCGACCGCGCAGATGTCACCGGGCACTGCGCGGGGGGTCTCGACCTGGTTGCGGCCCTGCAGCCTGAGAAGATGCGCAGGTTTGAAGGGTTTGCGCGCGTCGCCGATGAACAGTTGGGTGTTCGGCGTCATCGTGCCCTGATGTACCCGGAACAGGGCCAGGTGACCGCGGAACGGGTCGTTCTGCACCTGAAAGACATGGGCGATTACGTGGCGGTCCGGGTCGGGCGCCACCTCCACCGGAGTCGCCGAGGGTCCCTCGCCCTTGACGAAATGGGGCGGGTTGCCTTCGGTGGGATCGGGCATCAGGCGGCCAAGGATGTCCAGCAATTCCCGTATGCCCGCGCCGGTCTTGGCCGACGTGAAACACACGGGAACCAGGTGACCCTCGCGCAGGGCCTCCTCGAAGGGATCGTGCAGCTGCTCCGGGTCCAGCGACTGCCCCTGTTCGAGGTAGCGGTTCATCAGCTCTTCGTCGAGCTCCACCACCTGGTCGACGATGGCCTCGTGGGCGTCGGCAACGCTGGAGAAGGCGGTGGCCGCACCTTCGTCGGGATTGAAGAAACAGTCGATCACGGTCTGGCCACCCGGGGCCGGCAGGTTGATCGGCAGGCATTCGGAGCCGAACGTATCGGTCAGGGACTGCATCAGGGCCGAGAGGTCCGTTGCGCCGTCGTCGATCTGGTTCACGATGATCATGCGGCACTTGTCATTCGCCGCGTCCATTACCTTGCGCGTGACCGCCTCGATGCCGGCGGAGGCATTGACCACAACCGCCGCGGTCTCGACCGCCGGCAATGCGAGCAGGGATCGGCCGAGAAGATCGGGGAGTCCGGGCGTGTCGAGCAGGTTGACCCAGTGGCCTGCCCACTCCAGGTGGGCCAGGGCGGTATTCAGGGAATGCCCCGTCGACTTCTCCAGCGGGTCCTGGTCGCTCAGGGTATCGCCGCGTTCGACCTGCCCGGGTGTTTTAATCTCACCCGCGGCCGCCAGCAGGGCCTCAAGCAGGGTGGTCTTGCCGCTCCCGGCATGTCCGAGCAGGCTGACGTTGCGAATGTCCTGTACTGCGGTCGGTGTCATCACGCGCTTCCGTTTGGGTGAATGTCATGTGAAGTCTGGCGCGCCGACGGTTTTCTGACAATGACCTCAATGCCGCATCACGGCGAACCGGCCTTCCCGCGATGTCGCGTGCCAGCGAAGCACAGCACGCGTTTGCGCTCAGAGGTACCCGTCAAGCCGCAGGTACCCGATCAGGAACAGCACTGCCAGCACGCCGGCGACAACGTAGAGGATGTTGGACAGGACCCGGTTGTTGGGGCGGCTGAAATAGGCCGCCCAGAGCGAGAGCAGGATCAGCACGAAGAAAAAGAAGAGGAACCGCATGGTGGTCAGGCACTCCCGGGGATGGTGTAGGGAAGCGGTATTACGTGCGCCGCGGGACCGTCCGGGTCGCCCCAGCGCAGCGGTTGCTCGGCCGAGGCGACCTGCACGACCGCGAGGGCTGCATAAAGTCCATCGGGATGGAGCGTGGCGTCCACGATCTCACCGTCGGGCTGGCCCGCATCACCGCCGGCGCGGAATACAGGGCTGCCCGGAGCGGGACGCTCCTGCCCCTCGATCGCAAGCCGGTACATGCGCCGCTTCAGCTTGCCGAGATAGTGCATGCGCGCCACCACCTCCTGTCCCGGGTAACAGCCCTTGTTGAAGCTGATTCCGTCGAGCGCGTGCAGGTTGACCATCTGCGGCACGAAGGCCTCGCTGGTCCCGGAATAGATCGCGGGAATGCCCGCCAGGATATCGAGCAGACGCCAGCCTTCCGGACCGACGGGCGCACTGTGCACGTTGAGGTCGTCCCACAACGTGCTGCAGGCATCGATCTCGCCGGCGATTTCAAAACGCGGGTGCGTCATCGTCGGAACTCGCGCGATCGACAGCCCGTTGCGCTTGACCACCGCGTCGACCTCGGCCGGGAAGGCGCCCAGGCTTTCCGCAAGCTGCTGTTCGGCGCTGGGACCGGAGAGGCCGAACCGGATGCGCGAGTCCTCGGCATTCTCGATCACGACGTCCGCGCGCATCACGAACATGCTCAGGCGCTTGCGGACGGATTCCAGCGGCTCCGGGTTCATCTCCAGCAGATAGACGTCGCGGTCGTGGAACACGCGGAAGACCGCATAGGCGCGCCCCTTGGGATTGCAGTAGCTGGATAGCTGCGACCGCGTTTCGCTGACTTCGCGGATATCGTTGCCGAGCTGTGCCTGCAGGAAGTCCCGCGCATCCTTGCCGCGCACTTCCAGCAGACCGCGGTGCGAGAGATCGCAGATCACGTCGCCGTTGACTGCCATGCTCCGCTCGCGCTCGGCGTTGCCGTAGTCGCGCAGGCGGTCCCCGTCGAACTCCGCGCCAATGTTCAGCAGGTGTTTCTTCCAGTCATCCCGCATCGCTAGTTACCTCGCGCACTGGCTATACTGTGGAACCAACGGGCGCCATAGTAGACGAACAGCCAAACGTGCGACAGATAGGCACAGACCTTGAGGAGAAGCGCATGACCACGCAGGGCCGACCGGTCTTCCTCGATCTCACCAAAATCCGTCTTCCGATCAATGCGCTGGTCTCCATCCTTCATCGAATCACGGGGGTCCTGCTGATCCTTTCGATCCCCCTGGTATTCTGGTTGTTCCAGCTTTCGCTGGCGGGTCCGGAGGGTTTCGAGCAGGCGCTCGGGGTGCTGGGGCACCCGGTGGGGCTTTTGCTGCTGCTGGGCTGGCTCTGGCTGCTGATGCACCATTTTTTCGTCGGAATCCGCTTTCTCCTGGTCGAGGTGGGTGTCGGAGAGACGCGCAAGGGTGGACGGGACACAGCCTGGTCGGCCCTGATCGCGGGCATCGTCTCCGCAATCCTGCTGTGGGCGGTGTTCCTGTGAGCGTGCTCAGCGGGCAGCGCGCCTGGCTGCTGCAACGCATCACCGCCGTCTACGCAGGCGTCTATGTCTTTTTCGCTGTCGCGCTGCTTCTGGCGCGGCCGCCCGCCGACCATGCCGCCTGGCTCGCGCTGATCACCCACCCGGTTGTCGGACTGGCTACTGCCGCCTTTGCTGTGCTGATGCTGCTGCATGCCTGGATCGGCCTGCGTGATGTGATCCTGGATTACGTGCGGCCCTTTGGCGTCCGTCTGACGGCTCTGGCGATCGTGGCCATCTTCTTTCTGTTACTGGGACTCTGGGCCCTCTGGATTCTGATCGAGGCAGCGCTGCGATGACACTGACGACACGAAAGTTCGATGCACTGATCGTCGGGGCCGGCGGCGCCGGACTGCGCGCTGCGCTGCAACTGTCCAACGCCGAAGCCCGTGTGGCGGTGGTGTCCAAGGTCTTCCCGACGCGCTCGCACACGGTGGCGGCGCAGGGCGGTGTGAACGCGGCGCTGGCGAACGTGCTGCCCGATTCCTGGCACTGGCACATGTTCGACACGGTCAAGGGCTCCGATTACCTCGGCGACCAGGATGCAATCGAGTACATGTGTCGCGCCGCACCGAAGGTCGTCTATGAACTCGAACACTTCGGTGTGCCGTTTTCGCGGCTCGAGGAAGGGAATATCTACCAGCGCGCCTTTGGCGGCCAGAGCCAGCACTTCGGCAAGGAACAGGCCGCTCGCACCTGCGCGGCGGCGGATCGCACCGGCCATGCGATTCTGCACTCGCTGTATCAGCAGAACCTGCGAGCGCAAACGCACTTCTTCGACGAGTATTTCGCGATCGATCTCATCAAGGACGATGCCGGGCACGTGCTCGGCGTGGTCGCCTTCGACATCCTGTCCGGTGAGCCGATCGCGATCGAGGCCAAGACCACCCTGATCGCGACCGGTGGGGCCGGGCAGATCTTTCGCACCAACACCAACGCACTCAGCAATACCGGCGACGGTATGGCGATGGCGCTGCGGGCCGGTGTGCCCCTGGAGGATATGGAGTTCGTGCAGTTCCACCCCACCGGCATCGCGGGCCGGGGGATGCTGATCACCGAGGGTGCGCGAGGCGAGGGCGGATTCCTGATCAACGATCAGGGCGAACGTTTCATGGAGCGCTATGCGCCCAACGCGAAGGACCTGGCGTCGCGCGACGTGGTCAGTCGCGCGATCGCGATCGAGGTGCGCGAGGGCCGCGGCTGCGGGCGCAACAAGGACCACGCTCTGCTGGATCTGCGGCACCTGGGCGCCGACACGATCATGAAGAAGCTGCCCGGCATCCGCGAGGTGAGCATGACCTTCCTCGGCGTGGATCCGATCGAGGCGCCGATTCCGATCTTCCCGACCTGCCATTACAGCATGGGCGGGATTCCCACCAATCGCGACGGACAGGTCGTGGTGCCGGTGAAGGACACGCCGGAAGATCCGGTACCGGGGCTGTATGCCGCAGGCGAGGCGGCCTGCGTGTCAGTGCACGGCGCCAACCGACTGGGCGGCAACTCGCTGCTCGACATCCTGGTTTTCGGCCGCGCAGCCGCCAACCACATCCTCGATTTTCTGAAGGACAACCGTCATCACCGTCCTCTGCACAAGGAATCCGTGGACCGGGCCCTGGCGCGACTGGCACGCTGGGACCGCAAGGGCGAAGGCGAGGCGGTGGAACCGCTGCGGCGCGAATTGCGCAAGATCATGGAGGACCATTGCGGGGTCTTCCGCACCGCGGAGGTGATGCAGGAGGGCGTGACTCGGCTGCACGATCTGCGCGAGCGGATCGACAACGCCGTGATCCGGGATCACAGCCGCACCTTCAACACCGCCAGGGTCGAGGCGATGGAACTCGAAAACCTGATGGACTGTGCGATGGCCACGATCGTCTCCGCGCTGGGTCGCGAAGAAAGCCGGGGTGCGCACAGCCGGATGGACTTCACCGATCGGGACGACGAGCGCTGGCTCAGGCACTCGCTCTACTCGTTGCAGGACGACGCGATGGACTACAAGCCGGTGCGCACGCAGCCGGTGACGGTCGAATCGTTCCCACCGAAGGAACGGGTTTACTGAACCGCCGCCGGGAGAAAACCGCATGGAATTTTCCATTTACCGCTTCAATCCGGAAACCGACAGCGCACCCTACATGCAGGACTTTACGCTCGGGGACGATCTGGTCGAACCCGGGATGATGCTGCTGGACGCGCTGCTGCTGCTGAAGGAGCAGGACGACAGCCTGTCCTTCCGGAGATCCTGCCAGCACGGTGTCTGCGGCAGCGACGGGATGAACATCAACGGCACCAACGGACTCGCGTGCATCATGCCGCTGAAGGATCTCAAGACACCGATCGTGCTGCGCCCGTTTCCCGGGATGCCGGTGATCCGGGATCTGATCGTGGATATGGACAACTTCTACCACCAGTACCGCGAGGCGGAGCCCTGGCTGGTCAACGATTCGCCCGAGCCGGAAGTCGAGCGGCTGCAGAGCCCGGAGGATCGCGACAAACTGGACGGGCTTTACGAGTGCATCCTCTGTGGCTGCTGTTCCGCGGCCTGTCCGTCGTACTGGTGGAACCCGGACCGGTTTCTCGGACCCGCTGCGCTGCTCCAGGCAGCGCGCTTCATCCAGGACAGCCGCGACGAGGCCACCGAGGAGCGACTGGAACGCCTGGACGACGCCTACAGTCTGTATCGTTGCCACGGCATCATGAACTGCACCCAGGTCTGCCCGAAGGGACTCAATCCCTCCAAGGCGATCGGGGACATCCGCAGGATCATGATCAAGCGCTCGGTGTGACGCCGGGGCGGCCCGTGGCCGGATGATGAACCTGCCCGATACACAGACGCTCTGGCGCTGCCGCCGGGGAATGCTGGAGAACGATCTGTTGCTCCGCGCCTTCCTCGAAGAGGGATATGACAAGCTTGACCAGGAGGGTCGCGATGCCTTCGATCGATTGCTGGGCTACCCGGACAATCTCTTGCTGGATCTGGTGCTGGGCCGCCAGCAGACCGTTGACGCGGGCATAGCCCGGCTTGTCCCGCTCATCCGCGCCGCCGCTGCGGCTCGCACTGGGGAGTGACCGTGTCCTGACCGCTCTCGGGGCGCTGGGTCTGACCGGCGTCGCGACCGCGGTGATGGTCCATACGCTCCTGTTCAGCGGGCCCTGGCTCGCGCTCCTGGCGCTGTTCGGTGCGACTGTCGCCGTGGCCTGGACATTTCGATCGCCAGCGCCGCGGTGGGACTGGTTGGGCTGCGACGCCGAGGGCCAATGGTGGCTGGCGACGCGGGCCGGCCTCCGGGAAGAGCGGCGGCTCGCGATTCGGGTGGGCCCGGATACCCGCGTGGGCGCCCGGTTGGTGGTGCTGGTCTGGCGTTCTCCCGAGAGCGGCCGCAGCGGGGTGCTCTGGGTGCCCTGGTGGCGGATGGATCCCGAGGATTTCCGGCGCCTGCGCGCGCGTCTGCGCTGGCCGGTGGACGCACCCGGGAAACCCGGTCTTGGCGCGCGGCTTCAGGCGGTGCACCGGCAAGCGGTTGCTATACTCGCGACCGTTTCCAGGCACGGAGTGCGATCGATGAACACCCCGAGACAGATGGCGGCGGTCGAGCACCTGCTGAGCGATGACCCGGACCACGTTTACACCGAGGACGAACTCGACGCGATCGAGGCCGTCGATCCGGAGCTCGCGCTGCGCCTGGATCGCGCCCAGACCTTTGCCCAGCGTGAAGCGGCGGATGTGCCGGCAGACGGACCGATCGACGAGGCGGATGTGCGTCAGGCGGTGGAGGAGGCGCGCCGTATCCTGATGCAGGATGGCGGCGACATCGAGTACGTGGGGCTCGATGGGCGCACGGTCCAGGTACGTTTGAAGGGAGCCTGTGTCGGCTGCCCGCGGTCGACCCTTGATCTGAAGAACGTGGTTGAGCGGCTGGTGCGCTCACGGGCACCGGGCGTCGAGCGGGTCGCCAACACCTTCTGAGCGCGGGCATGCGCCGCGCGGCGGCTCAGGTGATGACGTCCGGCGCAGCCTTGCCGGTGCGGTTCCGGATGTCGGCTACGGATTCGGCGATCTCGATCAGCGCCGCCAGTGCGGCCTGGTTGTCCTGGTCCAGTTGATCCCCGACGGTCTCGTGACGCTCCAGATAGACGCGCAGTGTCGCACCCATGGTCCCGGTGCCGGAGAGGCGGAAGACGATTCGGGACCCGTCTTCGAAAAGGATCCGCAGGCCCTGACCCGTGCTGACGCTGTCGTCCACCGGGTCCCGGTAGCTGAAGTCGTCGGCTGCGCGAACCCGCAGGTTGCCGAAGCTTCTGCCCGGTAATTCGGGAACTGCGGCGCGCAGCCGCGCCATCAGCTCGTCCGCGCGCCCGCTGTCGATCTCCTCGTAATCGTGCCGCGTGTAGTAGTGTCGGCCGAACCGCTGCCAGTGCTCGCGCACGATCGTCGACACCGACTGGCCACGCGTGGCGACCAGATTCAGCCAGAACAGTACCGCCCAGAGACCGTCCTTTTCGCGGACGTGATCGGAGCTGGTTCCGAAGCTCTCTTCGCCGCAGAGCGTGATGCGCCCATCGTCGAGCAGGTTACCGAAGAATTTCCATCCCGTTGGCGTCTCGTAGCAGGGGATGCCGAGCGCCTCCGCGACCGTGTCGATCGCCTGGCTGGTGGGCATGCTGCGGGCGACGCCCTTCAGCCCGTCGCGGTAGGCCGGTATCCGGTGTGCGTTGGCGGCCAGCACCGCGAGGCTGTCGCTCGGGCTGACAAAGAAACCGGATCCCAGAATCATGTTGCGGTCCCCGTCGCCATCCGACGCGGCACCAAAATCGGGCGCACGGCGACCGTACATCAGCTCGCCAAGCTCCCGAGCGTGGGTCAGATTGGGGTCGGGGTGACGCCCGCCGAAGTCGGCCAGCGGTTCCTTGCGCATCACCGTGCCCGACGGAGCCCCCAGCCGTTGCTCGAGAATCTCCTCTGCATAGGGTCCGGTGACCGCGTGCATTGCATCGAAGCGCATGGTGAACGAACCCGACTGGAGCAGGGCGCGCATCGCCGGAAAATCGAACAGCGATTCCATCAGATCCGCATAGTCACGAACGGGGTCGACCACTTCGACTTCCATGTCGCCGACCTGATGATGGCCGACGTGATCGATGTCCACGTGCGGCGCACGCGCGATCCGGTAGTGATCGATCTCAAGGCTCGCGGCGTGAATCGCTCCGGTCACCGATTCGGGTGCCGGACCGCCATTGGCCACATTGAACTTGATTCCGAAGTCGCCCTTGGGGCCGCCGGGGTTGTGGCTGGCTGAAAGTACGATGCCACCGGCGGCGCCCCGCGTGCGGATCAGGTGGCTGGCCGCGGGTGTCGAGAGGATACCGCCGCGGCCGACGGTGACCTTGCGGATCTCATTGGCACAGGCCATCCGGAGGATGACCTGAACCGCCTCCCGATTGAAGAAGCGTCCATCCCCGCCGAGCACCAGCTCACCGCCGCGCAGCTTCGGCTGACTGTCGAAAATGCTCTGGACAAAGTTCTCGAGGTAATGGGGTTTTCGAAACGACGAGACCTGCTTGCGCAAACCGGAGGTTCCGGGTTTCTGGTCCGTGAACGGGCGGGTCGATACGACGGTGATTTCCATCTTCGTTTCTAGTCCCTGGCCTGGGCGGAGTGCGGTGATCGGGACGCGCAACCTTCGCAGGGGAAATTAGCAGAAATGGGGGGAGGTGTCTCGGGCAGACCAGCCTTCGCCGATCTCTGCAATTTGACCGGACACGGGCAGGGGCTCGGTGTTGTCAGGGGCCTCCAACACAGTACACTCCGGCGCATGATTCTGGAACGACCACTGCCGATCCATCTGAATGCGCGCCAAGCGAGTTTCGCGGCGCTGATGGAGATGTACGAAAGCAATTACCTCCGCCTCCGGCGACTGTGCCCGGACCTGGACGCGCTTGCGGATGAGCAGGTCTCTCGGGTCGCGGGTGCATCGGATCTGCACCTGACGGTCCTGGAACGTACCCCCTATACGACGACGCTGCGACTGACCTACGAATTCGGAAGCGGGGAGCGAACGCGGCGACAGCCGGACCTGAGCATCCGGATGTTCCACGACGCTCGGCAGGCCGAGGTCGTCGGACGCTATTGCCGCCGCACGGGGCAGGATCTGCGTCTGGAAATGCGCGCCGGTGTCTCCGGGCTGGCATGCCGGTGGCGGCACAACCGCTTCCTGTTCAAGTGGCTGGGCTTCTGTCTGACGCAGGGGCACCATTTTCGGGTACTTACGGCACCCCCCTCGCGACCGCTGGTCGACCCACTGATCTGATTTCCGACCGTTACCGTGAAGGTGCCGCATTTCTCCCCTCTCCCGCAGGCGCGGGAGGGGGTTCGCGTCTCGGGGTGAAGCGGATCCCGATGACCGTCAGCGTTCCAGGTACTTGAGCTTGTCCGGCTTTCCGTCCCACTCCTCGGCGTCGGGCGGCGGGTCCTTGCGGGCAGTTATCACTGGCCACGATCGCGAGAGTTCCGCGTTCAGTTCGATGAACTCCTCCTGTCCCTCCGGAACATCATCCTCCGGAACAATCGCCTCGGCCGGGCACTCGGGCTCGCACAGGGTGCAGTCGATACACTCGTCGGGATCGATCACCAGGAAGTTCGGCCCCTCGTGAAAGCAATCCACCGGGCACACTTCGACGCAATCCGTGTACTTGCACTTGATGCAGTTTTCAAGAACGACGTAGGTCATGCGGTTCTCCGTTTTCGAATAGCCGGCACTGTATTTCGCCGCGGCATTCTAACCCCAGATCAGCCGGCAGGTGCGAACACGCACGCCGGTTGCCGGAAACCGCGACGGGCTGGCCCCTGCCGGCACGTTCAGTCCAGCAGTTCCCGCAGCCGGTAAAGGGTCTCCAGCGCCTGGCGGGGTGTCATCCGGTCCGGGTCGAGGCCTCTGATCTCCTCGAGCAGCACCGCGCCGGGTCCGGGATCGGGTGACGCTGTCGGCGTGGAGAACAATCCGAGTTGGGGCTGCGCGTCGGCGGCCAGCGCCCGGGCCTCCAGCTCGGCCAGGTGCGCGCGCGCCCGCCGCAGCGCCGCGGCCGGCACTCCGGCCAGTGCCGCCACGTGCAGACCGTAGCTCTGGTTCGCGGGGCCTTCCTGGATCTGGTGCAGGAAGACCACGGTGTCCTGATGCTCGATCGCGTCGGTGTGCACGTTGGCGACGCCGCGTTCCCGTTCGGCCAGTGCGGTGAGCTCGAAATAGTGGGTCGCGAACAATGTCAGCGAGCGGTTGTACCGGGCGAGCTGTTCGGCACAGGCCAGTGCGAGTGCCAGGCCATCGGACGTGCTGGTGCCGCGGCCGACCTCGTCCATCAGGACCAGGCTGTCGCGTCTGGCGTTGTGCAGTATGTTCGCCGCTTCGGTCATCTCCACCATGAAGGTCGACCGGCCCGAAGCCAGGTCGTCGGAGGCACCGATCCGGGTGAAGACGCGGTCGATCGGCCCGATTCGCGCCGAGCCCGCCGGAACGAAGCTGCCCGTGCAGGCGAGGATCACGATCAACGCGGTCTGGCGCATGTAGGTGGATTTCCCGCCCATGTTCGGGCCGGTGATGACCAGCAGGCGGCGCGTCTCGGGGTCGAGAGACACGTCGTTCGGCACAAAGGGCTGTTCCAGGGCCGCCTCGACTACGGGATGTCGGCCGGCCTCGATCCGGATCCCCCCGTCGGATGTCATCACCGGGCATGTCCAGTCTCGATGATCGGCCAGCGCCGCGAGCGAACAGAACACGTCGAGTTCGGCAGTGGCATCGGCGAATTCCCTGAGGTTGTCCATCTGACTCTGAAGCTCGGTCAGCAGTCCATCGAAGAGCTGCCGCTCGAGGGTCTTGGCCCGATCCCGAGCGGAAAGAATCTCGTCCTCGAAGCGTTTCAACTCCTCGGTGGTGTAGCGTTCCGCGTTCTTCAGCGTCTGACGGCGCACAAACCGAGGGGGCACTTGGTCCGACAGGCTCCGCGCGACCTCGATGTAATACCCATGCACCCGGTTGTAGGCGACCTTCAGCTGGTGCAGTCCGGTTGCTTCGCGTTCCCGCGCCTCGATCTCCCGCAGGACGTCCTCGGCGTCGTTTTCCAGACGGCGAAGGCGATCCAGCTCGGGGTCGAATCCCGATCGGATCACGCCCCCGTCACTCAGGCGCACCGGTGGCCGCTCTTCCAGGGCTCGCGCCAGCAGCGCGGCAAGCTTCGTCCGTGGCAGGAGCCGGTCCCGCAGCGGTCCGAGAGGCGAGGGTGGCAGGCCGCCGGAAAGGGCCTCGTGCAGCGGCGGCAGGCGCTCCAGGGCATGCAGCAGAGCCACCAGGTCGCGCGGCCGGGCCGTGCCGAGGGCGACTCGGCTGAGGATCCGCTCGCAGTCCGCGATGCCCGCGAGCGGCCGGTGCAGCGCCTCTGTCAGCCCGGTCTCGAGCAGTTCGCGGATCAGGCCCTGCCGTGCCCGAATGTGGTCCTGGTCGCGCAACGGCTGTTTGAGCCAGCGGCCGAGCAGTCGAGAGCCCATCGCGGTATGCGTGCAATCGAGCAACGCCAGCAGGCTGCCGTCTCTCGATCCGCTGAGTGTCCGGTTGATTTCCAGATTCTGCCGCGTCACCGCGTCGAGCTGAAGCGTATTCCCGTGGGCCTCACGCGCGAGGCCGGTGATGTGACCAAGCTCGCCCTGGTAACGGCTCTGGACGTAGGTGAGCAGCGCGCCGGCGGCCGCGAGCCCCAGCGGCAGGTCTTCGCAGCCGAAGCCGGCGAGATCCCGGGTACGGAAATGCTGGATCAGCGCGCGGCGAGCGGAAACCGGGTCGAAGTGCCACTCCGGCAGGGTTTGACTGCCGGGGAATTCTGCCGCAAGGCGCTCCGGCACCAGGCATTCCACCGGATCGAGGCGGGCGAGTTCGGCGGCCAGCGTTGGCCGGTCACCGACTTCAAGCACGCTGAACCGTCCGCTGGCAAACTCGAGGATGCCAAGTCCCACCGGGTTCGCGTTCGCCCCCGGGGCTCCCGGGGCTCCCGGGCAGAGCGCGACGATCAGCCGGGCCTCGCGGGCATCGAGCAGCGCCTCCTCGGAGACAGTGCCGGGGGTCACCACGCGTACAACCTCGCGCTGCACCGGACCCTTGCCCGCGCCGACCTCGCCGGTCTGCTCGCAGATGGCGGCGGGGACGCCCTTGCGCAGCAATCGCGCGAGGTAGTTCTCCATGGTGTGCACCGGAATACCGGCCATCGGGATTGGCTGACCGGCGGACTCGCCGCGCCGGGTCAGGGTGATGTCCAGCAGTTCCGCCGCACGCTGGGCGTCTTCGTAAAACAGTTCGTAGAAATCGCCCATGCGGTAAAGCAGCAGGGTGTCCGGGTATTCCGCCTTGATGCGCAGATACTGCTGCATCATGGGTGTATGGGCTGACAGGGGGGTCATCGCAACAGCTTGGGGGAAAACCGCGATTATAGGGCAGGTAACGGGGTCGCCCAGAGGGCTCGCCTCCCGGCGACCTTCGCCGCGGCTTCCGTTGTGCTGCACCCTCTCGTTACACTGCGGTCACCATCGGAGCTCTCCGGTAGCGCCGCGTCTTGCGGCTGGAGGGTGGGGTTAGTCGGGACGTTGAGGAACAGTTGATGGTGGAAGCCGGGTCTCCGGAAGATGGCAAGCCGCTGGGGCCGCCGTTGCCCGAGCCTCCTGTCGCCGAACTCGCAGCCCGGCTCCAGGAGCGGCGCCTGCGGTTGTGCACCGCCGAATCCTGCACCGGCGGCGTGATCGCCGCGCGCCTGACCGACATGCCGGGCAGCTCTGCCTGGTTCGAATGCGGTTGGGTGACCTACAGCAATGCAGCGAAGACCCAGATGCTCGGCGTTGCGCCGGAGCTGCTCGAGCGCTGTGGTGCGGTCAGCGCTCCGGTTGCCGAGGCCATGGCCCGCGGAGCCCTCGCCGGCGCCGATGCGGATCTCGCGGTAGCGGTCACCGGCATCGCGGGTCCCGGCGGTGGCAGCCCGGAGAAGCCGGTGGGGCTGGTGTGGTTTGCCTGGGCGCGTCGGGGTCGGGGCTGCCGCACCGCGGAGCGGGTGTTCCCCGGAAACCGGGAACAGGTGCGCGCCGCGGCTGCGGCGTGGTGCCTGCATCAGTTGCTGAAGCACGAACTCGCGGCCGACTGAGCGAAGCGGCAACAAGCTTCCCGCGGACCCTGCGGTGGCTGCGTGCGCTTGGGCTGAAAAGCCGGTTGTGGGATACTCCGCTCCGGCCGGAACGTCTGAAAACACCAAGGAGGAAAGTGTGGACGAAAACCGCAAGAAGGCGCTCGCTGCCGCGCTTGGACAGATCGAGCGCCAGTTCGGCAAGGGCGCGGTCATGCGCATGGGGGACGGAACCGCCGTGCGGGACGTGGAGGTCGTGTCGACGGGCTCGCTGGCGTTGGACGTCGCATTGGGTATCGGCGGCGTGCCCCGCGGACGCGTGGTCGAGATCTACGGTCCGGAATCCTCGGGCAAGACCACCTTGACGCTGCACGTGGTCGCGGAGTGCCAGAAGCAGGGGGGCACCGCGGCATTCATCGATGCCGAGCACGCGCTCGATCCCGGTTACGCACAGAAGCTGGGCGTGAATGTCGACGAACTGCTGATCTCCCAGCCCGACACCGGCGAGCAGGCGCTGGAGATTGCCGACATGCTGGTGCGCAGCGGTGCGGTCGATCTCGTGGTGGTGGACTCGGTAGCGGCGCTGACGCCAAAGGCGGAGATCGAGGGCGAGATGGGTGACGCCCATGTGGGTCTGCAGGCGCGTCTGATGTCCCAGGCTCTGCGCAAGCTCACCGCAAACATCAAAAGATCAAATACTTTGGTGATCTTCATCAACCAGATTCGGATGAAGATCGGTGTGATGTTCGGCAGTCCGGAGACGACCACCGGCGGCAACGCGCTGAAGTTCTACGCCTCGGTCCGGATGGACATCCGCCGGATCGGTGCGATCAAGCGCGGCGACGAGGTGATCGGCAACGAGACCCGGGTGAAGGTGGTGAAGAACAAGATGGCGCCTCCGTTCAAGGAGGCGCACTTCGAGATTCTCTACGGCGAAGGCATCTCGCGGCTGGGCGAGGTCATCGAACTGGGTGTGAAGCAGGGCCTGATCGACAAGGCCGGCGCCTGGTACAGCTACAATGGCGAACGCATCGGGCAGGGCAGGGAGAATGCCCGCCAGTTTCTGAAGGAAAACCCGGATATCGCCACGGACATCGAGCAGAAGCTGCGCGCGGTTTATCTGCCCAGCCGCCAGCATGCGGGCGAAGAGCCGGAAAGCGCCGAGGGATGATCCGGACGCGGCCTACGCGGCCGGGTTGCGCCTGCTCGCCCGCCGCGAGCACAGCGAGATCGAGTTGCGCGGGAAGCTGGCACAGCGCGGATTTGCCAAGCCCCTGGTCGCGTCCGCGCTCGAGCGGCTGCACGCGGACGGTTATCTGAGCGAAGAACGATTCGCGCACTCGCTCGTGCGGCACCGCGCCGATCAGGGTTACGGTGAGCTGCGTATCCGCGCAGAGCTCGCCCGGCATGCGCTCGACGGACCGTTCCTGGAACAGGCTCTGCTCGAACTCGATGCGGACTGGGTGGAACGGGCCCTGTACCAGGCCCGGCGGCACTTCCCTTCGCTCCCCGACAGCGGTCCGGAGACCGCGCGGGTGCTGCGTCACCTGACGCAGCGCGGCTTCCCCCCAACAGTGGCCCGTTCGGCACTCGCGCGGTGGGCCAAAAGCGTGCAGGAACAGGGGTGAAATCCGCACAAGCGCAGCAACCCCATGATACCCTTCGCGTTTACGTAACAGTTGCAACGGACTTTGATGAAAAGCGCTGAAATCCGCCGAAGGTTCCTTGATTTCTTTGTCCGCCACGGGCACGCGGAGGTCCCCTCGAGCCCGCTGGTTCCGGGCAACGATCCGACCCTGCTGTTCACCAATTCGGGCATGGTTCAATTCAAGGAGGTCTTCCTCGGGCGCGAGAAGCGGCCGTACACGCGGGCGGCGAGCAGCCAGCGCTGCGTGCGCGCGGGCGGCAAGCACAACGATCTGGAGAATGTCGGTTATACCGCGCGGCATCACACCTTTTTCGAGATGCTCGGCAACTTCAGCTTTGGCGATTACTTCAAGCGCGAAGCGATCGCCTATGCCTGGGAATTTCTTACCGATACCATCGGGATCCCGGCTGACCGCCTGTGGGTCACGGTCTACGAGACCGATGATGATGCCTATGGGGTCTGGGTGAACGAAATCGGCCTGGCACCGGAACGGGTGATCCGTATCGGCGACAAGCCGGGTGGCGGATCCGACAACTTCTGGCAGATGGGTGACACCGGCCCGTGCGGGCCGTCGACCGAAATCTTCTACGATCACGGACCGACCGTGGAAGGCGGACTGCCGGGAACCCCGGAAGAAGACGGCGACCGCTACATCGAGATCTGGAATCTCGTTTTCATGCAGTACGACCGTGACGGCGAGGGGAACCTGACCCCGCTGCCGCACCCGTCGGTCGATACCGGCATGGGGCTGGAACGCCTCGCTGCGGTGCTCCAGGGCGTGCACTCGAACTACGAAATCGACATCTTCCGGGACCTGATCAAGGCAGCGGCCGACGTCGTTGGCACCGAGGACCTGGACTCCGCCTCCCTGCGGGTGATCGCGGACCACATCCGCTCGATCGCCTTCCTGATCCTCGACGGTGTGATGCCCGGCAACGAGGGTCGTGGTTACGTGCTGCGCCGGGTGGTCCGACGGGCCTCCCGCCACGGTCACAAGCTGGGCTGCTCCGAACCCTTTCTGCACCGCCTGATTCCGGCCCTTGTGGCGACGATGGGCGACGCCTATCCGGAACTGGCGGAAGGTCGGGAGAATCTGCAGCAGGTTCTCGTGAAAGAGGAGAGAAAGTTTCACGAAACCCTTGAAAAAGGAGTTCGGATTCTCGAGGAGGATCTGGGACGGCTGGAAGGTTCCACGATTCCCGGCGAGACCATCTTTCTGCTTTACGATACGTATGGGTTCCCGGTGGACCTCACCGGCGACATCGCCCGGGAACGGGGGCTGGAACTGGATCTCGAAGGCTTCGAGCGTGCGATGGAGGTGCAACGCAGCCGGGCGCGCGCCGCGAGTCACTTTGCCGCTGGCAGTGCCGATGCCGAGGCGCTGGATGTCAGTACCGACTTCCTGGGCTATGACCGTCTCGAGGACGAAGGGACGATCGTCGCTCTGCTTCGGGAAGGAAGCCGCGTGGAGTCCCTGGAGCTCGGCGAGGAGGGGATCGTGGTGCTCGACCGGACACCGTTTTATGCCGAATCCGGTGGACAGGTCGGGGATGTGGGTTCGCTGATGGCCTCGGGCGTGCGCTTCGAGGTCGCCGATACGCGCAAGCAGGGCGACGCCCACCTGCACGTTGGCCAGGTCCGGGCCGGGCGGCTGGAGACCGGTATGCGGATGCGGGCGGCTGTGGCCGGACCCCGGCGCGAGTCGATCCGGCGGCATCACTCGGCAACCCACCTGCTGCACAAGGCGCTTCGCGATCAACTGGGTCCTCATATCCAGCAAAAGGGTTCGCTGGTCGACTCCGACCGCCTGCGTTTTGACTTTGCGCACTTCGAGGCCGTCACTCCGGAGCAGCTGCGCGCCATCGAAGAACAGGTGAACGCCGAGATTCTCGCCAACGAGTCCACGGACACGCGGCTGATGGACATCGATTCGGCGCTCAGTTCGGGGGCGGTCGCGCTGTTCGGCGAAAAGTACGGCGAGCGCGTTCGCGTGCTTCGGATCGGAACCTCAACCGAACTGTGCGGCGGAACGCATGTGGCGCGCACCGGCGATATTGGTCCGTTCCGGATCGTCTCGGAAGGCGGAGTGGCGGCCGGAGTCCGAAGGATCGAGGCTGTCGCGGGTCAGGTCGCGCTCGCGTGGATGGACCAGCAGGTCGATACGCTTGATCACGCCGCGGATCTGCTGCGCGGGAGCCGTTCCGAGGTTCCGGAAAAGCTTCAATCGGTGCTTGAGCGAAACCGCGAACTCGAGAAGGAAATCGCGGCGCTGCGTGGCCGGCTGGCCAGCCAGGCCGGGAGCGACCTCGCCGGCAAGGCCGTCGACCTGGGGCCGCTGAAGGTGCTGGCTGCACGCGTCGACGGCGTGGAACCGAAGGCGATGCGCGAGATGGTGGACCAGCTGAAGCAGAAACTCGGGCCCTCGGTGGTGGTGCTGGGAACGGTGACCCCGGGGGGCAAGGTGAGCCTGGTGGCCGGCGTTACCCGGAACGAGACGGCAGCGGTAAAGGCAGGTGACCTGGTCGGCTTCGTCGCCGGGCAGGTGGGCGGCCGTGGGGGTGGCCGGCCCGACATGGCGATGGCCGGCGGCCAGGATCCGCAGGGACTCGACCCGGCGCTGGCGTCCGTTGAGTCCTGGGTCCGTGAGCGCTTGCGCTCGTGACCGTTCGTGGTCCTCGCGACGCGAGTGCTGACAATGGGTATGATTACCCAGTCTGGCGGCAGCGCCTCTTTGTGCTCTGAGCCGCGTTTGCGAAAATCCGCGTTGATCGAAGTTCAAGGCCATCCATGTCCCTTCTTGTACTGAAGTTCGGCGGCACCTCCGTCGGTAGTCCCGAGCGCATCATGCATGTTGCCGAGCGCGTACTGCGGCTGCGCGGCGAGGGACACTCGGTCGTGGTGGTGGTCTCGGCGATGAGCGGCGAGACCGACCGTCTGCTGGGCCTCGCACGCGCGGTCCAGCCGCGCTCAGAGGGCCGCGAACTCGACGTGCTACTGTCCACCGGCGAACAGGTGACGATCGCACTGCTGTCGATGGCGCTCGAGGCGCGCGGATGTCCCGCCCGTTCCTACACCGGCGGTCAGGTGCGCATCCTGACCGACAGTGCCCACAACAAGGCGCGGATCCAGAGCATCGACGATGTCCGGGTCCGGGAAGACCTTGGTGCCGGACGCGTGGTGGTGGTCGCGGGTTTTCAGGGTGTCGATGAAGCGGGATCGATCACGACACTTGGCCGCGGTGGGTCCGACACCACCGCGGTGGCGCTGGCCGCAGCACTGGCAGCCGACGAATGCCGGATTTACACGGACGTCGACGGCGTGTACACGACCGATCCGCGCGTGGCCAAGAACGCGCGCCGGCTGGAGCGCATCACCTTCGAGGAGATGCTCGAGATGGCGAGCCTGGGGTCGAAGGTGCTGCAAATCCGTGCGGTGGAGTTTGCCGGCAAGTACAACGTGCCCCTGCGCGTACTGTCCTCCTTCGAGGAAGGCCCGGGGACGCTGATCACTACCGAGGAGAGCCCCGTGGAACAGGCGTTGGTGGCAGGTATCGCGTTCAACCAGAACGAGGCCCAGTTGACGATACAGGGCGTTCCGGATCAGCCTGGCGTGGCTTACAGCATTCTTGGCCCGATCGCGGACGCGAATATTGAAGTTGACATGATCGTGCAGAACATTGGCGGCGATCAGACGACGGACTTCACCTTCACGGTGAATCGGAACGATTTCGAAAAGGCAATGGAAGTCCTGCAGGCGGTGGCTGACGAACTGGGTGCCCGCAGCGTCTCCGGTGACACGCGGATCGCAAAGATCTCGGTGGTCGGAGTCGGCATGCGCTCACATGCCGGTATCGCCAGCCGCATGTTCAAGGCTTTGGCGCGTGAGTCGATCAATATCCGGATGATCTCGACCTCCGAGATCAAGATCTCGGTGGTGGTCGACGAGAAATACCTGGAACTGGGTGTCCGTACGCTGCATGATGCCTTTGAACTTGGTCAGGAACCGGCAGGTCAATCCCCAAGCTGAGCAAGCAACAGCTGCAGTCATCGGGAACCGGACGACCGATAACCGTCCGACACAGGGTGTGGAGAAAGGCATGCTCATATTGACTCGACGCGTGGGTGAAGCTCTGATGATCGGTGACGAAATTTCCGTCACCGTGCTGGGCGTGAAGGGAAATCAGGTACGAATCGGAATCAACGCACCGCAGGATATAGCGGTGCACCGCGAGGAAATCTTCGAGCGCATCCAGCGTGAGAATCAGGATCCCGAAAGCGGTTCCTCCGATCCGGAAGGCAGGGCTGGAAACAGCTGAGTAGGGAACCGGTCGCCCCGCTCCTGCCGGGGCGGCCGGGGAATGCGCGCACGCTCGGCTGGTGTGGGCCAGAAACAGCCGGATTCCGTGCACTCCCTTCCCATTTTTGCGTCAACCCCGTATCCTTCGGGGCCGTTGGAGAGATGGCCGAGCGGTCGAAGGCGCTCCCCTGCTAAGGGAGTATGGGTCAAAAGCCCATCGAGGGTTCGAATCCCTCTCTCTCCGCCAATTTACTCAAAAAATCCTTTTGGAACAATAGCTTCCAGAACAACCAGAAAACCCGTACCACAACTATTCCCACAACCAAACGCCAGTAGCGTCCAAAGGAAGGCCGGGGAAGTGCCCCGGCCTTCTATTAATGGCTAACGCTGTGGGTCAGTCGCCGGTTTCAGCCTCGGCGCACTCCCTGACGCCCACCATGTACTCGGCCAGCAACGCGCGCCGAATGCAGACGACGGATACCGGGGAGAAGGCTCGCCGGTTCAGCCCGCGTTCCTCCAGCGCCTCGACACTCAGTTCCGCGCGTACTATCCGTTCGATCTCGTTCTTGATGTCCATGCTCACGGCCTCCCGTGCCTGTTGCGTGTCACGGCGAACTGCGGCGGCGGTCCGTAGCACTGCGCCATGTGATCGAGTTCGGTCCGGAGCGTCTCCGGCGTCGGGCGGGTCACGTGGATTCTGTCACCCTCGGCGGTTGGCAACCGCAACACCAATGGATTTCCTTGGGTACTGATGCGGATGGATCGCCGATAGGGCGACAACAGGCCGGTGCGCTCCCGGCGTGTCAGATTGTGCCGGGCGGGCCGGCGGATTCCCCGGTGGGTTTCTCGAGCGCCGATCCAGCCGGGCCTATCTCCCGGCGTCGTCACTTGACGGCAGTGCCGGCGTGCTAAATGGTCTTGGGATGCGCCGGCATCCTGAACCGTCTTCGTCGTCCCTACCCCGGGAAGCGCTCGCCGGCCTGGTCGAACGGGTCACCTTCCACAACGCGGACAACGGCTTCTGCG
>SL_8KL_010_SEDDRAFT_10001367_pt1 | contig 21201 bp, 16 predicted proteins | sample SodLakKL_010_SED_4_FD_11160 | JGI IMG/M metagenome (IMG submission 11160) | reverse complement strand
TGTTTCCCCCCGCCTGCAGGGCCTGCACCAGTCTCAGCTTGTGCTCCGGGCTGGTGCGGGCATAGACGTCCACCCCTGTGACTTTCTGATCAAGTTCCTCATCGCTCATCTTTTCCAGGTCTTTGCCCGTCAGAAAGGTGCGCCCGTCGCCTATGCCCAGCTCGTCGGCAATGGACACCGCTGTCAGGGCATGGTCCCCGGTGATCATTTTTACGTTTATTCCAGCAGACTGGCAGTCGCGCACTGAAACGCACCTGCCGATGAGCCTTGCAGCAGCCTTGACCGCTTCTTCCCGTGGAGGATCGATTATCCCGAACAGTCCAAGGAGAGTGAAGCCTTCCCGGGTATCCTCCTCCTCAAGACCTTTTTTGTTCTCCGGGACTTCCTTGTAAGCCACCGCAAGCAGCCTCTGGCCCCTGGAGGCGATGGTTTCGCCGCTCTTGTGCCAGAAATCCGGGTCCAGTTCTTCCGGGCCCTGCGGGCCGGACTGGTGGCTGCACCTTTCCAGCACACGTTCCGGGGCGCCCTTGAGGATGATACGCCGGCCGCCTTCCTGCTTGTAGTCGTGCAGGGTGGCCATGAATTTTCTGTCCGAAGAAAAAGGGATGCTGTCAATTCTTGGCCGGTCCGTGTTTTCCTGTTTCTGGTCCAGTCCGGCCTTGATGGCTGCCGCCACCAGGGCTCCCTCGGTGGAGGCCCCTTCCAGGCGATAGGTATCCTCATTTTCTTCGTGGTATAGATGGGCCTCGTTGCATAACAGGACCGCACGCAGGGTTTCGGCCAGCAGAAAGTGCTGCAGGGGATCTATGTCCTGGCCCTCCAGCCTGTATTTCCCCTGGGGATTATAGCCTGTACCTGTTACCGAGTACAGGTCTTCAGAGGTCTGAATACTCTGCACCGTCATCTGGTTCTTGGTCAGGGTCCCGGTCTTATCGGAGCAGATGGTGGTCACCGCCCCCAGGGTTTCCAGGGCCGGGAGTTTGCGGATAATGGCGTTTCTGCGGGCCATTCTCTGCACCCCTATGGCCAGGGTTATGGTCATTATGGCCGGCAGGCCCACGGGTATGGCGGATACGGCCAGGCCCACCCCGGCCATGAACATTTCAAATGGCTGAAGTCCGCGCACAAGGATGCCGAAGGCGAAAGTGGCCAAAGCCGTCACCAGAATGGCAACAGTGAGGAAGTGGCCGAACCTGGTTATTTTCTTCAGCAGAGGGGTGGTCAGGGTCTGTACCTGGGCCAGCATGGTGCTTATACGGCCTATCTGGGTATGAGCCCCGGTGGCGGCTACTACTCCCGCTCCCTGCCCGTGGGACACCATGGTTCCGGAAAAGGCCATGCAGGAGCGGTCCCCCAGGCCGGCTTCGGGATCTGCCTCGTAAATGTTCTTGGCCACTGGTACTGATTCCCCGGTGAGGGCCGCTTCCTCGATCTGCAGGTCCCTGGCCTGGAAAAGGCGGAGATCAGCCGGAACCTTGTCTCCGCTTGAAAGTATTACCACGTCTCCAGGGACCAGTTCTTCCGCGGGCAGAGTCTTTTTCTGTTTATCCCGCAGGACTGTGGCTGCGGGGGCCAGCATGCCCTGCAGGCTTTCCATGGACTTTTCCGCCTTGCCTTCCTGGATGAATCCGATGAGTGCGTTGACCAGGCAGACGGCGAAAATCACAGCTGAATCCACCCACTGCTGCATAAGGGCGGTGACAATGGTGGCCACCAGCAGAACATATATAAGTACGTTGTGAAACTGCAGCAGAAAACGCTTGAAAGGCCCCTGTTTTCTGGCCCTGGGAAGCTTGTTGGGGCCGTACTTGTCCAGCCTTTGCCCGGCCTGGCTGGAATCCAGGCCGTCTTCAGAGGTCTGCAGATGACCAAGAACCTCTCTCACCGGCATGGAGTGCCAGGAAGCTTCCTTGTCTATCTTATGGTCATTGTTCAATTTTTCCTCCAGGGGGTGAAACTGCAAAAAGTTAAAGACTGGTTTCGGCTTTTAAAAAAAGATCTGTAACTCTTTGATTTTCCTGCCTGACACACCAAAGGCTTGATGAATCCCTGTCTTTATTTCCCTGATGCAGCAGGTCCTCTGCACTCTGTCTTTTGTAATCTCTTGGCGTGACAAAAGGGATTCTTTCCAGGCGCAGATGACAGAGGGTCTACAGCACTGGTCCTGGGTTGATAACCGGGAGTGGACATTGTTTTTATCAAGAGTGTCCAGGCTTAAATCTTGTGATATTTGTAACTGATTTAATGGTTGTCAAGTCCTTGTAAGCAGAAACACCTCCATAGGGTGATCCAGCCTTACGGAATTAACCGCTTCAGTGTTCTGTATCAGTCGGCAGGTCCCGGACCTGACTTTACTTCCCTAGTCTGTACTTTTCCCTCAGGAATTTATTTCAGATGAAAAGCTGCCTTTTTGCCGGCGTCTCAGGAAAGATGAAGTTTTGAACATACTGTCCTTATTCGGGGTTATTTTTCAGTAAAAAACAGAAATTTGAAGAAAAAATTAATTTTGGTTTCTACTAATAAGTGTTTCTTATCTGAAAAAAGGCATTATTGCTCCCATATCTCATTGATTTTTAATCACCCTTGTATACTTCAATGCCAAGGCCGTAAAACAGGTTTATTTAAAATTAAGTACAACTATATCAACATTTTGTATTTAAAAGTGACAAGGGGGCTGTCCTGATCAAAAAGGCGTAATTTGCCGTTTGTGTATGTGGAGGAGGCTTTGCTAAAAGCTTTACCCATGACAAACGCATGGGAACGAATTCAGATAATTCTCGAAAAATCCTTGAAATCCGGTGTTTTTCAGCTATGGATTAAGCCCCTTCAGGGCGCATTCGATCCGGATCAGAAGGCACTCAAGCTGCAGGCCCCTAATGAATTCGTGGCTTCGTGGGTACGTGAGCGCCTCCAGAACATGATACTGGAAGCCGGACAGGATGTTCTTGGGTTCACCCCAGGTCTAAAGATCACAGCAAGCCGGGAGGGTGAGGCCATTGCTCCCCTGGGTGCCTCGGAGCAGGCCCCTGTCAAAGAAATACGCAGGCATCTGCCCCTGCAAAGCAATATCCAGGTTGTTTCCAGGTTCAGATACAGTTTCCAGGATTTCGTGGTGGGCCCCAGCAACGAGCTGGCTTTCGTTGCCTCCAGGAGTTTCTGCCGGGAACAGGTATCATCGGACCAGCTATTCCTGTGTTCTTCCACGGGTCTGGGCAAGACCCACCTGGTGCAGTCCATGGGCAACAACCTGGCCAATGGAAGCAACAGACAGACTCTGCGCATTGCTTACCTGACAGCTGAAGAGTTTGCCTGCCAGTTGATTCAGGCCATCAAGTCCAAGCAGGTTGAGCGGTTCAAGGCCAGATACCGGGATCAGATCGATATCCTCATGCTGGAGGACATCCATTTTTTCCAGGGCAAGGAAAAAATTCAGACTGAATTTCTCTCCACAATTAACTCTTTGCAGGGTCAGGGCAAAAAGGTGGTTTTAAGCAGCACATTTCTGCCCAAGGAGCTGAATGATCTGGATTCCAACCTTGTTTCCCGGCTGTGCCGGGGGTTCATGGCGGTCATTGACAAGCCCGACCTGGGTACCAGGCAGGAGATACTGCGCCAGAAAGCCTCCAGCCTCCAGCTCGATCTGCCTCAGGAGGTGTCCCATCTTTTGGCGGAGCGCATCCAGACCGATATCCGCCAGCTTGAGAGCTGCCTTAGCAACCTGGTAATCAAGGCAAGATTACTCAAGGAACGCATCACCAAGCAGATGGCCCTGGAAGTGCTCAAGAACTATGAGCTTAAAGAGCAGAGCCTGGATCTGGAGGATATCATTCAGTCCGTCTGCCGGGTATTTGATCTGCCCCGGGAGAAGGTCTGCTCCAAGAGCCGGAAGAAACAGCATGTACAGGCCAGAAATCTGGCATTTTTCCTGGCCCGCAAATATACAGAGCATTCCCTCAAGGAAATAGGGCGGCGCTTCAACCGCAGGCACTCCACGGTTCTAAAAGGGGTGGCCAATGTGGAAAAAGAGGTCAATACCGATTCGCCGCTTGGGCGTCAACTAAAAGACGCTGCCAGTAGAGTCATACCCAACTGACTATAAATTTTTCATCCGGGATGTCTTTCTTTCCGGATTTTGAAACTGTAAAGCTGTAAGCTCCATATCCCCCATCACCGCCATGTCTTCACCCATCTGGGCCAGCACTCCGCTAATATGTGTACCCAGGAATTTATCGGCTATTTTGCTGAGACTGGACAGGCCTTTTCGGTCCTTGATGAGATTGCAAAAGGCAGTGGCAGCCGCATCAGCCACTGCCCCGCTCTGCGCCTTGACCGCCACCAGGTCTCCTTGTCCCAGGCTCAGGGAGTGCCCCACTTTGGCCGAAGAGGAACATACCGCGCAGGGAAAACCGGTGGCGGGGATGACTATGCCCAGGGACATGTTCTCCTCAGGATGGGGCAACAGCCCTATGGTCCGGGTGCGCCGGGAATACAGGTAGATGTCGCCGCCGTTTTCAATTATTATTTCTGGTGAACGGGGAGCAAGAAAGTCCGCAATGTCCTGGGCGATGGCCCCGGCCACGGCGGCCATGGGTCCCACTTGAAAAAGCTCTCCGGCCCGGGCCATCTTCCTTACTATATCCGGGGACCGGGAATGGACGGAAAGGGGAGAGAGGGAAGTAAGAAAATCCGGATTGAATTGAGAGTACCCCATTATCCGTCCCCGCACCAGGTGCAGCCGTTCCAGGGCCGGGGCGCTTAAATCCAGGGCGCTGGTGATATGCAGATCGCTTTGCTCCAAAACCACCTGGTAGGATATTTCTCCGGGTCCTGGAGAACAAAGGCCGCGGTATGCGCGGTGTGTGTTTTTGTGCATGATTTTTATTCAACCGCCACAACAAGTGGTCTATTAAGCTTATCCATGTTGTTTTTATGCTGGTCTCGGTGATTATTCCCACTTACAACCGGGCTGGGCATGTCGGTTGTGCCGTACGTTCGGTTTTGAGCCAGACCTTTGAAGGTTTTGAGCTCATCGTGGTTGATGACGGCTCCACCGACGCCACCTTTGAAATTCTGTCCGGGTTCAAGGATAAGCGATTAAGGGTGGCTTATCAAGAAAACAAAGGAGTGGCTGCTGCCCGCAACCTGGGCCTGGGCCTGGCCAGGGGCCTTTATGCGGCCTTTCTGGATTCCGATGATTACTGGATGGAGAAAAAGCTGGAACTTCAGCTTGGCTTCATGCAGGATTCAGGATTTCGCATTTCCCAGACCCAGGAGGCCTGGATCCGCAAGGGCAAAAGGGTGAATCCCGGCAGCAGGCATCAAAAGTTTGCCGGCTGGATTTTTGGCAGGAGCCTGAAACTCTGTCTCATCAGCCCTTCCTGCGTCATGATGCACATGGATCTAGTGCGGCAGGGCTTTTTATTCAAGGAGTCCATGCGGGCATGTGAGGACTACGACCTGTGGCTGAGGGTCACCCGGCAGCATCCGGTGGGGCTTTTGCCCCGGGTGCTCACCGTGAAACAGGGCGGCCGCGCGGACCAGCTGTCAAGAAGCATCGTCGGGCTGGACCTGTGGCGTATCCATTCCCTGATGGATATTCTGAAAAAAGGAAGGCTGGAGCCGGAAAAAAAGGCCCTGGTCGTGCAGGCATTGCAGGACAAGTCCAGGTTATATGTGGCCGGATGCCAGAAAAGGGGCAGACTGGATGAGGCGGCCAGGGTTAAGCTAAAGCTGGAGCTTTGCCTTAACCTGGCAAGCATCAGCAAATAAAAAAGCGGCCCAGGTTTAGTGAGCCGCTTTTTGTTTTTAGATCATGCGCAGTCTTTTAGACGCACCCGGTGGGTTTGGGCAGACCGGCCATTTTACAGGCGCCCTTGCCGGGTCCGGAGGGGAACAGTTCGTAAATGTGCTTGAGCTTGAAGCCGGTGACCTTGGAAAGAATACGAACCATGGGTGCAATCCCGTTCTTTTTGTAGTAGTCCTGCAGGAACTCGATTACCTTTTGGTGTTCGTCGGTGAGTTCTTTGATGCCTTCGCTTTCCTTTACATAGTCCACCCATTCAGGGGACCAGTCCTCGAATTTCTGCAGGAAGCCGTCTTCATCTACTTCAAATGTTTTGCCCTTGAATTCAACAGTTGCCATCTTTGATACCTCCTTGATTGTTTTTCAGATAAACGTACGCCCTTTACTACCAGCGTACATCCTGTCCTGTTGAGAATATGCAAAGCCAGTTACGGCCAGAATTGCTGAGTGCAATAGTTATACATGATATGCTGGAGACCGCTTTTTTGTCAATGCTTTTTCTCCGGTAAAATTGCTGCCTGTATCAAGCCCTTATTTCTTCCAGGCACCTGCGGGCTTTTGTAAGTCCGGGCTCCATTTCCAGAGCCCTTTGCAGCATATCAGCAGCGGCCTGCTTGCGTCCCAGTTCTTTATAGCACATTCCCAGATTATACATGTCCATGACTGAGCCGCTGTCAAGCTGCAAAGCTTTTTGAAAGTCTTGTATGGCAGCCTCATAATCCTTTTGTTTGAAATAAGCAACCCCGCGCAGGTTAAAATATTCCTTTACCCGGGGATCCAGCTCTATGGCCCGGGTCAGGTGCTCGATCGCCTCCGGCCATCTGTCCAGCCTGGACAGAGAGTAGGCAAAGTAAAAGGCGCTCAGGGAGCGGGATTCGCTGTCAGGCTGCACTGTCTCGGCCCTGGCAAAATATTTTGAGGCTTGTTCATGTTTTTCCTGCATCAAAAGGTTCATGCCCTGGTAAAAAGGCAGAAAAGACGCGTCCGGGTATATTTTTTTCAGCTCTTCAAGCTTGTAAGCGGCTGCAACAGGGTCTTCCTCTTCCGCCAGGATGCGGCCCACGAACATCCCGATGCTGGCCCTGGGTGTTCTTTCACGAAACAGAAATCCGGGCACGAAGCTGTAGTTGGTGGGGATTTCCAGATCCGGATGCATGGTGGAAACAGAATAAAGATTATACCCCATCAGGTTCAGTCCCCTGGACAGATCCATGAGTTCCTGCCCCATGTCCGGCCGGGAAATGTCCGGAAGGCTGCAAATGTCAATGACAGGTCCCCGGGTAAGCCAGCGGGTTTCTTTTAATGCGGTAAATTTAGGCAGGCCTGAAGCCTCGTAGTTGCTGCCGGAGTGAAAATCGCCGGCCAGCTGAGCCACTTCGGTGAGTGCCCTGATGGCGGCCATTTCCGGCGAGGTGGCGGTGCCGGCGGTGAAGACGATTTCGCTCAGTCCAGGAAAGGTCCGGGGGTCGTAAGCCAGGGCCCCCACTGTGGGGACCGGGTATCCCATGCTCAGGTCCTTGAGCCATACCTGGATATTGTGGCCGGCAAACCTGCTGAGCAGGTCCTTCAATACAGGGTTGACAATGGTTTCCTGGCTGATGGTGGGGGTTTCCGGATGCTGTCTGTCGACCAGGGCGCTTACGTGTCTTTCAACAAGCTCGCATGCTCCCTGGAGGATGGATTCCTCAAAGGTGTTTCCTGCGCTGCTGCCGTTGAATTCGTTGAGTTTTTTGAACCAGTCCAGGGGAACGTACTCTATCTGCCCGGAATAAATGTTCAGGGCCGGTGTAAAGCGCCACTGCAACAGATCCAGGGCTTCTTCAGCCTTTGTTTCGGAAATGTCTTCCTGCACGGATTTGATTATTTCCCCTGCGGGCAGCAGTTGCTCTCCCCATCTTGACCTGGCTTCCTTCCATGACAGCCGGGTGAAGTTTGCGTCATTGGCGGCAAAGCTGAAAAAGGAATATCTTTCAGCCAGCTCCATCAGGGCAGAGCACTGGGCCTGGACAGGAGAGGCTCCCTTCCCCATCTGCTGGCGTTTGGGCACACCCATTTCCCTGGCTTTGACCCCGTAATAGCTGAAATAAACAGGTATGCCCAGGCGGCCGGTGTCAATGCGCCTGATTTCCTTCAAAATGGTTTGTCCGTGCCTGTTCAGGGACTGGGTGACCTTTTCCACAGTCTCAGCAGGTGTCCGGGCCTTGTCCGCTTCCCTGGTGTAGCCCTTTGGGCTGTATCCAAGTTTCATCATTGCTGCCGGGCCTTCATGCGGTAAAGGGTTATACAGTGGCTTTCCTGGTCAGCATGGTCCTCTGCCGGATTGTCCCTGCACTCCAGGGTCTTGTAGCTGACCTGGAACTCTTCCTGAGCCTTTTGAAAAAACCCCGGGGCCCTGCGGGTCTTGCTGGCGGAGAGAACTATCTCCCCATCACTGGAAGGGCCCAGGTGTTCCCGCAGAAACCTGAGCAGATGCGGATAGCTGTCTTCCATATAGAGGATTTCCGCCCCCAGAATGCAGTCGAAGCGCCTGGAAAGGTGGTCCGCTGTGAAATCCACTGCCTGCACCGAAGCATGTTCTTGAAGATTGTTGCGCAGGATATTTATCCTGGCGAACAGCAGGGCATCGGGGTTATTGTCGGTGATGAGCACTTTGTGCCCCCTGGATGCGGCTACCAGTCCGCAAAGCCCGACTCCGGCACCCAGTTCCAGTATATCCAGGGGCTTTTCAGGGGGCAGGGAACACAGGTAATAGCCAAGTATAACCGAGGCCGGCCAGATTTTGGCCCAGAAAGGCAGTTCCAGGCCGTCCCGGGCTGTTTCGGCCAGGCGGTCGATATAGGCTTCCATGTCGGCTAGCTGCAGGATATCCAGGGTAAGATCTCCTATGCGAACTGGCTCGAAAACAACACCATATTTTTCCCGGGCGCGTTCCAGAAGCTGGTCCATGTCATCTGTATGCAACAAGTCGATATCCTGCACTATGTTTTCCTCCGGATATGTGCTGGTTTATTTCAGGTATGATTTCATACTTTATCAGTCTAGAAAAAAGGTTGCAACTTTTCCGTATATGATATGTAAAAAATATTTTCTGGGTGCAGAGAGGGCGCGGTTGATGGTCTGAATTGCTGCGGATTGCAGATTAAATGCAGTCTGTTGCGGTTGTTTTGCTTTAAGTTTTGGAGGCGGCATCCGGATTTGAACCGGAGAATGGCGGTTTTGCAGACCGCTGCCTTACCACTTGGCTATGCCGCCCGGATTTGCAATCTGATTCTGGTGGAGCGGGAGACGGGATTTGAACCCGCGACTTCAACCTTGGCAAGGTTGCACTCTACCACTGAGTTACTCCCGCCCTGAGCAGACAAATCTGATAAAACACAGAATCTGAAGTGTCAAGAACAATTTTGGAGCAGGAAGGGGAGGCTGCTTCTGTCCGCCTGCCTGGATGATCCGTGTGCATGGATTTCAGGTACGGGTCTCCCGGGTGGGCTGGATAAAGTGCTCTACTCCATGAAGGCTGCGAAAACAGAGGTCGCTCTTGATGCCGGAGAAGACCTGCTGTGGCTTGAGCACTCTTGATCCGGCCAGATAGTCAATTCCCATGTGCCCCAGGCAGTAGGCCATGGGGGTACTGGGCCCCATTAGCATTTTGATGCTGCCGGGAGCGCACAGGTTCAGGATTCCGGCCAGAGAGCCGTTTAAAAGAGTAGTGGCTGTGACTGCTATCAGGTCGGCCCGGGGAAGAATTCGAGGCAGCTCTGTGGAGGGCAGGTCGAAATCCCTGGGCCTCTTTTCCAGCACCCAGAAGTTTTTGAAGGCATTTTTTATTTTGCTGACAAAAGGAAAGTGCCCTATCACGGCCACGTTTTTTCCCTGGCCAAGTTCCAGGATAAGCTCCTGGGCCTTGGCCTGCATCCTGCTCCGGCAGGTGTTCAGAATGCAGTTCACAGCGGCCAGGGCAAAGGAGGCATCCAAAGTGTCCTGGCTCTCAAGTCCCGGCAACAGTTGATGCAGCGTCATTGGGAGGGAGGGTTCCTGACCTGTCCGGGGAACTGCCTCGTCCAGGGGAACCCTGGAACATATACCCGCCGCCTGTTGAGCCTGCACACCCACCAGACGCCGTCCCTGTACAAGTTCAGTTACAGCATTGTCCGGCCGGGTCAGGGCCTCGCCAACAACTTCGCTGATAATCTGCTGCTGAGTGATTTCCATATTGTGTTCTCCACCCCGGAAAAAAGTTTAAATTGGCTTTTTATGGCATGGCCAATGGGAATCAGGATAAACAATTTTCAGGTTCTGGACAACAAAAACAAAGGACATATCTTTACATCTCTGGTTTTATAAGCTAAAAGATACTTTTTTGTTGTAGAGCAGCTTCAGTATTCAAAACGCAGGTGCAGCAATGCCTGTTTTTTGCATGGAGGCTGCAGGATCTCCGGCCGGGACCGGGACAGGATGCCGGTCGCCATGCTGGAAAGGGGGCATTGCTCCTTTTTAATCATCCAAACAGGAGACCCGAGTAATGAACCAGGCTGACATTGATTCTTTCAGGGAAATTCTCAAGAAAATGCGGCAGGAAATCCTGGAACAAGGCGAAGATACCCTGGAGAACATGACCGAAGAAAGGGAAATTTTCGCTGATCCTGCCGACAGGGCTTCAGCCGAGTCTGACAGGGCCTTTACCCTGCGCCTGCGGGACCGGGACCGCAAGCTGATAAAAAAGATCGACGAGGCTCTGGAGCGAATTGAGGATGGTACCTACGGAGAATGCGAAGAATGCGGGGACGATATCTCCAAGCCCAGGCTCAAGGCCAGGCCGGTAACCACCCTGTGCATCAAATGCAAGAGCAGGCAGGAGCAGCAGGAAGCCCTGCACGGTGATTAGTCCTTTCCATCACCACCCCCTTTTTTCCAGGCTTGCTCCAGGGCCTGAACAGGGATCGGTGTGCTTTGAAACGTACACGGTTATCTGTTTCTGCAGGCTGTTTCCAGCAGAAACATGAGGATACGTCAGGTCCGGTGATCTTTTATGGAGGCCAATTTTTTCCGGTTTGCCGTCCGGGAGCTTTTTGACAGAGTTCAGGGCGTTCGCGTTGAAAAAGTGTACATGCCGGGTCAGGATCTCTATACCCTGGACATGGGAAAAGGGGGCAACCTGATTCTGTGCTGTTCCCGCAAAAAAGGCTTTTTTTACCTTTCCAGCTCCAAACCTTCCAATCCTTCCCATCCTCCGGCACGTGCCATGTGGCTGCGCAAACACATAAAAAACAGGCGTATTCTGGACATGAAAAAAATGTGGCCGGAACGGCGCATTTTCCTGCGCCTTTTTGCTGCAGATCCAGTATGGCTTGAACTGGACCTGGTCAAGGGCTTAAACGTAGTAGGCGATTTGGAGGTTCCTCTGGAAAAGAGCATTGAATGGCCTGACCTGGAGTCTTTTTTTGCAGACAAAGATATCTGGAAAACCCATCCCCAGCTTACTCCTCCCCTTAGACAGGAACTGACCCGGCGCACCCCGGATGCGGCCGGGCGGCTTCTGCAGGACCTGGCCGCAGGCCGGCCCGAGGGTTTTTTCATTTGTGAAAAAGGCCGGGACAGGTTCGCCCTGAGCTGCTTCAGGATCACGGACAGCGACTCCTGCCGGGAGTTTGATTCCGCCCTTGAGGCTTGTGCGGCTTTTGCAGAACCCGAGCTGCAAAGGCTGCTTGATGCTCCTCTGGAAAAGGCGCGGGAAAAAGAGGAGAAAAAAAGGAGCAGGAAGCTCCAGAAAAAACTGCAGCAGCTCCAGGAAGACCACCAGCGTCTGCTGGAGATGACCAGCCTTGGGGAGAAAGGAAAAATCATCCAGAACAATCTCTACCAGCTGGACCCGGAGCAAAAAACCGCCGGTCTGAGGCTCAAGGATGAAAAAGGCCGGGAGCATGAACTGGATCTGGATCCGGGCAGAACAGTCCGGGAGAACATGCAGTGGTTTTTTAAAAGGGCCAGAAAGGGCAAGAGAGGCCTGGAGGCGGTAGCCAGAAGGAAAAAAGAGCTTGCCGGCCCGGAGCGGGGAAACAATAAAACTGATTCCCCGAAGCAGGGGAAAGAAGCATGGCAGCCGCGGTCTTCAGGCGCCAAAAGCGACTTGGCCAGAAAGGCCCATGTCTTCAGGTCCAGTGACGGGTATACCATACTCAGGGCCAGAAACAGCCGGGTGGCCGGAGACCTTCTGCGGGAGTACGCCTCATGGTTCGATTACTGGCTGCACTCCCAGGATGGACCCGGGGCGCACACCATATTGAAGCGCCGGAGCAGGGATGAAGTCGTCCCGGAGAAGACCCTGGAAGAAGCCGCTGTTCTGGCGGCTCTGGCCAGTTTTCAGAAGCAGGAGGGCAGGGCCCGGATCATGTGCGCCCTGGTAAAGGATGTAAAGCCGGTTAAAGGTGCTGCGCCGGGGCGGGTCAAAGTGGACAGAGTGCATGATAGCCTTGTGGTGGTGCCCGACCCGGAACTGGAAGCCGGGCTCAGGGCGGAGAAGAGCTGACCAGGCGGGACAACCAGAGCATCTGCGGGAGTATGAAAATGGAAGAAAGCATGCAGAAGGCCTTTGACGAGCTGCAGGACAGGGTGGACTCCCAGGCCCTGCAGGATTTCGGGCCGGAGGTGTACAGGCGCTGGAAAAACCCGGATTTCATGGGCAGGATGACCAACTTCGACTGCATGGCCGCAGTGACCGGTTCCTGCGGCAACAGGGTGGAGATATATCTTTGCCTGGAACAGGGACTGATTTCCAGAGCATCTTTTTTCAGCGAGGGTTGCGGTTCAAGCGTGGTCTGCGCTTCCATGGCCTGCGAACTGGCCATGGCCAGGACCATGGATCAGGCTCTTGATCTTGGTCCCGGGGATATCATGCAGGCCCTGCCCGGGATGCCGGAGTCCAAAGAACACTATGCCGCCCTGGCACTCAAGGCCCTGCACAGGGCAATTGATAAATGCAGGTGAGGGGAAAAATTAAAAGCCGGGAGGCCCTGGCACCACCCGGCTTTTTAGATTTGCTGGTTAGATCCGGTTATAAAAACATGAATCAGTGTCCACCAGTCAAACGGCTGCAGCTTTAATTTATTAAGCCGCTAATCCATAATCCCTGTTTACGCGGTTTTGACCTCCTGCTGGTAAAAGAGCAGAGGATCAATGCCCTTTTCCACCACCTCCTTGTTGATAAGGCACTCCTGCACCCCCTGCAGGGACGGCAGGTTGTACATGACATCCATCATTATGGATTCCATGACGTTTCGAAGACCCCTTGCCCCGGTCTTTCTTTCCAGGGCCCTGGCTGCTATGGCCCGCAGGGCGTTCTGGGTGAACTTGAGGTTAATATTGTCCAGTTCGAACATCTTCTGGTACTGCTTGACCAGGGCGTTTTTGGGCTCTGTAAGGATGCGCACCAGGTCGTCCTCGGTAAGCTCTTCAAGAGATGACACCACGGGTATGCGCCCCACAAACTCCGGTATCAGGCCGTACTTGATGAGGTCAGCCGGATGAGCCATGCTGATGAGTTCGTTGGGGGTGGCCCCGAGCTGACTGCCCAGTTCGGCTCCGAATCCCATGCTGCCTTTCTGGACCCTTTCCCGGACTATCTTGTCCATACCGATGAAAGCGCCGCCGGCAATAAACAGGATATTTGAGGTATCCATGCGGATGAATTCCTGCTGCGGGTGCTTGCGTCCACCCTTGGGGGGGATATTGGCCTCTGTGCCCTCGATGATTTTTAAAAGCGCCTGCTGTACTCCTTCACCGGAAACATCCCTGGTAATGGAAGGGCTGTCGGACTTGCGGGCTATCTTGTCGATTTCATCCACGTAGATAATACCCTTGGAAGCGGCTTCCAGATCATAGTCCGCGTTCTGCATGAGCTGAACCAGGATGTTTTCCACGTCTTCGCCCACGTATCCGGCCTCGGTAAGGGTGGTGGCGTCGGCTATGGCGAAGGGCACCTTGAGCACCCGGGCCAGGGTCTGGGCCAGCAGGGTCTTGCCCGAACCGGTGGGGCCGATGAGCAGTATGTTGCTCTTGTCCAGCTCAACGTCATCTTTTTGCGTCTTGACGTAGCGCACACGCTTGTAGTGGTTGTAAACCGCCACCGCCAGGAGCTTCTTGGTTTTTTCCTGGCCCACAACATAGTCATCCAGGGCTTTTTTCAGCTCCGAGGGCGGCAGCAGAGCGTCGCCTCCTTCTGCTTCCTCGGCATGATCCTGGGCAATGATTTCATCGCACAGGGAAACGCATTCATTGCATATATACACCTCCGGTCCGGCAATGAGTCTGTCCACCTCATCCTGGGTCTTGCCGCAGAAAGAGCAGCCCAGGTCAGAAACATATGGCTTTTTTTGTTTGTTGGCCATGAGTCACCTCTGATCATTCTAGTTTGGTGCCATCTTAATTTATTTGCCTGTTTTGTCAATTTCGGATCTGGATGTGAGCACATTGTCTATCAGTCCGTAATCTTTGGCTTCCTGGGCTTCCAGGTAATAGTCCCGGTCAGTGTCGTGTTCTATCTTGGCCAGGTCCATTCCGGTATGATGAGCCAGAATATGGTTCAGCTTGGACTTGAGGCGGATTATCTCTTTGGCCTGGATGTCTATATCCGTGGCCTGCCCTTTGAATCCGCCCATGGGCTGGTGAATAAGGATGCGGCTGTGAGGCAGTGCATAACGCATCCCGCTCTGCCCGGCAGCCAGGAGAAGGGCCCCCATGCTTGCGGCCTGTCCCAGACATAGAGTTGCCACGGGTGCTGAAATGTACTGCATGGTGTCGTAGATGGCCAGCCCTGCAGTAACCGAGCCCCCGGGGGAATTGATGTAGAAGTTTATCTCTCTTTCCTGGCTCTCGGATTCCAGAAAAAGGAGCTGGGCGCAGATCAGGTTGGCCACGTGATCGTCGACCGGGGTGCCCAGAAGGATTATGCGGTCCTTCAAAAGCCTGGAATACAGGTCGTAAGCCCGCTCCCCTCTGCCGGTGGTTTCTATGACCATGGGTATATTGTAGCTCATTTGAATCTCCTTGATTAGAAATCGGGCGTGCAGAAAAAAACTGCATCATTTTGGGGGCGGAGTTTCACCGGCCCGCCCTTCACTAATGTTACGGCCGTGCAGAGTTTGCCCGACGGGAAAATGGAAAGCATGTGCAGGGCGCTGCCCCGCCATAAAAAAACCTGCATACAGCCGGTGTTCTACGAATGCAGCTCCCGTCTACTCCGCAGCAGCTTCCTGCTTGTTCCCTTCACTTTCCTGGGGAGGGACCAGTTTTATCTGGGCATGTTCGTATATGAAGTCCATGGCCTTGTCCGCCAGGAGGCTGTCCTTCAGGGCGAACATGAGGTTGTTGTCCTGGTAGAACTTCTTGAGCTGGGCCGGATCCTGCCCTCCGGACTGGGCCTGCTTCTGAATGTATGCATCCATTTCGTCCTCGCTGACGTCAAGCCCCTCGGTTCTGGCCACCGCCAGCAGGAAAAGCTGGGACTTGGCCATATCCTCGGCCTCGGGCCTGAACTGCTCCTCCAGGTCTTCCCGGCTCTTGTTCAGGGAATCAAGGCTCTTGCCCTTCTTTTCCATCTGGGACTGCAGATCGGAGATCTTCTGCTGGATGCGTCCCTGGACCAGTGAGTCCGGGAGTTCAAACTCCACCCGGGACTTGAGGTCGTCCAGGGCCTTTTTCTGGGCCGAGCTCTTGTGCAGTTCTTGCCGGGTGCTCTTGTAGGACTGTTCGATAACTTCCCTGAGTTTTTCCACGGAATCGAATCCCCCTGCCTTCTGGGCCAGTTCGTCGTCTACATCCGGCAGTTTTTTCTCCTTGATGCTGTGCAGAGTGACCTGCATAAGTACCGGCTTGCCGGCCAGCTCCTTGTTCAGGAAGTCCTCGGGCAGAGTGATGTTGCGGGTCCCGGTCTCTCCGGGCTTGAGCTCCTTGACCAGGTCTTCAAACTCTGGAAGGGCCCCGCCTTCGCCCAGGGTCATCTGAAAGTTGTCCGCCTTGACGCCCTCGATGGGCCTGCCGTCGTCAAAGGCCTCAAAGTCTATGACCACCGCCTCGTTGTCCCTGGGAGGTCTTTCTTCATCGATTACAACCAGTTCAGCCATGTTTTCCCGGATGCGGTTGATGACCTGATCCACTTCCTCGGTATTGACCAGGACCTCTTCCTCCTCAATGGTAATGCCCCTGTACTGCGGAAGCTCGAACTCCGGAGCAACCTCGAAGCTGACGGAATAGTTGAATTCCTTGTCCCTTTCCAGGAGTCCTGCGTCTACATCAATGCGCGAAAGAGGGTTGAACTGCATTTCGCTCATGACCTGATTGATATGGACGTTTATGAGGTCGGTGGTGGCTTCGTTGTAAATCTGCTTCTTGAACCTGCCTTCTACAACCGAAGCGGGTACTTTGCCCTTGCGGAAGCCTTTGAGCTCCACGTCCTTGCTGTACATGGCTGTTGCCGCGGAGAGTGCCGCGTGTACTTCCTCGGTGGGGACCTGGATGTTGATCTTTTTTTTCACTGGGGAAACATCTTCCACGGTGTATTCCATAATGAACTGACCTCCTTAGGGATATCTTTTTAATTTTCAGGGTGCGGAAAATCCGGACCAGGTATTTTCTGATTTCAGGAAACCATTATCTGGTGCGAGAGGGGGGATTCGAACCCCCACGGTAAAACCGCTGGATCCTAAGTCCAGTGCGTCTGCCTGTTCCGCCACTCTCGCCTGTGAAACACATGGTTGTAATAAGGTTAAACATTTTATTCTAGCTCAACAACTTCTGTTAGTCAATTAAGCATTCAAAGCGCCGGGCTGCTCAGCTTGAAAACTAAGTCGCAACAGATGGTTGTCCAGATCCCCCAGGTCCTTTGGAGTATAGCCCAGGGCCTTTTTCCATACGTTTCCTGATTCCATGCAGAAATACATGTTGGTGCCCATGCCCGCTTGTCTGAGCTTCTTGACCAGAAACCTGAACTGCTTAAGTCTCAAAGGCAGAAGAAGTCTTTTTTTGCCGTCCAGACCGGTTATGAATTCGTTGTAGATATAGTGGGCACCGGGGTGATTGTGGATAAGGATTTTTTCCAGTTCCGGCATGAACCTGAAGGAACCCAGGCTCATATAGGCGATGTCTTTGGCCCTTACGTAGTCGAAAATGGTCTCCACGGCCCGGGCGTATCCTTTCTGCCAGCCCGGGTAATGTATAACGGGATCAAAATGCAGACAGATGCGGAATCCCTGGCGGACACATTCACGGGCGGCCTGCATGCGCTCCTGGAGACCGGCAGATCCCTTTTCCTGAGAAGTGATGATCTCCGGAGCATTGACCGACCAGGACGGAAGCACCCGGGCCGGGTCCGATACCCGGTGCATCCAGCTGAGATCCACTATCTTGGATTTGAGCTCCAGGCAGACATTGGGGTACTGTCCCAGAAAGTCCACCAGATCCCCGGTATAGCCTGTAATGGCTTCCAGGGCCAGGGAGTCGGTGAATTCGCCGGTTCCGGCCCGGAAAAGCTTCTTTTCATCAGCCAGGTGCATACTCAGTTCCCGGAACAGGTCCTGCTGATTGGCCCACACCTTGAGCACCCTGTCCTGGAAGTAGGTCTGCAGTATGCAGTAGCTGCAGTGCAGGGGACAGTTTTCTCCGATGTGGATGATGCGGTAACCGCAGCAGTGGTATCTGCTGGTGCCGGGGCAGAAGCGCATGAAGCGGCCCTTGTAGTTTTTGAGGTAGAGAATGCGTGCGTCCGGGCCGTGCTTTTTCAGTTCTTGCTGATAATCCCGGCACACGGACCATGGAGTCCGGGGCAGGCGGGAGAGAACCCGGATCGTGAGTTCTGAGTGGATGACTTCCGGGTCCACCAGGATATGCTGTGGTGGTTTAAGGTGTGCCGGCAGGCAGGAAGCGAATACCTTATTCATACGGGTATACCGGCCAGGTGCGCAGATGCCTGGAGGATGCAATGCTGCTTAACTGCCTTGAGGCCTCTGCCAGTTCATCCCGGCTGTGCACCCGCACCCTGAACTCAAGTCCGGGGCTTTCAAAATTGTCTGGATGGATGCAGTTCCAGGCTGTACCGGAAACGAGATTTTTTATATTTTGCCGGGCCTGGTCCCGGAGCCGGAAATAGTTCGGGTATGCAGCTCTGCCCAGGTTGTCCAGAATGGCCCGGATCCTGTCCCTGGGACTCAGGTCCCCGGCCAGGATTCCATCCAGGCCCAGCCTGGAAACCATTTCTTCCAGGGGAAGGTTTTCAGGCTTTTGCGCCCGTCTTAACAGCTCCAGAAACTTGCGGGCATTGTTCAGAGACCAGCCAAGGTCCCGGAAAAAAGGCAGCAGGGTGTCCAGGTCCGGGTAACTGATTTTTGCCAGGTCGGGGGCACAGGTCAAAAGCTGCGGGGTATGCTGCAGTACCCCGTCCCAGGCGGGGGGGAGCGTTATCCAGGCCTGAAGATGGTGTTGCTGCCTGGATCCCCGGGGTATTCCCAGAAGAAGCCGGACTTGCTGCAGGTGCAGTCCCAGGGGGTGAAAGTAGCGCAGGGCCCTGACCAGCATCAGGGTATCAGGGGTGCGGCCCAGGTTGGAGGACAGATATATCATCCCCTTTTCCCATGGGCCGGGATCTTCGGCCTGCAGGGCGTAAATCTTCCTGCCAAGGCTTTTGAGGCCCTGATACCTGCTGTAACCGGCCACAAGAGTATATCCGGTGCCTGATCTCTGAACCAGAACCGGCTGGAGCTGTCCCTGCCTCTGCAGGGAATCGAGCAGGTCATCCCGGCACTCCGTGGCCCAGAAGATGCAGGGGTCAATCTCCAGGATCTCGCCTGGCTTCAGTGTCAGGGGGGTGTATGTGAGCATGATTTCATCTGCCTGTATATGTTCGGTTGTGTGCCCTGAAGGCTAAAAAAGATATCAGCACTTCAGGCCACTTTTTAAATCTTTGACTTTTCAGCCTGCCACGCTTCTTAGCGTGGTCAGCGTGGTCAGCGTGGTCATGCGAATTCTGTCCCGGCGCCTGCCTGCCCAATGCAATTTGCAGCTTGACAACTTTTGATTCATCTTTCAATAGGACAGGATATTTTCCATGCACAAAGGGCAGATCAGTGACCTGCTCTTGAAAACCTGTCATAAAAAGCAAGAAACTTTTATCTGTTATCCGTTGTCTGGTTTTTCCTGATAACAAAAAACTGATAACAGATAACTGGTTTCCATCCGGAAAGACTTTCCGGATGGAAACCAACCGTGTTGCGGGCAAAGCCCGCTTCAGTATTTAACTCCCGGGCAGGCGGATGTCCAGAGGGACAGGACCTCCGGCCCGTCGGCACCGGTCCCGCGGAGACCCGGGGACAAGTCTTGCGGATAATCAGTAAACATGCCCGCCGCCTGATACCAGGGGCGGACAACAGCACACAAAGGGGGCGCACGCATGCTGGACAAGTTGGAAAAGCAAAGGACCTACGCCCTGGTGGGTCACGGGGGAACAGGCAAGACCTCCATTGCGGAAATGATCCTGTATCAGAGCAAGGCCATAAGCAGGCTTGGCAATATAGAGGACGGGACTACAAGCCTGGATTTCGAGCCGGAGGAAATCAAGAGGCGCGGCAGCATCCAGCCCGGATTTTTCGTTTATACCTTTGAAAAGAACAGGCACTTCCTGGTGGATACCCCGGGGGACAATAATTTTATCGGGGACATAAGCTATCTTCTAAAAGCTGTGGACGCAGCGGTTTTCGTGGTTGATGCCGTGGACGGAGCCAAACCTCTTACCAAAAAGCTGTGGACAGATGTCCGGGATGCCGGTCTGCCGGCCCTGGTCATGGTGAACAAGATGGACCGGGAGAGGGCGGACTTCGGTATGGCTTACGACAGCCTGGTAAACCTTCTGGGGATAAAGCCGGTGGTTCTGTACATGCCCATAGGAGCAGAAGCGGATTTTAAGGGACTTGTGGATGTGCTGGAGGAAAAGGCATTTTATTTTGACCAGGAAGGAAGGCTCACCCCGGGGGATATCCCCGAGGACATGCATGAATCCGTGGCCGAGATGCGTGAACTGGCCATGGAAAATATCGCCGAGAGCGACGAAGAGCTCATGGAAAAATACCTGGAGGAGGGCAGCCTGGAGATGCAGGAGCTTTACAGCGGGCTGCGCAAGGGCGTGCTTTCCGGGGAAGTGGTGCCGATATGTTCCGGGGCGGCCATGGAAAACAAGGGCGGGGCCAAGCTTCTGCAGGCGATACAGAGCCTGCTTCCCTCCCCCCTGCAACATCCGGACTGGGAGGGAGAAGACGGCAGGCAAAGAAAGTCCCGCCCCGAGGAAGAACCGGCAGCCTTCGTGTTCAAGACCATAACCGATCCCTTTTCCGGACAGCTGAGCGTTATGCGCGTACTCTCAGGCACCGTATCCTCGGACATGATCCTGGCCAATCCCGCCAGGGACGAGAAGGAAAAGCTGGGCCAGCTCCTGGTGCTGGAAGGCAAAAAGCAGGTGCAGCTCAAGGAGGCCGCGGGACCCGGCAGTATAGTGGCCGCGGCCAAACTCAAGAGCACCGTCACCGGGGATACCCTTTGCAGTGAAAAGGATCCCTTTGTGCTTAAAAAGCCCCAGCTTTCGCCCTGCATCCTGTCCTACGCCCTGGCAGCACAGGAAAAGGGGGAGGAGGACAAGGTGTTCGCCGCAGTGCACAAGCTCCTGGATGAGGATATAAACCTTCAGCTCACCCGCAACGAGGAAACCAAGGACATGCTTCTGTCCGGCATGGGGCAGCTGCACATTGAGATGGCCGTGGAAAAGGCCAGGCGGCGCTACAAGGCGGCGGTGGTCCTCAAGACCCCGAAAATCCCTTACCGGGAGACCTTCAAAGGCAGGACCGAGGTCCAGGGCCGCTACAAGAAGCAGACCGGCGGCCGCGGGCAGTTCGGGGACTGCTGGATCAGGCTGGAGCCCCTGCAGAGAGGGGAAGGGTACGAGTTCGTGGACGCCATAGTGGGCGGGGTTATCCCCAGGACATATATTCCCGCTGTGGATAAGGGGATTCAGGAGGCCGCAGCCAAGGGGGTGCTGGCCGGTTATCCGGTGGTGGACTTCAAGGTTACCCTGTTTGACGGTTCATATCACAGCGTGGATTCATCGGAGATGGCCTTCAAGATCGCCGGGTCCATGGCCTTTAAAAAGGCGGTGGAAAAATGCAGTCCGGTGCTGCTGGAGCCCATCATGCTGGCTACTGTGTTTGTGCCGGACGAGTACATGGGCGACGTCATCGGGGACCTGTCCAGCAAGCGGGGCCGGGTTCTTGGCTCGGAGTCGGACAAGGGCATAACCTCGGTGCGGGCTCACGTGCCCATGGCCGAGATGCTGCAGTACGCCCAGGATCTGCGCTCCATGACCGGAGGCC
>SL_8KL_010_SEDDRAFT_10001363_pt1 | contig 21213 bp, 22 predicted proteins | sample SodLakKL_010_SED_4_FD_11160 | JGI IMG/M metagenome (IMG submission 11160) | reverse complement strand
ACCGCGTACCAGACGCCGACGACACCCATGCCGACGACGGCGAGGAGGACGAAGCTGATCGGGATACGGAATAACCAGAGTTCGGTCGTCGAGAGCGCCATCGCCGCGCGGGTGCTCCCGCTGCCACGGATCCCTCCAAGGACAATCTGGAACACCCCTAAAAACACGTAGGCCGGGCCGGCGATCCAGATGTACTGCGCGCCGATCGTGATGACGTCGCCGGTCGCGACGCTGCCCTCGGCGTCCACGTTGAGGAAGACGCCGACGATCGTCTCGGCGAACGGATACGCCGCCGTGATGACGACGGCGAAGGCCGCGACGACGATACCCGTACTCATATAGATGGCCCGGCGGGCCCGTTCGACCTGGCCCGCTCCGAGGTTCTGGCCGACGACGGTTTCGGTCCCNCGGGCGAGTCCGAGCGCGGGGAGGAACATCAACGAGGAGAGCCGGTTGACGATCCCGTAGGCGGCGACCGCGTCGTCGCCGGCGATCGCGATGATCACGGTGAGCGCGGCGATCCCCCCGGCTCGAAGGCCCTGTTCGGCCGCGATGGGCGCGCCGATGTCGAGGATCTGCTTGACGGGGCCGAGCTCCAGCCGGAGGTCATCGATCGTGAGTTCGAGACCGACCCGACCGTCGAAAAGGAGGTAGAGCCCGACTACCGCCGCGATCCCCCTGGAGAACACCGTCGCGATGGCCGCGCCGGCGACGCCGTAGCCGCCGAAGCCGGTTGCGTCATAGAGGGTCGCCTCCAGCGATTCGAGCCCGAACCACGCGAAGAGGAGGTTGTCGTCGAACCCGAGGATCAAGATTGGGTCGATAATGACGTTGATCGTGACGCTGATGAGCATCAGATACAGCGGCGTCCGCGTGTCCCCCCATCCTCGCGAGAGCGCATCGAAGATGAAGAACCAGAACATAAACGAGATGCCGATGAAGATAATTCGGGTGTAACTCACGGCCATCTCGTACGGCGGCGTCCCTGGGGTCGCCCCGACGAGCGAGATGAGAAGCGGCGAGAGAAGGTACCCGAAGATCGCAACGGCGACCGAGATGATCGTCACGAACGAGAGCGTCTGTCCGGCGATGTGGCTCGACTTCGTGAAGTCCGAGGCACCCTTATATTGGGCGACGAGCACCGTTCCGGCGACGGTGAATCCGCCGCCGACGCTCACCATCAGGAAGACGATGGCCCAGGAGTACGAGAGCGCGGCGACCGGGTCGCCGCCGAGCTGGCCGACCCAGAAGGTATCGGCGAGATTGTAGCCGACCTGAAGCAGCTGTGAGAGGATGATCGGTGCCGAGAGGATCATCAGGGGTTTAAATAGGTCCCCATCGGTGACGTTCACCGATCGGTCCCGTCGTTTCCCTCCCGACGGCTCGTCATCCATCCTGACTGAACGTTCAGTCAGGGCGGGTATATCGGTTGTGATCGGCGACACGTCCCACGGATGATCCGGAGGTTCGCGTCCTGTGTACGGTCACAGGCGAGCGAGAAACGGTCTGAGCAGTATCGGGGGTGAATGTATATCCATCCACTGACCTCCATCCCATCTGATGCGACACATACTCGGTCTCCTTGGCGCGATTACGGCGGCGGTTCCAGACCGCATCATCGCGGTCTTCGAGACGATGGCGATAGACAACCCCTCGGAGGTCTCGACGCGTCCGTGGCTCCGTTCGGCCATCCGGTTAGAGGGGCTGGTCATCCTCGCTGCGTGTCTCCGTGGCGGTCGACCGTATCGGTGGCTACTGAACGTGACTGGCGTCTTCGGTGCGATCGTGTTGGTGGCACCCGACGTTTACCGACGGCTGGCGACGGAACTCTTGTATGACCGTCCGGACCGCGTCGAGTGGAACGAGGGACTCACACCGATGGTTCGCGTTATCGGGGCCGGGTACGTGCTCCTCGCGCTCGGATCGGCATGGCGTCGTCGGAGACAAAACGGACCGACGGGCAAGTGAGCATCGAGATTAAGTGTGATGGACCAACCGGGACGAGTATACGATGGCGTTGACCAGCCGCGCGCGATTCGGTCTCGCCGCCGGGCTGGTTGCCCTGTCGGTGGCCGTGAGCGTCGCCGTCGTGTATTCACATCATGTTTACGGGCAGATTGACGCCGACGGGGTTCCCTTAACCCGGGATAGTCAGTGGCCGCGACCGTCCTCGTGACCGCTGTATTTGCCTTATGCTCGTGGTGTAAGCCGTTGAGCTGCGGACCATACTGGAGAGCGGCCACAAAACAGCCTGTTGACCGATCAGTCGGCGACGCTTTCGTCGATCCACGCCGCAAACGGCGCGAGGATATCCGATTCATCGAACCGTTCGATACACGGCACCTCGTGCGGGTGGAGCCGTTCGATCGTCTCCCGCAGGGCCGGATAGCCGTCGGCGGTCGTTTTGATGAGCAGGATCCGTTCCGGCTCGGTATGGACCGCGTCTTCCCAGCGATAGGTCGACTCACAGTCGACGACGTTGACGCAGGCCGCAAGTCGCCGTTCGACGAGGGTTTTCGCCAACTCGTCGGCGTCGTCAGCGGGGGCGGTGACGTAGACTGTCGGCACGGCTCACTCGGCGATCGGAACGAAGGTACCGTTGATGTCCCACTCGTGGAGACAGTAAACACGCCCGGCATCGCCGTCAATACGCCACCCTTCGACCGCGTCGTTCCATTCCTCGGTCCGCCCACATCGCTCACAGACACGTTCCGTGGGTGGGGTGATACGAGCACTCATACCCCTACACAGGTCGAGGAGGGTATATAAACGTGTTCTGCGCGGCCGACCCGATGGGGGCTCGGTGAGCTCACCGATATCGATCAATCATGTAGTTCTCTCGAAAATCACCCACGAATTTCAATATATATCCCCTCATATTCCACGGGAGACGTTAGACGAACGACTTACAACGGTTGCCATGTGGAATACACCCATGTCAAGGAACCTCACGACGATCGACCCATACCGTGCATCGACGGGCTATTACGAGTGTCACACGTGCTCGTTTCGCCTGACGACCGACGAACGGGTACACACATGTCCCGAGTGTGGCGACCCGGTGAGAAACATCGCCGTCCCCCGGGAATGACCGCACCATCGGCGATCAGTCGCTGAACTCGACGGCGATCGTCGTCTGGTGGACGACGAACTCCTGGTCCGGATCCAACTCGAAACAGACCGTGAGGTCACCGTCGCCGCCGCCGGTGTCCGCCGCACACGTCTCGACCGCCTCCTCCTCAACGTGTACCCGGGGGTGACCCGCCCCGGTATCCTCACCGTACTCGGCCGCGAGATCGGTATAATATGACTCCCAGACGTCAGCGTGAGCGGAGTCGATGTCCATCGTCACGTTCCCGCCCGACCAGGGACTGTCGACGACCCGTCGTTCGGCGTTCGAGCCCACGACCAACACGGTTCGGTCGCCGGCGATCGACTGGCCCGAGCCGCTGAGACGAACGAGCGAGACGACGACCCCGTCGTCATCGACGAGGAGGTCCGGTCCGTTGAGCACCGATCCCCGGTCGCCCTGCGTGACGAACACGGCCCCGTTTTCGTAGACGACGGCCGAATCGCCGGCACCTCGGTAGACGAGCGGTCTTGTCCCTTCGGTGTACCCCTCATCGACGGCCGTCCCGTTGAACCGAACCTCCGTCCGTTCCGCAAGCGTGAGGGTTCCGCCCGCGAGCCGAAGCTCGGTCGCCCGGCTAGGGACACCGTCGCGTGAGATGTCCCGAAGGTTGTCGTGAAGCACGTCGAAGGCACGCTCGACGTTGGTGTCGCGCTCGGCGAGCTGGGCATCCTCCAACCCGCCGAGCCCGAATGTGAACGTCACCGCGATGACCGTGGTGACGAGCGCGAAGACGAGCACGAACCCGACGGTCTCGCTGACCGCACGTGCCTCCTCGTCACCGGATCCACCAATGGTGATCACCCGCCCCTTCCTTCGGACCCGACCCGAATCGCTCACGACTCGACCACCTCGATGTGCTTCGCGTCCTCGTCTCCATTCCAACGGATGGTCAAGTCACCGCCGGCGACCGTCGTCGCGCTCACGTTTTCGGTCGCCCGATATGGGACCTCGACGGCGACGTCGCTCCCGGGATGTGTCAATACGAGGCGCTCCGAATCCGGATCGACCTCGAGCGTGTAGTCGTCGCCGGAGACGCGCGGGGGGTACTCCGCGGTTCGTGTCGCGGTGAGGTTGTCGGGGTCTGCGGACTGGTTTGCGAGGCGGTCGACGGTCATGATGTCGGCGGCGACGCGCTCGCCGATAACCGATAGCTCGCCATGTATCGCCTGTTCGCGTTCGCCCTCGATGAACGACCCGCCGGCGATGAAGAGCCCGGCAAGCAGGAGCGAGCCGACCGCGAGCGTGAGGACGTAGCCGACGGTGACCGAGACGGCCCGGTCCTCACGGTGGAACTCAAACGACCCAGGACGACGTCGGTCACGCATCTCGCTCACCCGGGGCGACCCGGATCCGATCCTCGTATCGAAGCTCGGGCGTGTGATGACGGAGCTCAAGATGTACGTCGTAGACCGACTCAACGGCGTACGGCGATCCGTCTTCAGATTCACTGTATAGCGCCGAGTCCGACCCGTTGGTTGCCGCACCGTCGGGTGTGTCGATGACGAACTCGTACGTGCCCGAGACGGTGTCGCCGTTCGCGTAACTGATCGCGTATTCGTTCCGCTCGCCGTCGTCGATGTCGGCGTCGTCCTCGACCCCCGCGGCCCACGAGAGGGGCTCCCAGGGCTCTCCGTTTACCGTCCCGGCGGTAAGGTTAAGTTCGACCGACTCCCCGCTCTGGTCCACCGTCTGGGTCCCGTCCGGACCGTCGACGCGAACGGTGATGTCTCCATCGGATGGCTGGTAGACGTACAGATCCCAGTCTGTCGCATCGTCGCCTGCAACACGAAGCCTGAACGCGTCCGACGTGACGTTGGATTCGTTCATGGAGTCACCCTCGATGCCGACGTCCATCGTATAGGCTCGTGTTCGGGTCGTCCCCTCGACGAGCGTCCATTCGTCGCCGTCGGCCGTCCCGTTGTGGTAATTGCTCGTCGGTTCGAACGACCGGGCCTCGTCCTGCGCGATAAACGTGCCCTCGGTCGGCTCTCCCGACACACGGGCGATGACGCCCTCGTGGGTTCGATGGTCAGCGATCGATTCCCCGTATCGATCGAGTTCACCCCCGAAGCCGTCGACGGCGTCGGGCTTGCTCCAGTTCGTGCGGACGAGCAACTCGGAGACGTCCGCGGCGCTGGCCTCCCGGAACTCGGCGGCCTCGGTTCCGCCGGCGTCGACCCCGCGGGTCGCGAGGTTCTCCGTGTAGATGGCGGTATTCAACAACAACACGACGGCGACGAGGATGACCGCGAGCGTGAGCCCGGTGATGATGATGAGCTGGCCGCGATCCGTGCCGTCGGCTCCCCGATCCCCCGATCCGGGCCCGGGACCGATACTTACAGCTGCCATACGGTGATTCTCACCTCCGCAACCGTGTACAGCGTGTGCTCGGTCCCCTCGCCGTCAACGAAGTAGTTCTCCGTCTCCCCGAGCTTCGACCCGGTGTATGGCCCGTCGAGATCGTCTTCTTCGGGGTCGATCAATCGGTCATCGGTATATAACGCGAGGCGCGTCGAGGCCGTCGCCGCGTTGTCGCTCGGTTCGCCCATGTCGACCAGTCGCTGTCGCGACCGCGACTCGCCCGGCTCCGCGTGGTCGTAGATGTCGATATTGAACGCGACCTGGCGGGAGTCGAACGCCTCGTTCAGCGGATCATGAAGTGGGTGGGCCGGATCGGGCATGAGTCCCGAGAAGTGGTCGGCGTTCGTCGCGCCCGTGAACTCGCCGGGGGTCCCGTTCCACGCGAGCAACCCCTTTTTCAGATCGCCCCGCTCCTTGGTCGTCGCGAGCAGGTCGGCGGCGGCGATCTCCCCTTGATTTTCGATGTGTTGGTTCGACGTGCTCGCCGAGAGCGGCGTCACCGCCGTGGCCTGCGTGGCAAAGATCAGCCCCGTGATGAGCAACAGCGCGGCGACGAATGCCTCCAACGTGTGCGCCTGTCCCCGATCCGGGAGGTGTTCGATGAACATGGCTACCACACCCGCACCGTGAGTCGGTGCGTCTTCCCGTCGAGCTCGACGATGCGGCTCGCCGTCGACACGCTCGCATCGGGTGGGAGGTCGTCGCCGCCCGAAAAGGCCACCGTCGAGCCTCCATCCCGCGTGATCGTGACGTTCACCGATCTGAACTCTCCCGCGCCGATCTCCTCGGCGACGGCGTCGGCGTCATGCGTCCAGTCACAGTCGTTTCCGTTGGATCCGTTCTCCCCGAAGAACGCCGCCGTACACGCCGCCGAGAGCACTCCTGGCGCGCTCCCAGCCGAGAGCGACGTCTCGGTGAGGTGGGCCGCCCCGCGTTCGGCGACGATGGTGTGCGACCCCTCGCTCGTCGCGAACGGCTCCAACAAAGACGGGACGAACGCGAAGACGAACGCCACGGCGAGCAGGAAGACCGACATCCCGATCGCGAAATCAAGGACGGTCTGTCCGCGGGCGGTTTCCCGATATATCGACCGCCGGAGCGTGGACGGCCGCCGCGGGCGTGCACCCCACATGGAGTTACCCCACATAGATCCACACCCCGAGCGCGAGCGTCATCAGGAAGATCGCGAATTTGACCCCGGAGAGCACGTCCGCGTTGCGAATGTATCCGGCGATGAATCCCGAGAGGATCGCCTGGATCGTGACCGCGTGGAAAAAGAGCATCGACAGCACCTCGGGGTCGACGCCGCCGCCGAAGTCCATCTCGCCGGGCGCGTCGGACGCGCCGTTGCTTCCTTGGTCGACGAGCCCACCCATCACGTCGATAAACTGCGTCTGGAGGATCGCCATGACGCCGAGCAGCGTTACGTACGTCATGAGGATGATCGCCACCTGCATCCGGGTCCGTGACCGTCGCTCCCGCTCGATGTCGTCCTGATTTTCTGAAGCCTGTGCGGCCGTCGTCAACACATCGGTGATCTGAGAGGAGGCCTCCTGTGCCTTCGAGATGAGCTTCACTGTGCGGGCCAACCGCGGGACCGCATAGCGGTTGTTGAACTCGATCATCGCCTCCTTGAGGCTCATTCCGTAGTTGACCTTCGCATGCATCACCTCGAACTCCTCGGCGAGTTTCCCCGAGGAGGTCTCCGCGACCGTCTCCAACGACTCGAGGAGCGTCTGTCCGGTGTCGTTCGCCGAGGAGAGCTTGCGTAGGTTTTCAGAGAGCGTACCCGTGACCGCGCGACGCGACGCTTGATTCCACTCGTGAAATATCGCGAGCGGGACCAAGACGAGATACGTCGGCAGGTAGACCCAGATGAATGCCGACCAGACCGGGCGATCGATCCAGCCGTCGACGCTGAGGGGGGCGCTCCCGGCGGCCACGGCGACGATGAGCAGCGCGAGCGCGGCCGGCACGGTGAGCGCCATGGTGTAGAGCGGGTTCTCTTTTAAGAACTGGTGGGGCGCGCCCAGCAGCTGTTTGGTCTTGTAGGTCCCCTCGCGGTCGCGGATACGGTCGAAGACGCGAAATTCGCCGACAAACCCCTCAATGAGCCCGAAGTGGAGCAGCCCCTCGCGGCTCGTCTGTTCGAGCCGCTCGCTCCCATCGGCCGCCCGAAGGTAGCCGTTGCCGGGTTCGTCCTGTTTGACCGTGGAGACGAGCACGAGGAAGCCGACCCCCGTCAGCGGGATGAGGAGGTAGACCGTGACGTAGAGCAGCATGGGATCGGATTCGCCCATCATCCCCATGATGACGAGGATGATGATGAGCAGAAGCGGGAACAGCGAGAGCGTCATATACATCTCGCCGAACAGCTCCAGGGTCTCCAGGGTCATCTCCTGTTCCTGTTTGGAGGTCCGCATGTGCTTGTCCTTCTTGTCGGCGAGGAAGCTCTCCATGTCGCCGCCGGAGTTGACGATGGAGAGCATATCCGCGAGGAACTGTGAGAGCTCCTCGGAGGGGGTCTCAAGCGACTGCTGGCGGATCGCGTTTCGGTAGTCCGTACCGAAATACTCCGTCTCGTTGATGATGCTTTGGAACTCCGTCGAGACCTCCCCGTAGGTGTCCTCGGCGTTCGCCATCGCCCGGATGATCTCGAGTTGGTTCAAGCCGCCCACCGAGAGCGCGTACATGAACGAGACCGCATCGGCGAGCAAGATGTTTATCTCACGCTCGCGGGCGGAGGAGCGTGAATACGGTATGACGAGTAGGCTCGCAAATCCCAGCACGAATCCGAGCGTGCCGAACACGATCCCGCTTACGAAGACCGCGGACGGAACCACGAGTGCACGGAGGAACTCACCGACCGCGGGGCTTGGCGCGGGCATTCCGAGCGAGAGGTTGGCGGGATCGACGAGTCCAAACGCGAACATCCCGTACCCGAGCAGGGTTCCCACGAGCCAGAGAAGTGCCCCCGCGAGGACGCCGAGACCAAGCGAGCGCGAGAGATACATCTCGACGGGGTCGGGCATTCTTGCCTCCGCGAGCTTCCGTTCGACGTCGGCGACGAACTGGCCGTCTGGATCGAAGAGAAGCCTGAAGACGGGGTAGAAAATGGTCGCGAAGATATCCGCGTCCGCGGCCCCACCGCCGGGTTGTTGGGTGAGGCTCATCGCACGCGTCCCTCGACCGCCACGTTACTCACCCTCATCGTCATCATGCTCGCCGAAATTCGACTTATGTATCGGGTCGTCCGTGTCCTCAGCGTCCGCCTCCCGTTTCCCCTCCTCATCGTTGTGGCCGCCGTCCTCGGACGCTTCGCTTTCAGCTGTCTCCGCCGATTCGGATGAACCGTTCGCTGGATCGGGTGACTCGGCCGATTGCCCGCCCTGTGGCGGGGACGCTGACCGTGTAAGCGGCGTCGATGAGATATCGGTCCCGGTTGGCCCGCTGGTGACGGTTTCGGTGTCATCATCCGACTGGTCCGCCGTCGCCGCGTTCGGGCCCGGATCGAGCACGTCGACCCCCTCGGCATCGATCGCGTCGACGGAGAACTCGTCGTCGTCGAGGCCAAAGCGATCGCCGTTGTCCTCAAAGTCGGAGCGATCCTCGTCGCTGTCGAGGTCGAGCGAATCGCTCCCGATTCCCTCCACCGCCGTCAACTCGGGGTCGAGCGCCTCGGCCTCGCGAACCGCCGCGGCGAGGCTCGTGTGGTCGTCGTCGGGTGTCGCCTCGACGCTCGGTTCGGGTGTGACCCCGCGGAGCGCATCGGTGACCGAGTACGACGCGTCACCACGATAGCGCTCGAAGAGGTCCTCGGCCTCCCGGAGGATACCCGCGGCCTCCTCACGGCCCGCTTCGTCCGGATCGGGCCGTGGGACCAGCGCCTCCTTCTCCGGGTCGACGTTGATAAGCACGGACTCCATCTGTCGGAGGTCCGCGAGCGACCGTTCGAGTTCGTCGTTCGCCATGAGCGTTAAGATCGTCTCCGGGTCGTTGATGAACGCCTGGAACGTCGCCGCCACCTCGGCGTAGGTGTTGAGGCCACGGTCGATCAGGTACGCGAGGACGACCCGGCGTTTCCGCAGCTCGTCATCGAGCGTCTCGCGGCTCCAACCGCGGTCGAACATGATCTCCTCCAAGGTGTTCGAATCGCCCATTTTGAGGAACTCGTCCGTCTCCGCCTGCCACTGATAGACGTCCTGAACGTTGATCTCGTCGTTCTCGGCGTCGTAGTGATTGATCTCGGTGATCGACTTGTTCCGCCGCACCTTCCGCCCCTGCACCCGGGTGGACGACTGCACTGAGACGAGATCCAGCGCCGTGAACATCGTCTTCGAGACGTTGATCGGGTCCGTGGTGAACCGCTTGAGGACCTCCCCGACGGAATCGGCGTGGAAGGTCGTGTAGGTCGTGTGGCCAGTCGACATGACCTGAAACGCCGTCCGTCCCTCCTCGCCGCGGATCTCCCCCATGACGATGTAGTCGGGCCGCTGGCGAAGCGCCGCCTCCAGCAGGTCAAACTCGTCGACGTCACCCTTGTCGTCATCCGAAAACGAGGGCCGCGTGACGCTCGCGATCCAGTTTCGCTGTGGCAGTTCGACCTCGCGCGTGTCCTCGATGGAGACGATCTTCGCGTTCGACGGGATGAACAACGACACCGCATTCAGGCTCGTCGTCTTCCCGGAGGCGGTGCCGCCGGCGAAGATCAGGCTCTTGTGGTTCTCGATGCACAGCCACAAGAATGCCATCTCGTCGAGCGAGAAGGTCCGCCAGTTGACCAGGTCAACCGGGGTGTAGGGGACGTCGTTGAACTGGCGGATGGTGTAGTTCGTCCCGTGGTCGGAAACCTCCCGTCCGAGTGTGAGCTGGGCGCGGGAGCCGTCCGGAAGGGTCGCGTCGACCTGCGGACGTCGCTTCGAGATCCCCTTGCCGGAGCGCTGGGCGAGTTTGACCACGAAGTCGTCGAGTTCGTCGGTCCCGTGATGGACGTTCGAGATCACCTGTTCGTACTCGGAGTGATAGACGAACACCGGCGAATTGTAGCCGTCACAGGAGATGTCCTCGACGTTGATGTCGTGTTTTATCGGGTCGATCCGCTCGTAGCCGATGAAATCGCGAGTGAGATAATACAGCAGCTTCTCCACTTGATACTCGGTAAGCGTCTCCGCGTCCTCGGCCAACACCGCGGGTTCCGGACGCGCGGCGATCCCCGAGAGTCCCGCGGTGGGCTTCCGTGGTTCCCGATAGCCGAGCGCGTCGACGACCCGCCCGAGCCGTCCCGCCGTCGGGTCGACGCCGAACCGCTCTTCGAGGGCTCCGGGGCCGCCGAGTCGGTCGAGGATCTCGTTCGCGAGCCCGCGGTCCGGGCCCTCCTCATAGAGGTCGTAGCGGGCGAGCAGCCGTCTGGTCTCCTCGACGATGACCTGCTCCCTGAAGGCCTCCTCGCCCCCGGCTATCGATTCATCTGCGTATTTGATCGACGTGCGGAGCTTCCCGGTCAGGAACTCCTGGAGGTCGGTTTCGATCCGCGTCAGGTGCGGCTGCACGGCGTAGTACTTCCGTTCGTTCTCCTTCGTCGAGTGGAAGATGATCACGAAGGAGAATGGCTCGTTCACCCAGTAGCGTTCGATCTCCCGGAAGTGGCTCTTTTTCGCCATCGGCACCGCCTTTTCGAGATCATAGCGGTTGGTGATGGTCGTTTCACCGTCGGGGGTCGAAAAGAACGCGTCCTCATCGAGGTCGGGGTCGACATCGACCGTCCGTTCGTCGATCAGCGCCTCGATCGCCCGCGCCGCGTCCCCCCCGTCGGCGAGCCGTTCGTCCATCTCGTCCGGGTCGAACCCGAGCGCGTCCACTTTGTGCTCGTGGGTGAACGCGATCGGTTCCTCCTCCTCGTCGGTCGGCGGATTCCCCTCCTCATCGAGGAAGAACTCCCGTTTGTAGTCGTCCCACGTGTAATATCCCTTTAACACGGGTACCTCATACTGGTCGTACCGCTCGTGACATCGGGCAAAGAGTTCGGTGGCGACCCGGTCGGCCGCGTGAACCCGTATCGGGGTCTCTGCCGGGTGAAATCCGAGGAACTCCGCCGGATCGAGGTCGATTCGGGCCCATTCCGCCGCCGTCGGCGCTCGTGCCGGCTGTGTCCCGACGGCCGAGCCAGCGACGACGACCGGACCGTCCGCGCCGATCCGTCCCCCGTCAGGCGTCCGACCGTGTCCAACGACGGCGCGTCCGCTGACGACCACGTCGCCCGGCCCAATGACCGGGCCCTCCATCGGGTCGTCCCCCGGCTCCTCCGCTGGGTCGTCCGCGGGACCGGCTCGTCGTAGTCCGCCCTCGCCGTCGTCGACCCATCGAGGCTTGAGCGTCTCGCCGTCCAGGGTCGCCGTGACGGCGGTCACGGGAACTGCAGCCGCCGATCCAATCCCATCGTACAGACGATCGGCCGCGTCGGCGTACCCGTGGTCAACGAGAAACGTATGCCACGTGTACGGGCTGCGATGGACGCCGCTCGGGGGCCCACACGTCCCCGCCGCGTCCGACTCCTCGCGGACACGATCGGCATCCTCCAAAGACATGCGATTACAGACCCAACAGGGCTTAAAAAAGGTTCCCTGCAAATACTATGATCTGATAACCCGGCGACCCTCGATCGCCGGCTAACGTCGTGACCACGACCGGGGGGATTCTATACGCGGGCGGACGGAGACCGGGACGTGCGACCCCTCGATCGGATCGGTCGACTCCGCGTCCCCGACGTCCGGTCCCGCGTTCGGGACGCGGTGGCCTCGGAGCTGCTGGGCGACCCACGGAGCCTCGGGTTCGTCTTCGCGTTGACCGCATTTATGCTACTGATCGGGGTCGATTACTACGCCCCCACGCTCACCGAGGTTCCGACCGTCCTCTGGCCGCTGTACGCCGACTCGGCAGTCGCCGTCGGGCTCGGATTGCTCGTGCTCACGACGCTGTTGCCGACGGTCGGCTCGGGTAAAGGGCTCGATGGCGTGCCGGCCAATCGCCCGCTTGCATACCTTTACACCCTCGCGTTCGTCTGGCTCGTCACGTTCGGCCTGTGGCCGCTCGTCGCGTTGAACCTCGCGTTCGAGGCCTACGTCTCCGCGCCGGACGCCTGGATCTACTACTGGGGCGTCCTCGGCACACACCTGTGTTTCGTCGCCCTCGCGCTGTTGTTTCCGGCCTTCGGCTACACGACACCTGGAGCGCTTGCGCTCGCGGCGGGGCTCGGGATCGCCAACGTCGTCATCGACTACGGCCTCGGCTACCACCCGCCGCTTTTATATGAACCGGGCGCTGGACTCGCGACGGCGACGCTCGCCATCACGCTCGGCGCGGTCTGGCTCGCTGCACGGTCGTTTCCACGGCTCGATGAAGCCGAACTGGAGCCTGAGGATGGATAGCTGTGGATCAGTCGGGGCCGGTGACGGGACGTAACCGTCCGCCGCAGTCCGGACACGCCGCCCGGTAGGCCATCGGATGGATGGCCTTCCCACACTCGAAGCACTCGAATCCCGATCGGTGACCGATCTGTTTTGAACTCATCGGGTAGTGGGTCAGTTCACGTATTTAAGAAGTTTTCTTGGGAATGGGTACAACAATATAAGGGCGATTGGTGATCATTCGGTTATTTCTGTCCCTCTCCTCTGGGAATTGTCGGATTGTCGGTCCAAGGTCGATTGCACCCCGGTTCACTTCGTTGCACAAGCGCGACGGGATTCGAACCCGCGATCGAGAGGTTAGGAACCTCTCGCCCTGTCCACTAGGCCACGCGCCCTCGAGGGAGAAAATCGTGTTCGGTCCTCACAGGTGGCAGTCGGTCACGATCGACCGCGCCGCCAGCCGATCAGGCGTTCTTTTCGGTCTCGGTCTCAGCGTCCGCCTCCTCGTCCGCGGCGTCGGCGACGTCCTCATCGTCGGCCGCATCGTCATCGTCGTTGTCCTTCTGCATGTTCTTCAGTTCGTCCTCGACCTCCTCGCGGCCCTTCTTGAACTCGCCCATCGCCTGCCCGGTCGACCGGGCGAGTTTCGGGATCTTGTTTGCGCCGAAGAGCAACACCAATACGAGTAGGATGATGAGGAGTTCGGGGCCCGCCGGAATGCCGCCGATCAGTGGAATCGCGCTTGCCATCTCTACTCCGTCGTACCCTTGTGGCAATTATAGTCTTTTTGCCTTTCGCGGCGAATCTCACCGCCATAGCCGCCTACATCGGGCTCGATCCCCCGTTGAGCCGCTTCCGTAACCAAAATGTTCTCTCGTGTGGTGGCGTTGGTATGGTCGATGTCGGCGACGACGCCCCACGATTCACCGCCTCGCTCGCACACGACGGGATCGAACCGTTCGATCTGGAGTCACACCTCGGGGACGGCCCGATCGTCCTCGCGTTCTACCCGGCCGCGTTCTCGAACACCTGTACTACGGAGGTCTGTACGCTTCGGGACGGGCTCGGCCGGTTCGAGGACGTCGACGCGACGGTTTTCGGCGTGAGCACCGATCTGCCGCACGCACAGGACGTCTTCCGCGCGAAACACGACCTCCCGTTCGGCCTTATCGCCGACCCGGATCACCACGCGATCGAGGCGTACGACGTCGTCGACGATGCGTTCGAGCCGCGTGGCGTGGAGGTGGTCGCCCGACGGGCGGTCTTCGTTATCGACAGCGACGGGGTCATCCGATACCGGTGGCTGGCCGAACACCCCGGAAAGGAGCCCGACTACGACGCCGTCGTCGAGGCGGTGGCGGACGCGGCGTGACCGGCCGAAGCCACGAACCGATATCGGGAGGACGTGACGTGAATGCGGCCACCGTTGTGCCCCGATTGCCGCTCCTGTCGCAGCGTTGAGGGTGCGTGATTCGCGGAGGGGTACCGCCACGGGTTAATCGGACGGTTGTTTTTATTTTCCGCTAAAAGGTTCTAGTTCGGGTTGCTTAATTCGACCTAATCGACCGATCGTTAGGATCCAAATCCAGCCGAATACGAAATAGCTTTCCTACGGGTAACGCATACTCGGGACAACGAGAGACAATTATGACCGAGATTCACCGTCGTCGTGGGGGAGGGATCCGCCCCACAGCACGCCGTGTTCCCGATCGGTGCGGCCTCGATCCGGGACCCGGACCGAACGGTTCGATCCAGGGGGCTGGGCACGACGCCAGGGGGTGGTCCGTGTGACCGGCATCGTCGTCCCGGTAAATCCATCCCGGACGCTGTCGGACACGATCGCCTACGCCGCCCGCGAGGCGGCCGCGACGGACGGCGAACTTCACCTCGTCCGGACGGCCCCCGGCTATTACGTCACCGGGGCTGCGCCGGCGGAGGTGCTCGCTCACTTGGAGGAGTCGGCCGCGATCGCCGAGAATGAAGTCGAAGATCTGGTCGTCCACACCGCGCCGCTCGGTGTCGATGTCTACGTCTCCGGCCCGGATGAACACGCCGAACTGCTCATCGAGTATGCGGAAGCGAACGGGGCCGACCGCGTCATCGTCGATCCCTCCTACTCGCCCGATGCGACGGCACCGGAACTCTACTCCATCGAACGCGTGTTTCGGGGGCTCCCGATCGCCTACGAACATGCGCTCGTTGACTCCCCGGGTCGGATCCCCAGCCGTGGGGAACTCATCCGCGGCGGGCTCATCGGTGCCGTCGCCTTCCTGTTTTATATCGCGCTCGGCGGGCCGACCTACCCGTTCGCGCTGGCGACCGGCCTCGTCACGGGGCTCATCGCCGCGGTCGTGCTCCGAAACGTCACGTTCGAGTCCACGCCGGATATCGGTTCGGGGGTTCGGATCGCCGCGCGTGGGGTCGTTTTCGTGCCGTTCCTCCTGTGGGAGATCGCGAAGGCCAACGTCCTGTTCGCCTACGTGGTTCTCCATCCGTCGCTCCCGATCGAGCCCCACCTCGACGAGGTCGAGATGGCGGTCGGGAGCGGACTGTCCGTTACCGCCGTCGCCAACGCTATCACCCTGACGCCGGGGACGCTCACCGTCGACGCAGACGGGCATCACCTGCTCGTTCACTCGCTTAACGGGACGGCGCGTGAGGACCTGCTGGACGGGTTACACGAAGGTGCCGTCCGGAACCTGTTTTATGGCTCCGCGGAGGGTGACCTTCCCGGGCCCGGCGAACGTGGAGATTACCACCCGATCGCCGGCCCGGCAGCGGTGACCGACGGCGGCGAGTCGCTCGACGATGGGGCGACGAACGAGCGGGAGAGCCCGGTCTCCGGTGCCGACTCGGAGGTGAGCCAATGACCGACCTCGCGAACACCGCGCTGCTCGCGGCGGCGGTCGTCACCGTCCTGCTCGGGCTGGTCGTGCTCTACCGGGTCGTCGTCGGGCCGACCACCCAGGACCGCGTCGTCGCGGTCAACGTGGTCGGAACGACCATCGTGATGGTACTCGCGCTGCTTTCGGCCGGCCTGGATCGACCGGAGTATCTCGACATCGCCATCGTGTACGCGCTTCTCAACTTCGTGTTGAGTCTGGTCGTCGGCCGGGCGACCTATGACGCCGAGGGGGTGAGTTGGCGATGGTCCTGAGCGGACTCACCACGCCGCTCGTCATCCTGTTCGCCGCCATCGGGGTGTTCTTCACGCTCGTCGCGGCCGTCGGCGTGATCCGCCTCCCGGACGTGTACTCGCGTTCACACGCGGCGACCAAGGCCGACACCCTCGGGGCGGGCTTTTCGATCGCCGCCGCGGCGCTGTATTTCGGCACGGCGGGGGAGGTGTTCCGTGCGGCGGTGCTCGTGGCGTTCGTATATTACACGAACCCCACGGCGGCCCACGCGATCACCCGCGCCGCCTACAGCCAGGGTGTGCCCGTCTGGACGACAGGCGATGAGAAGGATGGGGGTGACCGATGAATCCGCTTGAGATCGCCCTGGTTGCGTTCGTGATCACCGGCGCGCTCGTGCTCCCGCTCACCCGCGACCTCGTCGGAGCCATCGTCACGTTCGCGGTGTTGACGCTCGGGACGGCCGTCATCTGGGTGTTGCTCGCGGCCCCCGACGTGGCGCTCATCGAGGCCGCCGTCGGCGCGGGGGTCATCTCCGTGCTGTTCGTCATCACGGTGGTGAAAACGACCGGATTCAGGGACGCGGACGACGAGATCGAATCCGACAGGCGGTTCCGCCCGATAAGCCTGCCGACGTTGGCGCTCGTCGGCGCGCTCGCGGTCCCGCTCGGATACGCGTTCCTCGCGCTCGATCCGGTCGGGGCGGCGGACGCGCCGGCGGTCTCGGGGACGTTCCCGACCGGCGAGCGGACGCCGTATGCGTTCTACATCGAGGAGTCGCTCGAACAGACCGGCTTCCCGAACGCCGTGGTGGCCGTGCTCGTCGTCTATCGTGGGCTCGACACGCTCGGTGAGCTGATCGTTGCCTTCGCCGCGGCGGTGAGCATTCTGATCGTCCTCGGACGGGAGGACCTGCTATGAGCGACGGGAAACCCGTCGAGGCCCCTTCACGTGAGCGATCGGACGTTTCCGGGAGCCCGGTCGTTCGAACCGCCTCACGCACGGTGACGCCGTTCGTCATCGCGTTCGGGGTGTACCTCACCCTGTTCGGGACGAGCCTCCCGGGCGGGGCGTTCCAGGGCGGCGTGGTGATGGCCACCGTGGTCGTCCTCGTCGCGATGGCGTTCGGGTTCACCCCGACACAGGCGTGGCTCGACGAGCGCGCGCTCGCCGGGCTGTTCGTGCTCGGGGCCGCCATCTTCGGGGCGGTCGCGTTCGGGGCGGTCGCACTCGGCGGGGACGTGTTGGAGCTGTTCGTCTTCCCGCTGTCGGTCGAGAACATGGTGAAACTAGTCGAGGTCGCCATCGCCGCGCTGGTGACCGGTGTCGTCATCGGCCTGTTCGTCTGGCTGGCTGACGGCGTTCACGGGGGGAAATCCACATGATCGAAGCCTATCACTACTACTTCGCGTCGTTCACGCTGTTTTTGGTCGGCATGTACATGATGATCGAGAACCCGAACCTGATCCGGAAGATCATCGGGCTCAACCTCTCACAGGTGGCGGTCTACCTGATGTTGGTCACCGTCGGCTACGTCGACGGGGCCTCACCGCCGATCCTGAGTCCAGGGTTCGAGGAGCCACACGCCAACCCGCTGTTACACGTGCTCGTGCTCACCGCCATTGTGGTCGGGGTCGCGCTCACGGCGTTGGCGCTGGCGCTCACGATCCGGCTGTATAAGGAGTTCGGCACGCTGGATGCCCGCGAAATAGAGGCCGCCATCGCGGCCGACGAGACCGGGGGTGGGGGCGATGACTGACGTCGCGCTCGCACAGGCGACCGTCGACTCATGGCGCCCGGCGCTCGTGTTGCTCGTGCCGCTCGTCGGCATGGCGCTCATCTTCCTCTCGAAGGACCGCCCGAACGTCCGGGAGGCGTGGACGTTGCTGTCGGCGGTGGCGATGTTCGGCGTCGTCGCCAGCATGGTGCCCGGCGTGCTGGAGGGGCAAGTCTACGAGGCGAACTTCGGCGAGTTCGTGCTCGGCATCGACATGGCGCTTCGCGCGGACTCGCTCGGGATGATCTTCGCGTTGGTCGCGAGCGGGCTCTACGTCGTGACCGGCCTCTACAGCATCGGCTACATGCGCGGCCACGACGAGCCGTTCCAGACGCGCTTTTTCGCGATGCTGCTCGCCAGCGTCGGCGCGGCCCTCGGCGTCGCGTTCGCGGCGAACGTCTTCGTGCTGCTCGTCTTCTATGAAATCCTGACGCTCGCGACGTACCCACTCGTCGCACACGACGAGTCGAAGGAGGCGCGGACGTCGGGGTATAAATACCTCGCCTATGCGCTCTCGGGCGGGCTCGCCGTCTTCGGTGGGATGGTCGTCGTCTTCGTGTTGACCGGGAGCATCGAGTTCACCCGCGGCGGCATCGAGGGGCTCTCGACGCTCGCCGCCGAGGACCCATGGATCGCCCGTGCGGCCTTCGCGCTGATGGCGGGCGGCTTCGCGGTGAAAGCCGGCGTGATGCCGGTGCACGCGTGGCTCCCGAGCGCGATGGTCGCACCGACGCCCGTTTCCGGACTCCTGCACGCGGTCGCGGTCGTCAAGGCGGGCGCGTTCGGCGTCGCCCGCACCGTGATCGACGTGTTCGGTCCCGAGACGGTCGCGGCGATCGGCATGGGCGTTCCGCTCGCGATACTTGCCGGAACGACGATCATCGTCTCCAGTCTCTTCGCCTTGCGACAGGACAACCTCAAGGCGCGGTTGGCGTACTCCACCATCGCCCAGCTCTCATACATCGTCCTCGGGATGGCGCTGCTCGCGCCCGAGGCGCTCATGGGTGGGCTCCTTCACATCCCCGCACACGCGTTCGCGAAGCTCACGCTGTTCCTCTGTGCGGGCGCGCTGTACGTCCAACTGGAGGTGAAATACATCAGCGAGATGCCCGGGATCGCGAGGCGCATGCCGGTGACGATGACGGCGTTCGCGCTCGGCAGCTTCAGCATGGCCGGGATCCCGATACTCGCCGGCTTCGTCAGCAAGTGGCACCTCCTCTGGGGCGGCGTCGACGGCGGCAACCTGCTGGTCGTCGCCGTGTTGGTCACCTCCGGCGCGCTCAACGTGGCGTACTTCTGGCCGATCATCTTCACGGCCTTCTTCGAGACGGCCGACGAACACGGCGGGAAACCCGTCCTGTTGAGTCCGTTCGGCGGACGGGACGCTCCGGCGGTCGCAGACGAGATCCGACCCGACGGGGGTCGCGTCGGCGGCGAGGATGACGAGGCTAACGAGGCTGACGACATGGAGGAAACCGACCACGATGCTGGCGATGATGACCACGACGCCAACGACACCAACGACGCTCACGACACCGATGACACCCACGATAACGACGAGGAGAGCCACAACGATCATGACGGCGAGCACGACGGCCACGGACACGGCCACCACGTCGAGCTTCCCCCGGCGGACGGCTGGGAGCGGCCGGCGGGCCGGTTCCGTGAGACGACGCCGCTCATGCTCGTCCCGCTCATGACGACGGCGACGCTCATGCTGCTCTTCGGGACGGTCCCTGACTCGATGATCTTCTTCGATCTGATCCGTGACGTCGTCGAGGCGTCCGGTGCCGAGGGGGTGGTCGGGCGATGAACGAACTACTCGCGATCCCGCCAGCGCTCCTTGCGGCAGCGGCGTTCGTGGCGACGCTCGTCCTTCCACGACGTGAGGGCCACGCGGCGGCCGTCGTGTTGCTCTCGGCGGTCGTCGGCTGGGCGATCCTCGTTCCCGAGGGGACGGGGCCGACGGCGACGTTCCTCGGGTTCGAGGTGCTCCTCTTACAGGTCGACCAGTTCACCCGCCTGATGGCGATCATCTTCGGCGGGTTCGGCGCGTCAGCGGTCGCGTACGCCTACTTCGCCGGGGCCTCCTCGCGGCACCTGCTGTGGGGGCTCGGCTACGTCACCGCCTCCTTATATACCGTGATGGTCGGCGACTGGCTCGCGCTGATCGTCGGCTGGGAGGCGATGGCGATCACCGCCACGGTCTTCATCTGGTACTCGGGCGGGGCGGCCGTGCGTGCCGGCTACCGCTACGCGCTCGCACACGCCATCGGCGGTAGCCTGCTGCTCGGTGGGCTCGTGCTCTATCTCGTTTCGGTCGGGCCAAGCGCGACGGCGCTTCATTTCGCCGGGACGAACGTCCACGGCTTCGAGGTCGCCCTCGGCGGGATGTCGGTCTCGCTCGCCGCCCTGCTGGTCGGCGTCGGCATCGGGCTGAACGCCGCGATCATCGGCTTCCACAGCTGGCTGCCGGACACCTATCCGGCACCGCACGTGGCGACGTCGGTCTTTTTGGCGTGTTATACGACCAAAACCGCCGTCTACGCCGCCTACCGTGCCTTCCCCGAGGGCAACATCGTGCTCGCGTACATGGGCGGCGCGATGGCGATCTACGGGGCCGCCTACGCGCTCGCCCAGAAGGACATGCGCCGGCTGCTCTCGTATCACATCCAGGGACAGGTCGGCTTCATGCTGGCCGGCATCGGGGTCGGCACCTCGCTCGCTATCGACGGCGCGTTCGCCCACCTGTTCAACCACATCCTGTATAAGGGGCTGTTGTTCATGGCCGCCGGCATCATCATCATCAAGGTCGGCAAACAGAGCCTCGACAAGTTCGGCGCGGCGGGCACCTCCGCTCCGATCGCGTTGGTGCTGTTCCTCGTCGGGGCGCTCTCCATTTCGGGCGTCCCCGGCTTCAACGGCTTCGTCAGCAAGGGACTGCTCACCGAGGCGGTGATCAGGGAGGGACTGACCACGCTCGAATGGATCCTCTATATCGGCAGCGTCGGAACGTTCGCGTCGTTCATCAAATTTGGCTACTTCGCGTTCGTAGACGGCGACTCCTTCGAGATGCCCGATGCGGACCTCGGGCATGCCGTGGTTGGCGGCGCGGTGGCCGCCTCCTGTGTGGCGCTCGGGCTGTTCTATCAGCCGCTGTATGCCATCCTGCCGTCCGGGGGAGGATACGATCCCTACACGACACAGAAGTTCATCCAGACCGCGGCGCTCGCGGGCGGGGGAGCCGCCGTCTTCTTCCTCGGGAAGCCGATCCTCGGTCGCCTTCACGGGGGCATCGACGTGAACCGCGCCCACGACCCGGTCGCCTTCTACGGCACCCGAGCCGTGTCCGGCGGCATCGGCGGCGTCTACAACGCCGTTGACCGTCGGGTCGTCTCGGGCGGG
>SL_8KL_010_SEDDRAFT_10001362_pt1 | contig 21226 bp, 19 predicted proteins | sample SodLakKL_010_SED_4_FD_11160 | JGI IMG/M metagenome (IMG submission 11160) | reverse complement strand
TGAAGGGGTTAAACAGGCCTACAACGAAGGTTATCTTAGAAAAAGTGTCGTCAGACATCCTTTTGACCGAAAGAACACGAGAGACAATACACCTGCCATTATCCATACAAAACTGGTCGATGGTGACAAACTCAAACTCAAATTCGCAGCAAAAGGCGCTGGCAGTGAGAATATGAGCAAAGTAGTCATGCTGAAACCATCAGACGGGATTGAAGGTGTGAAAAAGTTGGTTCTTGATACCATTTTTAAAGCCGGGGGTAAACCTTGTCCGCCAATCATTGTCGGCGTTGGCATCGGAGGCAACCTTGAAAAAAGCGCCATTATCGCCAAAGAAGCGCTTTTCCGTGACCTGGACGATGAAAGCGATGATGACATCATTGCCAGCCTAGAAAAAGATTTGTTCAAAGAAATCAACGATATAGGCGTCGGACCGATGGGAGTCGGAGGGGATACCACATGCCTTGGTGTCAAAATCAATACATACCCAATGCATATTGCTTCTCTGCCTGTCGCTATTAACATACAATGTCACGCCAATCGGCATGATGAGGTGGTCATATGATAAGACTTACCCCTCCTATTTCAAATGACGATGTGAAAAAGCTGAAAGTCGGCGACAAAGTACTTATTACCGGGAAAATATATACCGCCAGAGATCAGGCGCACATTCGTCTCGTCAATGAGAAAGAGCCTCCTTTCGATTTGCAAGGCTCCGTTATTTATTATGTTGGTCCGACTCCGGCCAGGGAAGGACAAGTCATTGGTTCAAGCGGACCGACTTCGTCTTACAGGATGGATGAACTCGCCGTTCCCTTGATGGAAAGAGGCGTAAAACTGATGATTGGAAAAGGCGACCGGGGACGAAAATACCGGGAAGCCATGATTAAGAACAATGCTTGCTATTTAATCGCCACTGGCGGCGCCGGTGCTCTCTTGGCAAGCAAAATCAAAAAACGCAAGTTATTAATGTATGAAGATTTGGGCCCTGAAGCCGTGTACGAACTCGAAGTTGAGGAGTTCCCATGCTTCGTCGCCTATGACGTGCATGGAAAATCAATATTCAGAGGTGGATCGGATGAATGACATTAAAGAAAAAAGCATGAGGTTGCATAAGCAGTACAAAGGAAAACTGGCGATCAAATCCAAAGTCAGCATTAAAAACTCCGACGACCTTTCCTGGGCATATTCCCCGGGTGTTGCCGAACCCTGCAAAGAGATACACAAAAACAAGGACTTGGCATACGACTACACCTCCAAAGGCAACATGGTAGCTGTGATCACCGACGGGAGTGCCGTATTGGGGCTTGGCAACATCGGACCTGAAGCATCGCTGCCTGTTATGGAAGGTAAAGCGTTATTGTTAAAAGAGTTTGCGAATGTCGATGCGGTCCCCATCTGTCTCGACACTCAGAACACACAAGAAATTATCAACATCGTTTCAAAACTGCACCCTTCCTTCGGTGGTATCAATCTGGAAGATATTGCCGCGCCGAAATGTGTTGAAATTGAAAGAACGCTAAAAAGAAAGTTGAACATCCCGGTTTTTCATGATGATCAGCACGGGACAGCCATCGTAACCATGGCAGCTTTATTCAACAGCTGTAAGCTGACAGGTAAAAAGCTTGATGATTTGAAGGTGGTTCTCTGCGGAACCGGTGCTGCCGGGTCGTCCATTGCTCGCATGCTCCACATGGCCGGAGTGAAATCCGTCCGTGCCTATAACAAGGAAGGCGTCGTCTGTGGCACAAGGTATGACCGCTATGATTTCGTTGTAAAGGAACTTATTGACGAAGGCATTCTTGATGTCACCCATAAAGCGACAGCCGGTTTGAACGATATTGTCAAAGGAACGGATGTCTTCATCGGGGTTTCGGTTGGAAACATTCTCACCGAAGCAATGGTAAAATCCATGAATCCGGATCCCTTCATTTTTGCCATGGCCAATCCCGACCCGGAAATTGACCCCGGTGCAGCAAAAAAAGCCGGCGCCAAAATTATCGGAACGGGAAGAAGTGACTACCCCAATCAAATCAATAATGTACTCGCTTTCCCCGGCATTTTCAGAGGGGCGCTCGACGCACGAGCACCCGACATCACCGAAACAATGAAACTGACCGCCGCAAAAGCGATCGCTGCGGTCATACCGGAAGATAAACTCAACGAGGACTACATTATTCCCTCGCCTTTTGACAAAAATGTGTCAAAAGCCGTGGCAGAGGCCATAATACAAGAAGTGACAGGTGGATTCAATGGAGTACAGAACTGAAAAAGATTCGCTAGGCGAAGTGAAAATACCTCAAAACGCCTACTATGGAATACAAACAGCGCGAGCGAAAGAAAATTTCGTCATTACCAAGCAGCCGATTCACAAAGAACTCATAAAATCATTGGCGATTGTAAAAAGAGCCGCTGCGCAGGCGAACATGAAAGCGGACCTGATCGATATTTCGATTGCCGATGCAATCATGCAGGCTTGCGATGAAATCATTGCCGGTAAAATGGGCAAGCAATTCGTCACCGACATGATTCAAGGCGGAGCAGGAACGTCAATGCACATGAACGTGAACGAGGTAATCGCCAACCGAGCCTGCGAGATTCTCGGCTACGACAAAGGCAGATATGATATCGTTCACCCCAATGACCATATCAATTTCGGACAGTCCACCAACGATGTGGTACCTACGGCAGGGAAAATTGCGACCATACGGCTGACTAAACGGTTGATTGTTGAACTGAAAAATCTTCACAAAGCCTATCTCGATAAGGCCAACACCTATATCGAGACAGTAAAAATGGGACGCACACATCTCCAGGACGCGGTCCCAATCAGTATCGGACAAGAGTTCGGCGCTTTTGCAGAGGCGCTCAGAAGAGACATTAAACGCATAGAAAGCGCAATCGAAGAACTCACTTACATCAACATGGGGGCTACCGCCGTAGGGACCGGCCTGAATGCCAATCAAGTCTATCAAAAAGAGGTGCTTGAGAGTCTGAACCGGCTCACTCGGTTCAATCTGAAGATTGCGGATAATCTCATTGATTCGACAAGAAACCTGGACCCCTTTCTTTGGCTTTCGGGCACACTGAAAACAATGTCTGTCAATCTGTCGAAAACCGCCAACGATCTAAGACTCATGAGCAGCGGACCGACCAGCGGCTTCAACGAGATTAATCTTCCCCAGGTTCAGGCAGGATCCTCCATCATGCCCGGCAAAGTGAACCCTGTGATTCCAGAAGTGGTCAACCAGATTTCTTTTGAGGTTCGCGGGAACGATGTATCCATCACCGCCGCAGTTGAAGCGGGACAACTGGAGCTGAATGTGTTTGAACCGATCATTTTCGTCAATATGTTTTCCAATCTCGATATCCTCAGAAGAGGGGTCAAGACCTTCAAGGAGAAAGCCATCGATGGCATCACGGTGAACGCGGAACGTTGTGTTTCCTATGTAGAGCGTTCAAGCGGTGTTGTGACCGCTTTGTCACCACATATCGGATACGAAAAATGTGCAGCGTTGGCCAAAGAAGCGATGAATACAGGCCAAACCATCCGAGAACTGGTTATTAAAGAAGGTTTGCTTACGGAAGAGGAAATCGAGGTCATTCTGAATGTCAAGAACATGACGAAGCCCGGCATTGTGGGACATTCTTATCTGAAACGACACAAAAAATAAGAATAACGCGCTGATCAAGCAGCGCGTTATTTTTTGTAAATATGTCATATTCATCAGTCAAAGGTCACATAGTCAAGAATTTCAGAAGGTTCGTTGTTATGTGTGACCGCAATGCCGCCGGGTGTAATATGATAGGTGAAGTTGCCGCGGCGATGCATTCTGTAGACAAATGGTTCGATTTCATGCATGGTTTGAGGAAGTTTTAAATTGAATTGTGTGTTGAATGAATAATCGCTCCGGTCGAACTGCATGACACGAATTTCCGTGGTGTATTCGTCCATTTCATCATTGGTGGTGATGACTCTTGGGATGCGCAACACACGATCGGATTGCCGGTAATAGATATCATTCAAGGAATAGTATCGAGAGAATGTATTGATTCTGTAGGATGCCATATGGATTTGGGCGAACTCCAAACGAACGTACTCATCGTCTGATTTGATATGGGGCGTAACGTAGATACGACCCTCCTGAATATGCATGCTCAACATGGTGTCATGGTCTTTGAAGATTACGTTCTCTGGCGGAAAGTAGTAGTTGTCCAGATCTACCAAAGGCATTTCGGCAGGGAACGCTATGTTATACCCTTTTTCTGTATTGTCATCGGTCTTGATGAGCAGAAGATTTTCGTGCCGTCTTATTGAGCGTACTGCATCAATATCTTCTAGTGACTCAGAAAGGAACACGTCAAGTCGTGTGCTGAAGCGATGTGCGACAAGTATGGTTTCGTCATCTGTTTCATTTTCCAAAAACGCCATCGTCAGATTGCCTTGTGCAAGAATGCCGTTGTCCTCAAGCGGAGTTCCTTCGAGAACCCTTGTCCTGAAATAATGAACGCCTGAAGAGGCTGCGTTGACGTTAAGTTTGGTAAAGGCGCTGTTATAGTTTTCTATGGGGTCTTCAAGTTCCAGATAATCGGAAAGTTGAGAAAACTCATAAGAGTTTGAGAGAAGATAAATGGAGTTTCCACTGATTTTGCTTTGTGTATTCACATCCGTAAGGATAGTGGTCATATCATGACTGAAATCGTCGAAATGGATATGGAACACAGCAACGAAATTGTTAGGCTGCGTGCCCTCAATGTGCCTTATTTTGGAGTAAAGTTCGATGTGTTCTTCATCGTTGTGGATCAGCCTCGGCAGAAAATCATCCAGTTCAAAATCTCCTCTGAGGAATGGTAAATACTGGTTCGTGGTCACGATGAGGCGGTTGTTGTTGAACGAGATGTTGCTAGGAGGCCCATGAATCTTGAAGCGATGGACAATCTCAAAGTCTTCCGAGGCGTCATAGACTTTCAAGAATGTGTAGGGGGTGTAATCTTCACTTTCATCATCGTATTGAGTATACCCCATCACAACAACGTTTGATCCGGTTGTATTGATGCCTTCAATAAAGACATTTTCATACTCAGGGAAAAACGACAGGGAGTGCGAATGGTCCAAATCGTCGTCCTTAAACGTTGTTACTTCGACGCCCTTATCCGTCTGGGTGATCAGATAGTCCTCTATAGTTCCCATGAAGCCGAAACTACCGGTGACTTCCGGAGACCTCTCCAATTGAGCTTTGATGTTGCCTTCAGTATCTACGTCATCGGTTGTTCTTAACGGGGTGGAGTAAAATTTGCTGTTAAAGTTTTCTCTTATATTGAGAATATCATCTTTCGTATGTACATAGTTGACATGGCCGTCATACACAATGGGGTTCCTTACGACCCCCAATATAAAAACAACAGGAATCAATAGCGGTAAGACCACCTTATAAAGTGAACGAAAAGACGGACGCTTATCTTTAAGGCTGGTAAAGTTTCTAAGGATGTTTTGCGTAACGTTCAAACGTCGGTTAAAAAGAAACTCTTTTAAAAACGTCCTTAAAAGAAACGCTGACAAAGCCAGAGAAACCACAATGATTCCTATGATAATCAAATTATTGTATACAAATTCGAAAAAAGTGAACATATTTCCACCCCCTAAAGCTTAAGGGTCTTCTTGAACGCTTTATAATAACGGCGATTCACTTCGACTGTGTCCCCGTTTTTCATCAGCAGCAACAGTTTGGAATTGAATGCCGGTTTGATGTAGTCAATCTTATTGATATTGACAAGCGCATATTTGCTTACCCTTATGAAGTATTTGTTTTGAAGCAACTCTTCAAGTTCGTAAAGTTTCATCTTTACAGTAAATTTATGATTGATCAAATTCGCTATGACTTCTTCGTTTTCAATCATAAAATAGTGAATCTTTCTTGATTCGATATGTTTGAGGCCTTTTTCTCCCTCTACGGTGATGAAGATATCCTCACCCTTGACAATCGAGTCAAGCATCCGGTTCACTTTTCCTGCTTGTTCTTCAGAAAAAACGATATTTATTTTATCGTCTTCTATTTCGTTTTTGTCCGTTGTCAACACATATTCGTACTGTTTGCTGTCAACAATCTTCAATTTGTTTCTTATGCGTGCTCGTGATTCTTTGGGCACTTTGAGTTTAAACATAAGACCCCTCCACGGACGGTAATTTAAGAATAACATCATTTGTTGTGACACGTAACATTTCTCAGGTCGCTAACTTGTAATATACACTTATTTTACATTAAATTGCAGTGTGTAAACAGCACGCCTTCAGCGTAGCACTGCAACGCTTTGTGAACCATGTTTATCGGCAGACCCATAATGGCATAATAATCACCTGAAATACGGTTCACATAACGGGCGCCATATCCTTGGATCGCATATGCTCCGGCCTTGCCGAACGGCTCTTGTGTTTCTATGTAATCTTCAATATCTTGTTCACTCAACGCGTCAAATGTCACTTGAGCGGTGCTATAAAATGTTTTAATGTTCCCATTTTCAACAAACGCACAGCCCGTGATGACTTCATGCGTCTTGTCACTCAACTGTTTCAACATATGGCGGGCTTCATGCTTGTCCTGAGGTTTTCCGAGGTGCTTGCCTTCCAATATGACAAGTGTGTCCGCACCCAGTATGAGTTTATCCGGATGTTTTTCAAGAACAGACAATGCTTTTCGTTTTGCAAGATCGACAATGGATTCATGGAAAGCGACAGACAAGTCCAAAGTTTCATCGCATGTTGGCACGTCATACTCGAACTTAACATCCAGACGCGAGACCAGTTCTTTCCTTCGCGGAGATGTTGATGCAAGCACATATCGTTTGTCAGCCATTCAAAACCCTCCTAGAGTAACGCATTAACATTATAACATGGACGGCGTGTATCGTTATAATAGTAGATATTTAAAAACGCTCTATGTTATAATACCATAAAGGTGATTAAATGAACGATAACCTGGTAGATTGCGTTCGAAAAAACGATTTCTTAAACGTTAACGAACCCGTTGTGCTAGCGCTTAGCGGCGGAATTGACTCTATGGTGCTTCTTGACGTTCTCCTCCGTGCAGGGTTCAAGGTGGTCATTGCACATGTCAATCACGGCAAGCGTCCGGAGTCGGAGGATGAATACACGGCATTGAAGCGCTTCGCTGAAGAAAAGCGACTGCCTTTCGAGTACCACAAAATCACCGAACCGATTTCCGGTAATTTTCAGGCGGAAGCCAGAAAAATCCGCTACCGCCATTACTCCGAGACCGCCAAAAAACACGGGGTAAAAACCGTTGTAACCGCCCATCACCAGGATGACCAGGTTGAAACCTTCCTGATGCGCCTGATCGACAATCATGACTTGTTATCCCTTAAAGGAATGAACGAAACGACCCTATGGAATGATTTAACATTGGTTAGACCGTTTCTTTCCATCAAAAAAGAGACAATTACCGCTTATGCAAAGGAACATGACATCACCTATTTCGAGGATTCATCCAATCTGGAAAATTCATACACACGCAATAAAATCAGAAATAGGCTGATGCCGGAACTGCAAACGCTCAACGCTAACATATCTGATACAATCCAAGAACACATCGACACCATCAAAAAGATCGATGACATGATCGGCCAAGAGGTAGAAACATTCAATCAGAAACATCCGGATTCCATTCCGATCGCTTCCTTTCTTAATTTGAATGAAACCCTTCAAAAACAAATCCTGCTCTCCAGAATGGCGCCGTATCTAGAAACACCATATCTCTCCAAAGGACAGCATAAGGAACTGATCAAAAGCCTTGAGGGGACGAGCAACTTTGTGCTTCCGCTGAGAGAAGATGTCGAATTGCATCGGGAATACGACCGGTTTTTCATAAACAAGACGGCTCCGAAGAAGTCGATTTGCATACGCGTTCACTCAACAGGAACGTATGATGTCAACTCAGAAATGAAGTTCATAATCACAACAGAGAAAATAAGTCTAAATACTTCAAAATACATTGAATTATGGTATAATGATGAGGTATTTCCAATAGACATAAGGAATAGGGCTAAAGGGGATTATATAGAGTTTAATTTCGGCCGTAAGAAGTTGAAAGACCTGCTGATTGACATGAAGATTCCACCTCATGAGCGTGATCGGCTGATTGTTGTCGCGAAGGGCCAAAAGATATTATGGATTCCTTCACTGGACGTACAATCATTCACCGCTACCGGTCAGAATAAACTGTATATGTATATAATCGATAAACCCGCCTCAAGCGATTGATAAACGCTTGCAATGGCCTTGAAGGCACTAGCCTTTTAAGGCCATTTATTTAGAAAACACGATGGCCAGCTATCTTAATGAGGAGTGAAAACATGGCACAGAAAAAACCAACCCCACCAAACAACAAAGCCAACAAAGTTGGTAACCTGGTCGTTATGATGCTCATATTGCTTTTCGTATTCATGGCAATATGGATGTTCCGTCAAGACGACACCGAACCTACAGAGTTAACGTATACCCAGTTCAGACGCGAATTGGTTGAACTTGATAATGTGGAGACCATCAAATCAACCCCGATTTCGGGAGACATCAACCAAGGCTCTTTTTATCTTGAGGGAAGACTTCGAGATAATACCGAGTATTTTCTAGAAGTCCCTACGCAAAGCGCACTGGATGAAATCCGTGAAGCGGCGTATCAGCAAGACGTCGAGTTTTCGCATGAACGCGGAACGACCTACGGATTTTGGAACATTTTCATCATCTTGCTTCCAATCATACTGATTATAATCTTTATCGGCTTCTTTATGCGTAGCAGCGGTGGTGGAAACAAAGCCTTCGACTTCGGTAAAAGTAAAGCCAAGCTCAACAAAGGAAAGACAACCACCTTCAAGCATGTCGCCGGTGTGGATGAAGAAAAACAGGAGCTCGAAGAACTCATCGATTTCTTGCGCAATCCTAAGAAATACATGCAGCTTGGGGCACGGATCCCTAAAGGTGTCCTTCTCGTAGGGCCACCGGGAACCGGTAAAACGCTTCTTGCCCGTGCGGTTGCCGGTGAATCGGATGTTCCGTTTTATTCCATCAGCGGTTCTGACTTTGTAGAGATGTTTGTCGGTGTCGGCGCAAGCCGTGTAAGAGACATGTTCAAGCAAGCAAAACAAAGCGCCCCCTGCATCGTCTTCATTGATGAGCTGGACGCCGTCGGACGTCAACGTGGTGCCGGACTCGGGGGAGGCCACGATGAGCGTGAGCAAACCCTCAACCAACTCCTGGTTGAAATGGACGGCTTCGGCATTAACTCCGGAATCATCGTCATGGCGGCAACAAACCGTCCTGACGTATTGGATAGCGCCCTTTTGAGACCCGGTCGTTTCGACCGTCAAATCACGGTCGGTCGCCCCGATATCAAGGGACGCGAAGAAATCCTTCAAGTCCACTCAAAGAACAAACGCATCGCAAAAGGCATCACGTTCAAAGATATTGCCAGAAGAACCCCTGGTTTTACAGGAGCGGATCTTGAGAACCTTCTCAACGAGGCCGCCTTGTTGGCCGCAAGAGAAAACAAGCCGGCCATAGAACTGCCGCATATTGATGAGGCGGTAGACCGTGTCATGATGGGACCTGCCAAAAAGTCTCGCGTATTCACCAAGCGGGAGCGCGATTTCATTGCGTACCACGAAGCGGGCCACGCCGTCATCGGACTCAAACTCGACAATGCGAACGTGGTTCATAAAGTGACCATTATTCCGCGCGGGCAAGCTGGCGGTTACAACCTCATGCTTCCTGAAGAGGAAGAGGCATTCCTCAAAACACGCAAGGGACTCATGGACCAGATTACCGGACTCTTAGGCGGACGAGTTGCCGAGGAAATCATATTCAACGAGGTTTCAACCGGCGCCCATAACGACTTCCAACGGGCGACAGAAATTGCACGCAGCATGGTTACCGAATACGGCATGAGTTCGCTCGGCCCTGTTCAATACGAGAAACGTAGCGGCAATGTCTTCCTTGGAAGAGACTACGCCGCCGACAAATCATTCTCGGACACAGTCGCACTCGAAATTGACAACGAAGTGAGAAAAATCATCAATGAAGCTTATGAAAAAGCAAGAAAAACCCTTAAAGACAATCTTGATCTCCTCAAACTGATCGCAACAACGTTGCTTGAGGTTGAAACACTTACCCGTGAGGACATTCATGAACTGGTCGAAAACAAGAAAATCGGCTGGCTTGAAAAGAAAAAACAGGCTGAGAAAGATGAGTCAGAGAAAGCCGACGAAAACCAAAAGGCAAAGACGGATTCCGAACAAAATGATGACTCGCAGTCTGATGACAAGGACGAGAAACAGTCCGAATCAAAGCAAAGCGACAGCAAAAAGGCCGATGAACCCGACAAAGAATCTGGATCAAAAAACAAAAAAGACTCTGAATAAACCATGGTAAAGAGGGTGTTTTCATCCTCTTTATCGATTAGAAGGAGCCAACATGCGCTTAGACAAATTTCTAAAGGTTTCCCGCATCATCAAACGTCGCAGCATCGCGAAAGAAATCTCTGACGCCGGACGCATCAAAGTGAATGGGAAAACCGCCAAGTCCAGCACTAAACTTGCCATTGGCGATACCATTTCCATTGCCTATGGCGATAAGAACCTGACCGTAAGAGTATCGGACTTCAAAGATTCCACCAAAAAGGAAGATGCTCGACTCATGTATGAAATCATCGAAGAAAAACGTGAAACGAACTAAAGCACTTCATTAGATTAGGAGTAATAACCATGGCTGAACTAACTGAACAAGAAAAAGTACGAAGAGAAAAATTGGATTTCCTGGAAGACTATAACGTTAACCCTTTCGGTGAACGTTTCGATCGCAATTCGAATACTGAGAAAATCAAAGACGCTTTCGATAAGTATTCGAAAGAAGAACTTGCGGAAATGGAACACCCCACATTAAAGATTGCCGGACGCATCATGACAAAACGTGGAAAGGGCAAAGCTGGATTCGCACATATCATGGATCAAAAAGGCCAGCTTCAGATATACGTTCGAAAGGATGCACTCACAGAACAGGAATTCGAGATATTCCAAAAAGCTGATCTTGGCGACATTGTCGGCGTCAAAGGGACCGTCATGAAAACCAAGATGGGCGAACTGTCGTTAAAACTGAGTGAATTCACGCACCTGAGCAAAGCATTGCGACCGTTACCGGAAAAATACCACGGACTCAAGGATGTCGAGGAACGCTATCGCAGACGCTATTTGGATCTAATGACCAATGAGGATACGCGCGAGACGTTCATTCTCCGCTCGAAAATCATTCGGGCTTTCCGACGCTACCTCGAAGACAAGGGTTACATGGAAGTAGAGACTCCTATTCTCCACCCGATCGTGGGCGGCGCTGCCGCTCGTCCGTTCAAAACCCATCACAATGCCCTGGATATGCCATTTTATCTACGTATCGCGCCTGAACTTTACTTGAAACGGTTAATCGTAGGAGGGTTCGAAGGTGTGTTTGAAATCGGCAGAACGTTCCGGAACGAAGGAATCAGCATCAAACACAATCCCGAGTTCACCATGATGGAGCTTTATGAAGCCTATGGCGACATGGAAAGCATGATGGAGCTGACCGAAGATCTGATCATCACCGTCACCGAGGAAGTTATGGGGACACTGGAAATCCAATACGGCGACCAAACCATAAGTCTGAAACGTGGTTGGGAACGGCTTCACATGGCCGATGCGGTCAAAGAACATGTCGGCATTGATTTTCGAAGAGAGGATCTTACCTTTGAAGAAGCGAAGGAATTCGCTCTCAAGAAAGGGCTTGAGATTGCTCCGCACTATACAGGGACCGGTCATATACTCAACCTTCTTTTCGAAAGTTTCGTTGAAGAGAAGATTGTTCAACCGACATTCGTTTATGGCCATCCCATCGAAATTTCACCGCTTGCAAAGAAGAACCCTGAGGATGGACGGTTCACCGACCGTTTCGAGCTGATCATCAACACGAGGGAATACGGAAACGCCTTCAGCGAGCTTAACAACCCGATAGACCAAAAAGAACGCTTTGAAGCTCAACTCAAAGAGCGGGACCTTGGAAATGTGGAAGCCAACGAGATGGACAATGACTATATCGAGGCACTCGAATACGGCATGCCACCGGCCGGCGGACTCGGCATCGGCATCGATCGATTGATTATGTTGTTGACGAACTCCAAATCCATCCGTGACGTCATTTTCTTCCCGCATATGAGACAAAAACATCAGTAACCCCCCGCAAAATCAAAAGCGACCAAAAGGTCGCTTTTTTCATTTTCGTCCGACGCCATAATCATTAGTATAACGTTGGCAACACGAAACGTCTTTGGTATATAATGTTGATAGAAAGCGAGGAGATCACATGATCTATCACAACATGCACGACTTGATTGGCAATACGCCGATCATCAAACTTAAAGCAATGACAAAACATCTTCAAGCCGATGTTTATGTCAAACTTGAATGGTACAACCCCGCAGGAAGCGTCAAGGACAGAATCGCCCTTTCCATGATCGAAGCCGCCGAGCGAGAAGGTCTTCTCAAGCCGGGAGACACCATCATAGAACCGACTAGCGGCAACACAGGTATCGGCCTCGCCATGGTCGCCGCCTCCAAAGGATACAGGTTAGTCATCACCATGCCTGACACACTCAGTGTCGAGAGAAGAAAAATCCTGAAAGGCTATGGTGCCAAGCTTATATTGACCGATGGGTCAAAAGGAATGAAAGAAGCCATCCGTGTAGCCACTGAACTTAAAGACGAACACGATTATTTCATGCCCATGCAATTCGACAATATTTACAATCCTGCCGCCCATATGCACAATACCGCCAAGGAAATCATTACCGATTTCCAGACATTGGATTATTTCGTGGTCGGTGTGGGTACCGGTGGAACCATCACCGGAACGGGTAAAACATTGAAAGAATACTACAAAAACCTCTCCGTCAAAGCTGTTGAACCCGAACATTCCGCCGTGCTTAGCGGAAAAAAGCCTTCCCCTCATAAAATCCAAGGCATCGGGGCCGGGTTTGTGCCAAGCATCCTGGACACAAGCGTCTATGACGAGGTGCTGACCATTTCAAACGAAGAGGCGTTTGAAACGGCGAGAGAACTCGCCCAAAAAGAAGGTATTTTCGGAGGCATATCCACCGGAGCGAACGTTAAAGCCGCTTTGAAAGTGGCAGAAAAGGCTGACAAGGATTCAATCATCCTGACCGTCTCACCGTCCAATGCGGAACGCTACCTTTCCACTGACCTTTTCAAGCCTTATGACGAGGAATAAAAAAGCATCAAAACCAATGGGTCATCCATTTGGTTTTGATGCTTTTTCTTCGCCTTTATTTGCCAGGCTGCATACCTCGCCGGTCGTGTTCTCATGCATTATGATTCGGGCCGGAATCCCGACAGCTGTCGCATGATCGGGAATGTCCCGCAACACCACAGCATTTGCGCCTATTTTGCTATAGGCACCAACTTTGATGTTGCCAAGCACTTTGGCTCCAGAAGCGATCATCGCGCCGGTACAGATGGTAGGATGGCGTTTCTCGCCCCGTTCGTTGCCTGTCCCGCCTAATGTGACTTCGTGATAAATCAAAACATCATCCGCAATCTGGGCAGTTTCCCCGATGACAACACCGGTCCCGTGATCGATGACAACGTTCTTTCCTAATTTGGCGGCAGGATGAATTTCTACACCGGTCAAAAACCTTGCAAGGGATGAGACGATTTTGGCAATGAGTTTGAGACGCAATTTCCAAAGAAGATGCGTAAGACGATAAATCCAAATGGCATGCATGCCATTGTACGTCAAAATGATCTCCAGAGCATGTCGGGCTGCGGGATCTTTTCTTTTAATCGTTTTTATGTCACTTATCAAACCCATAAATGTACTCCTTATTCAATAGAAGAGAAGAGGTCAGACCTCTTCTCCGATTTCAAACGGTTCCTGATTCGTAGAGAGTTCAACGTTCAAGTTTTCCGCAATTTCTACAAAAATGTCCGTTATACTCACATACTCGAACTCCAACTGTTTCACAATTTCATCGACGGCCTTATTCAAACGGTCAGCCGCGTAATCGAAATGATCATCTTTTTCAGCAATCATATTCTCAATCAGCGTTTCCACTTCGTTGAGCTCTGAGAAATCCAGTCCTTCTTCCTCGTATTCCTCTAAATCCGCTCTGAAATCCGCTATGAAAAGCAAGTAGCCCATCAAGGGGGAATACTCTTCAAAACGGCTGCAGTCGGATTGGAAAAGCTTCTCGTAGTAGATTCGGATGACTTCGAATTGGGTATGAATGTAATTCAAGCCAACCTGGAAGATGGTTCTGAGATCTTCACTGATGTCTTCTTGTTCGACTGCTCTTTCATAAATTTCATTCAACACTTTATACACAGGTTCAAGACGTGTGTATATCATCGAGTCATTCAATTTCAGTCGTTCAAGTATCTCGATGTTTTCCATTTTCCAGTTCGCGTAATCTTTGAGCACAATATGGAACTGATCCATATTCTCACGCTCCTCAAGCCTTGTTTGTAGAGCCAAACAGGTCCATTTTTTCTCTGACGACATTCATGATGGCTTCTACGCCGGGTGCCAGTAGTTTTCTGGGGTCGAATCCTTTTCCGACTCTATCCTTGCCTTCTTCGATGTATTTTCTCACCGCAGCGGCGAATGCCAGTTGTTTCTCGGTGTTCACATTGATTTTGGATACTCCATAAGAGATCGCTTCGGTAACCATGTCATCGGGAATGCCTGTTCCCCCGTGTAACACGAGAGGGACTTCATTGGTTGTTTCGCCGATTTCCTTAAGCACTTCCATATCCAAACCTTGCCAGTCATCCGGGTAAGAACCATGAATATTTCCAATGCCTGCGGCAAGCATGGTTATACCAAGCGAAGCTATTTTACGACATTCTTCAGGGTCGGCTACTTCACCGGTTCCTGTCACGCCGTCTTCCTCGCCGCCGATGGAGCCTACTTCAGCTTCGACACTCAAACCTTTTTCACCGGCCAAACGCACGATGTCTTTGGTTTTTTCCACATTTTCCTCGAATGGGTAGTGGGAACCGTCGAACATCACACTCGAGAAGCCCGCTTCAATACAGGCCTTCGCGCCTTCATATGAACCGTGATCAAGATGCAATGCGACCGGAACGGTAACTCCGAGGGTTTTCATGATGTTTTCTACCATGGCCACAACAGTGTTGTATCCCGCCATGTACTTCCCAGCGCCTTCGCTGACACCGAGAATGACCGGAGATTGTTTTTCCTGTGCGACAGTAAGAATGGCTTTGGTCCACTCGAGATTGTTGATGTTGAACTGTCCTATGGCATATCCTTCCCGGCGTGCTTTTTCTAGCATTTCTTTGGCGCTGACTAAACTCATAAACGTTTCCTCCTAGAATGAATAAATTTCCACATTAATTATACAACCTACACCATTAATTGTAAACTGATAGGGCCTACATATGACAAGTTAACGTTTTCAACAAAAAAGTCCTCACCAGGGTCTCTGGCGAGGACTCGACTTTATTCTCCGGAGACGACGACGTTGTCGATTCTCAGGGTGGGACTTCCTGTATACATGAAAGTGAATTTAAGGTCGTTTCCAACGTCTTTTACATTCTGAAGCATGTCAAGATAGTTTCCGGCAATGGTGAAAAGCGCGATCGGTCGGTCGACCTTGCCGTCTTTGACGATCAGGCCGCTCGCTTGCAGCGAAAAATCTCCGCTTACTGCGTTCGTCCCCGAGTGCACCCCTTGGACGCTGGTGATCAAGAGACCATCACCAAGTTCCTTCATCAGGGTTTCCTGGTCCTTTTCTCCCGGCTTGAAGTAGAAGTTTGTCGGTGATATTTGGCCGCCAAAAGCGTTCCCCGTGGATTGAGTGTCATCTTTCTTGGCGGTTTTCAGGTCATAGAGGTAAGTAGTCAGTGTGCCGTCTTTGATTACTTCTTTATAGGATGTGGCAACGCCTTCATCGTCAAATCCGCCACTCTTGGTGCTTTTTGGCTTGAAAGGGTCATCCACAAGCGTCACGTTGTTCGATGCGACACGCGTTCCGACTTTTTCTTGGAGTTTCGACATGCCTTTTTGAACGCTTTCCGCTTTGAACATGCCGGCATAGCCCGCCAGAAGCGTCGCACTGGCACGGTTTTCAAGTAGGATGTCATAGCGCCCGCTTGGCAATGACTTTGCGCCAAGCATGGCAACGCCGCGTTCGACAACATTTTTCGCGATTGCATCCAGATCGAAGTCTGCAGGGTCGTTGGTTTGGACAAAGTCGAAGGCTGAGCGTGAATCGTCTTCCGAACGTACGACGACATCCGCACCCAGGATGGCATTCTTGATGTTTTTCTCAAGATTGAGACCTTTGGAGTTTTTCAGGATGACTTTCTTCGTAGTCTCGCCATAGAAAGCTTGCGATATTTTGACACGCTCATCGAGCGCTTTGAGTTTGCTTTCAAGTTCGTGCGTCATGTTGAGCTTCTCCTGGTGAGAAAGCTCAGACAGGTTGCTTTCCTTGAACAGATCGATATCCTTGTAGGATTTGTCGCCCTCATAGATGAAGACCTCATCCTCGCTTTCTACCGCACTTGCTGAGGCTTTGAGGGCTTCAAGCCATTCATCCATGGCTTCCTCGTCAATGGATTCGGTGACCATTTTCCCCATTTTTCCGTTGTATATACCCTTGATGGAAAGTTGCATGGTATCCGCAATCTGGTGTTTATCCAGTTCGGCGTTGAATACATGGAAATCCACTTCCTGAAGGCTTTCCATATGCACCTGAATGGCTTCAATGCCTTTTTCTTTCGCTTTATCGAATAGTTTTTCGAAATTCATTATGCTTTCCCCTTTCTACCACCGACGGTGATGGATGCGATACGTAGTGTGGGTTGTCCCACATCGGTAGGAACGGCACCGGAAAGCGAGCCGCACATGCCTTGAGCACGCAGCAAGTTGTTTCCGACCATGTCTATTTTCTTGAGCGCGTCTTTTCCGGTTCCCACAAGAGTGGCGCCCTTGACAGGTTCAGCGATCTTTCCATCACGGATCATGTAACCTTCCATGACCGCAAAGTTGAAGTCACCGGTAGAAGGTTGCACGGAACCGCCGCCCATCTTCTTGGCATAAAGTCCGTATTTCGTATTGGCGATGATTTCATCGAACGTCGATTCGCCGTTTTCAATGAAGGTGTTGCTCATCCGCGAAGTCGGCGCGTAGCGATAGGATTCACGACGGGATGAACCGGTCGGCCCTTCCCCCATGCGTTTCCCGTTAAGGTAGTCGACCATGTAGGTGTTGAGCACACCATTTTTAATAAGAACGCGGCGTTGTTGTTCGCGTCCTTCATCGTCAAAGTTCTCGCTTCCCCAAGCGTTCTCAATGGTTCCATCGTCAACTGCGGTAACCAGTTCACTACCGATTTTCTCGCCTTTTTTACCACTGAAGACACTGGCGTTTTTTGCAACAGACGTCGCTTCAAGCGAATGGCCGCAAGCTTCATGGAATATGACGCCTCCAAACCCGTTATCCACAACCACTGGCATGGTTTCGCTTGGGGCTTCATCGGCGTAGAGCATGGTTTTGGCGATACGCGAAGCTTCCTGGGCTGCCTCTTCCACACTAATCGTGTTGTAAAATTCGAAGCCTTGATGTGCGCCCGGACCGTTGAATCCCATCTGCATGTCTTTTTCATTTTTCGCGATGCTTGCTATGCCAAGGCGGGTATAGACACGGGTGTCTTCAACATGGATATCTTCGCTGCTTGCAATCCATACGTTCTGGGTCTTGTCCATGTAGCTGATATTCACTTGCTTGATCTCTTCGCTGTANTNACGAGCGGCCTTNTCCGCGCGTTTAACAATATCAACCTTATCCTTGATGTCCACATCGGAAGGNTAGATTTCAATCTTGTGCTTGGTGCCTTTTTTAACCTCCGGCAATGCAATGGTTTCACGCACACGCTCACCATCGAATGATTTCGATAGATCCTCAGCCAGCTTGAGAAGNCTGTCTTCATCCGATTTGTTCGTGTATCCGTAGACGCTGTTATGGCCTTGCGCGATACGAATACCGACACCGAAACGGTTCTGGGTCACAGCATTTTCAACCTTGCTGCTTTGCATCGAAATGGAATTCTGGATGGTTTTCTCTACAAAAACTTCCGCAAAATCCGCCTGAGAATCCAGGGCTTTGTTGATAATATTTTCTAGAATCTGTTTTCCTATCATATGTTTACCTCCTAGTCACTTAGCACAATTATAGCATAAAAACAAAAAGCTTGAAAGCATGATTTGCATGCTTTCAAGCCGACAGTTTAGCCATTATTTGTCATATTCATCTTCGTAATCATCGAGGTATTCAAGGTACTTGTCATCCTCTTCAGCTTCTTCGTCCATTTCTTCTTCGGACGTTTCAAGGATATCGACATCTTCCTTGTACTCATCTTCGGGTACGATGTCTTCTTTTTCAACAAGACCTTCTTCCTCGAACTCTTCTGCTATGGAGTCTTCCAGGTCATCCGCTATTGCTTCGGATTCGGAGAGGTCGCCGTCATCTTTGGCTTGTTCGTCGAGCAGGCGAGCCTGTTCGGCTTTTTCTTCAGCAATACGCTGACGTTCCTCAAGCATGGCTTGATGTTTGCGTTCCTCTTCCCTTTGAGCTTCGATTCGCTTGTCCATCTCCTCGTCGTGAACTTCGGAGTATTCATTGTAATCGGAGCCGTCTTTGTCCCATTGGTCTAATGGCTGGTTGATCTTCAAATCCCACCGGTTAGCGCCGGCATAGATGAATTTTGCGCTCGCGCTGAGCTCCGCGTAAAATTCATTCAGGGTTTTAGCACTGTCCTCGAGTTCAATGTCCTTCTTCTCAACAACCGCATCAAAAAGTTCATAAAGATCCCAAGGCTCTTGTTTCTCCTTGAGAATCCTTTCAGCGATGTTGATCAGACTGAGTTCATTATAATCGACCATTCATTCATGCCTCCTGCATTTTATCATACATTAACGATAGTTTACTGTGATTAATCACGACATCCCCTTGTCTGAGCGTGTATGTCAGTTCTATTGCATTCTGCGTTATGACCAGGGAATGGGTCTGAATATCGAATGTGAGGTTTTGGCTTCCCACTTGGTAATCCCCTTTGTGGAGCGTACCTTCTTCGAATACGAAGTCAAAGGCGGGATCTCCCCCTCTGAGATAATGAAGGGATTCATCTGAAATCTCGATGGTGTGTTTCTGATCCTTCTCATCCCGGAAGACCAAGGTGTCATCCAAGAGGACACCCTCGGTTTCGAAAGACTGTTTCTGCCCCTCGGTTTCGATATTGAAATCAATCCGTACCCTGCTCATTCAATCACCGCAAATCGTTAATTTCCTAATATGCGTATGTATTATATAATATGTTCTCTTAACATGCAAGGGAAAACATGATTTCATGACAAAAGGAAAAGGAAGCGGTGATTATTTCGCTTCCTTGTAGTCTTTCGCCAAAGCGTCAAGATCCTTGAGAATTTCGTTTGCCCGTTCCCACGTTCCAAGATTGACGCCACTGGCCATAGGATGTCCCCCACCGTCATAATCGTTGGCGACTTCATTGACTGCGGGGCCTTTGCTTCTGAGGCGTCCACGCACGATTTTCTCTTCATATTCGGCAAAGAGTGCCCATACGGGGCAATCCTCGAAAACGCTAAGCTCGTTGACAAGGCTTGAGGCCTCTTCGATGGTAACACCGTATTCTTCAATCAAATCGTGCGTGATTTCAATATAGGCCACGCCATTGTCGGTCTTTTTGTAGTTGAGAAGCACATAGCCTTTGAAACGGATCAGCGCTTCGGATTTGGTGTCGATTTCTCGGTAGACACTTTGCGGGTCGAGACCGAGATCATAAAGCATGGCGACACGGCGGAACGTATCACCATCAACACCCGGATATTTGAAACGTCCGGTATCGGTCAAGGTTCCGGTGTAGAGCGCTTTTGCACCTTCAGGGGTCATCGAGAGCTCATCTTGGAAAACGTAAAAATAATCCAGGATGATCAGGGCTGCGGCGGGACGCGAGGTGTCGACATATTCGATATCACCGAATGATTTGACCAGCAGATGATGGTCGATTTTAATCAGGAAATCGCCTTTGTCGTAACGCTGGTCGGCCAGTCTTTCCTCGTTGGCAGTATCCACCGCGATGACAAGCGCGTTTTTGAAATCATCATCTTCAAGCGTGTCCGTCTTGCCGATGAAACGAGTGAAATCGGATTCTTCGCCGCTTACATATACGGTTTTCTTCGGAAAAGATGTCGTAATGATGTCCTTGAGTCCGAATGCCGTTCCGATGCAATCGCCGTCGGGACGGGCATGCGGAAGGATGATGATCTTGTCGTATTCTTTGATTTTAGTATGAATCTGGGTCAGTTTTTCTTTATTCATTGTTTTGTATCCTTTCTGCTAATGAATCTAGATCACGGAGCACGGCATCGGTTTCATCCCAGCTGGTGAGTGTGCAACCACAGGCCAGATTATGCCCGCCTCCGCCGTATTTTTTGGCAATGTCCACAATCGGGACATTTTTGCTTCTTAGTTCACATTGAATCTCACCGTCATCACTTTCAGTGAAGTTCGCCCAGATGGGAATGCCTTTGATGCCTGCCATCTGGTTGACCATCCCCCTTGATATGGTAAATGTCGACACATTGAATCGATTCTTGAGCGTCACAGGGTTTTTCATATAAGCGACGTTGTGATCCGTTCGTTTGAAGTTATTGATGAAATAGCCTTTGAGCTTCTTGGTTGAATAGTCCTCGACGTAGACGGCATCGTATATCTCTTGCATGCGAGCGCCGTGTTTGACCAAAAAGGCAGCGGCTTCAAATGTCTTGTTGTTGGTCGCAGGGTACATAAAACGTCCGCTATCCGTCACCAAGCCACCGAAAAGGTATGTGGCGATGTCGGCATCGATCTCGAGTGACTCATCAACGATCATCTGGGTCAGCATCTGACACGTAGCAATCTGTGAGGGATCGTGGATGAAAAGATCCGCAAAATCCGTATCGTTCTGATGATGGTCGATGACGATTTTTTCTTTGCCCATCATGAAACGGTTATCACTGACGCGATCTTTTCCGGCCACGTCCAATACGATGATCAATGCATCTTTGAAAACATCGTCATCAATGGTGTCCATGGTTCCGA
>SL_8KL_010_SEDDRAFT_10001360_pt1 | contig 21239 bp, 19 predicted proteins | sample SodLakKL_010_SED_4_FD_11160 | JGI IMG/M metagenome (IMG submission 11160) | reverse complement strand
CCATCGCCTCCTCGCCGTGCACCAGCTCGCCGTCGACCACGACCATGGGGGCGTCGGCGTCGCTGTCGGCTTCCGCCAAACCCAGATCGCTGGCGCGCAGGAAGTGGCCGCGACGCGGGTGGTTCTCGGTGTCGATCACCAGGTGGGTGGCGTTGGAGTGGGTGGCTTCATTGGCGGCGTCAGCGGCGGCCTTGCCCGGCAGTTCCAGGAATGCCTGGGCGTAGCCCTCGTTGTCGAGCAGCCAGCGGATCACCCCCATGGCGAAGGCGCTGTCGGTGCCCGGGCGAATCGGCACCCAGCGGTTATTCTCGGCGGCGTGGGAGGTTGAGGCGTTGAGGGCCGGGTCCACCACCACGTACTCCAGGGTGCCGGCGGCGCGGGCCTGGGCAATCAGCCGTCCCTGGCGCTTGAAAGGGTTGCCCGCCTGGCTCGGCGCGGTGCCGATGTACATGATGAAGCGGGCGTTCTGGATGTCCGGCTTGACGTGGGCGTTGGCGCCCAGGTCGTTCATCACCGCGCCGGAGCCCATGCGGAAGGCCAGGCCGCAGTAGGAGCCGTGGTGGCCATAGTTGCGGGTGGCGAAGGCGTTCAGGGTGAAGCGCTTGAGCAGATCGGAGCGGCCGTAGTCGGTGGCTTCCATCACCATCAGCTGGTTGGCCCTGGGTCCGAATTCCGGGTTCTCCGGATCGATCAGGGTGTCGTGGTCGTGGATGGCGCGCAGGCCGTCCACGTGACCCTCGCCAAACAGGTCTCCGCCCTCGCAGATCTCCTCGATCAGCTGCTCGAAGGAGATCTTCTGCCACTCGCGGGCGCCACGTTCCCCCACCCGCTTGAGGCAGTGGTCGACCCGGAAGGGGCTCTCGAGCTGGCTCATCATGGCGTTGCCGCGGGCGCAGGCGGTGGAGCGGTTGACCTGGCCCTGGCCGCCATAAGCGCTGACGTGGCGCAGCGCCTCGGACACCGGGGTGCGCATGGGCAGGTGGTCGTCCGCGGAGAGCGGGTGATAGGGGTTGCCGGAGACGCGCAGCACCCGGTCGCTCGCGTTGTCGACGCGAACCCGCACGCCGCACTGGGTGGTGCAGCCGTAGCAGATGGTGAAGGCGGTACGCTGGTCCGGATTGAGGGTCAGCTCACCGGTCTCCAGGTCGACCCGGTACTCCGGGTCCAGGGAGTTGCCGTGGATGCGGTCCTTCGGCTTCTCCCCGGCGCTGCCGGTGACGCCCTTGGCCATCTTGGCCAGGGGGTCGGAGTAGCCGGCGACGAAGGTGGCGGCACCGCCGGCGGCGACGGCGCCCTTCATGAAGCGGCGGCGTGAGGTATCGACGGGGGGCTTAGCCATGGCTGGGGGCTCCTTCAGTGGTTGCCGCAGCGCTCCGGGCGTCGGGTTGTGCGGGTGAGATATCGACGGCACTGCCGCCCTGGCGCGCCTGGCGCCATGGGATCAGCAGGTCGATCAGCAGGACCGCGGCGAGCCACAGGCCGAAGGTGCCGACGATGCCGAGCAGGCCTGAGGAACCGGCGGGAATGCCGTAGTGGTGGAAGCCGGCGCTGTTGCGTGCCACGTGCTGCACGTCCATCAGCACCACCCAGCGGAACATCCAGCCCATGTGAATGGCCACCAGGCCCAGCACCCAGGCCCAGGCGAAGAGCGCCGGGCGGCGGGCGGCGGGGCGAGTCAGCAGATAGAGCACGGCGCCGAACAGGGCCACCCCGGTCAGGCCGCCCCACAGGGCGGTGCTGCGCCAGGAGGGGCTCTCGCGAACCGAATCGAGCGCGGCGGCCACCGAGCCCACGTTGGCGTTGATGCCGTCGAGGAACCAGCTCCCGGCGACGAGGCCTGCCACCACGCAGGCGCCCAGTAATACCTTGAGCATCTGGCCGTTGGTGGCCGTGTCCCGCATGCCGCTGACGCGGTTGAGCACCAGGAGCAGGCCGGCGGCGGTGATGAAGCCGGTGGCGACCAGCATCGGCGGCAGCCAGACGGTGTTCCAGAGCGGGCGCGCCTTGACGACGGCAAGCTCCGCCCCGGTGTAGAGCATGATCCCGGTGGAGAGGAGCAGGGTGCCCAGGCCCACCAGCACCAGCAGGGCGCGGGGGGTGGGAGAGCTACCCAGCGACAGCAGGCGGGCGACCAGGCCCGCGAGGCCGGGTGCCTGGCGGTTGGCCTGCAGCGCGGGGCGCCAGGCCAGCCAGCTGAGCACGAGCACGCCCACCACGTAGAGCGGCAGGACCAGGCTGCCGATGGACATCCAGGAGCTCGAGGTGGAGAAGGCGTAGAAGTGCCAGAAGCGCAGCGGCTGGTGAAGGTCGGCGAGCAGCGCCACCGGGGCCACCAGGGTCGTGGTCAGGCAGGCCAGCAGGGCCAGCCGGGCGGTGGGCAGCCACTTCTCCTTGCCGAACACCAGCGCCGGGGCGGCCAGCCACAGGGTGGCGTAGGAGAGCGCGATCAGGAAGAAGTACTGCACCGCCCAGGGGTACCAGGCGATGGCATAGCGCGGGGCGAGCAGCTCAATGGCCATGGAATTCATAACCCATCTCCTTGCCTTGGGGATCGAGGACTTCCAGGGCCACCGGCTCGGCGAGCGGACGCGTGGTGAAGCGCTCGTCCATGCCGAGATAGAAGACCTGGGGCAGGGTGTTCTTTTCGGGCTGCAGCACCATGAGCTCGTCGCGGTGCTCGGCGATCATGCGGCTGATCTGGCTTTCCGGGTCGCGCATGTCGCCGATGATCCGCGCGCCGCCCACGCAGCTCTCCACGCAGGCCGGCAGCAGGCCGGCTTCCAGGCGATGGGCGCAGAAGGTGCACTTGTCGGCGGTCTGGGTCTTGTCGTTGATGAAGCGCGCATCGTAGGGGCAGGCGTTGACGCAGTAGGCGCAGCCCACGCAGCGGTCGCTGTCCACCACCACGATGCCGTCCTGCTGCTGGTAGGTCGCCTGTACCGGGCAGACCGGGATGCAGGGCGGGTTCTCGCAGTGGTTGCACAGGCGGGGCAGCATGAAGGTGGCCAGCTCGCCGGTCTCCTGGTGCTCCACCTCGTACTGGGAAACGGTGGTGCGGAACTTGCCCAGGGGGGCGTCGTTCTCGATATGGCACGACACGGTGCAGGCCTGGCAGCCGATACACTGGCGCAGGTCGATGAGCATGCCGTAGCGTTTGGTGGGGTCGCCTTCTCGGCGCGGAGGCTGGCTGTTGATGCCGGCACTGGCAACGCTTGAAAGCGGCATCAGGGCGGCACCCGCGCTGAGGCGGGCCAGCTGGCCGAGAAGGGAGCGGCGAATATGATCCATGGCGCCTCCGGTGGCTGGGTGTCGCGGGGGATTGCCCTGCGGCGACAAGAAAAGGGTGATGCCGTACAGCCTACATGCGACCAAGGTAGGCCCTCTTGATATGCGTCAAGATATCGTTAGCATGCTCTTAATGTTCGCTTAATGTTCGAAGCCAACACTATGTACTGAAAGAGTTTGGCGCCCTTATTGAATACTGGTCTACGAGCGCAGCTTGCCGGCAGTCGGTGGGGCTGGTAGCTCTGTTGGCTTCTCGCCACCCGGTGAGAGGGTCGGGACAGGGAGACGCCGATGTATCTGCTGCTGGTCGATGATGATGAACGCCTGACCCGCCTGCTGGACCATATGCTGCGTCAGGCGGGCCATACCGTAGATGTGGCCCACGACGGACGTATGGCGGCGGCGCTGATGGAACAGGGCGACTACGACCTGCTGGTACTGGACTGGATGCTGCCCCATGAAGATGGGGTGGCGCTGTGCGAGCGGGCCCGGGCCAGCGGTTTCGAGGGCGGCATCCTGATGCTGACTGCCCGTGACGCCCTGGAGGACCGCCTGGAGGGCTTCGCCGCCGGGGCGGATGATTACCTGCTCAAGCCATTCGAGCCAGAGGAGCTGATGGCGCGACTCGAGGCCCTTGGACGTCGCGCCCGGCGGCCTCTGGATGGTCGCCGGCTGCAGGTTGGCGACTGGGTGCTGGAATGCGACGAGCGCCGGGTTGAGCACCGGGGCCGCGTGGTCGAGCTGACCCAGCGCGAGTTCCAGCTGCTCGAGCTGTTGATGCGCCGTGCCGGTCACAGCGTGCCGAGGGAGCTGATCTATGAGCGGCTCTGGGGTCGCGACCAGGCGGTCACCGACAACGCCCTGGATGCCACCCTGCGCCTGCTGCGGCGCAAGCTGTCCCGCTGTGCCACTCGGCAGCCCATCGAGACCCTGCGCGGGCTGGGTTACCGCTTTTCGCCCTGAGCCTTGGTTTCGGGCGGCTTTCAGGCGGTTTTCAGCGTCGCCGGGTATGCTGGGGTGTCCATTCATCTGCTCGGATGCCTGCATGTTTCACCCGGATGTTCCCCACCACGACCTGCGACGGCTGGAGGCCAGCCGGCGCCGCCTGGCCTGGCGCTATGCCGTGGGCATGGCGCTGGGGATCTGCACGGTGCTGCTGGTCGGCTATCTGATGCACTCGGCGCTGATCAAGCAGTCGTTGAAGAGCGAGCTGGTGCAGCTTGCCCAGCGCGAGGCCGAGGTCCACAAGCCGGACCTGGAGGCCTGGGTGGCGGGCCGGCGAGGTCCCGAGGACGTCAACATCGGTTTTCGCCCCCATCGCACCGCCTTCTATTACATTCTGGGCCCCGATTCACGGCTGGTGCACGGCAACGAGACGCGCCCGGCCCTGCGCAACGAGGTGCTGGCGCTGCTCAAGGGCAACACCCTGCCCCGCGACCGGGTGGTCTTCGAGGATATCCTCGCCGACGAGGAGGGTCCTGCAGCTGGCCCTGCTTCGCCATCCGGTGGAAGACGCCGAGGGGCGCTACCTGGGCAGCGTCTATGCCGCTACCGATGTGGGTGGCAGCCTGGCCCACCTGGAGCAGCTGCTGATGCTGCTACTGGGTCTGGCGCTGGGCTTCGTGGTGCTGGCCGGCCTCGGCGGCTGGTGGATGGCTGACCGCAGCCTGCGGCCCCTGCAGCAGGCGCTGCGCCAGCAGCGCGAGTTCATCGCCAGCGCCTCCCATGAGCTTCGCGCACCGCTGACGGTCATGAACACCGCTCTGGCTCTGGTGGAGCGGGAGGGCCGTGAACGCCTGGACGATTTCCACCACCAGACCCTGGTAGATGCCCGGGACGAAGTGCGTCGCCTTGGGCGGCTGGCGGAGGAGTTGCTGCTGCTGGCCAGGGTGGATGCCGGCGGGGTGTCGCAGCGTCGTGAGCACCTGGCGCTGGACGAGGTGGTCGAGCGCCAGGTGCGCCTGCGAAAGCCCCAGGCCGATGCGTATCAGCAGATCCTGAACGTGGCGCTCGAATCGGGGGTTGGTGTGACGGGGGACGCCGACCTGCTGGCACGCCTGGTGGGAGCAGGCCTCGACAACGCCGTAGCCTACACCCCGGAGGGCGGGCGCATCGAGGTACGCCTGCAGGTCCGGGCGGGGTGGGCGCACCTGGAGATCGCCGACACGGGCCCCGGCATGAAGGAAGCGCAGCTGGCTCGGGCCTTCGAGCGCTTCTATCGCGGCGATCCCTCCCGGCAGCGCCACCGGGCGGGAGCCGGCCTGGGGCTGTCCATCATCGATGAGGTGGCGCGTCAGCACGGCGGGGACGCGCGGCTGTTCTCCCGGGAGGGCGAGGGCACCCGGCTGGTGGTGACCCTGCCGCTGGCTCTCTGAATGGGCTTTCAGTTGGATTTCAGGAACCCGCGCTAGGGTGAGGGCTCGGCATCGTGTGATGCCTTGGCCAACAAGGAGACTCCTATGACCCTTACGCCGCCTGTTCCCCGTTCCCTTCTGCGCACCGCCGTGGCCGCCGGCATGGGCAGCCTGGCCCTGGCCAGCCTGCCGGCGCTTGCCAACTACGACACCCTGCCGGACGCGAGCGGCGTCGACCTGGCGATCCCGGCCCAGGTCGACGCCGACGGCGAGGCGCTGTTCTATCAGGAGGCGCTCTACCATCGCGACATCTCCGCCGTGCAGCATGCCATGGCCAGCGTCGGGCGCATCATGCGCGACAGCGAGATGGGCCACGAAGGCTATGACGCCAGTCTGGCCGAGGCGCCCATGGCGGCCCAGGGCCAGGCCTGGCTCGACCTGCAGCACCAGGCGGCGGCCTTCTTCACCGACGAGGGCGCCTTGGGCACCATGGTGCAGGAGGAGGGTGAATGGGTCCCGGGTCGCGAGATGAACCTGGCCGACCTGGCCCAGGCCGCCTTCAGCTACCACATGCACCACAGCGGCGGCCGCTGGGCCGACCACGGCCTCGAGAACGCCATCACCCACGGGCCGGCCGGCTACCTGGGGGCCATCACTCAGCGTCTCTACCAGGACCACTATGGCCAGAGCGGTTTCCAGGACGTGGGCAGCGAGCGCGACGCGGCCAGCCTGGCCCATGGGCTGGATGCCCTGCACAGCCTGGCCTACTCCTGGGTGCGTTGGCACAAGCCGGGCGGCGCCGATGATATGGGCCAGCTCAGCGAGGAGCGCATGGAAGCGGCCCACGGCATCAGCCTCGAGCGGCTGGTCGACATCAGCCGCAACCTCGCTGGAACCCTGGATGAGGCCTGGGACGACGAGCGCAAGATCTACGACCTGGACAACGACGGTGCCTACCATCTGGATACCCTGGGCAGCCTGATGCGTGGCCACAAGGCGCTCTACGAGATCCTTCAGGTCTTCGGCGACGAGGAGGATCGGGCCCTGGCCGAGCAGCTCTTCGAGCGCAAGGCCGACATGACCCTGGCGTTGCTTGAGAGCGACGAGGCGGTTCGCGACTGGGGGCTGGCCGAGCGTGTCGTCTACACCACGGAAGGCGTCAGGGTCGACGGTGAGCGGATCGACACCGAGAGCCAGTGGCGTTTCCTCAACCACTTCACCGGCGGTTTCGGCACCCTGCGCGAGCGCGACGGCACCTCCAGCTTCCTGGAGACCCGCCCCGAGCTTGGCGAGCAGATCGGCCAGCTGAGCGACCGTCTGCTGCAGGCCGCACTGGAGTACCAGTTAGGTGAGGATGGCCTGATGCACCGCCGGCTGGCGGTGGCGGACGGCGAAGTGATCGACGATCGCCGCCAGGTAGCCGCCATCGCCTGGTTTGCCACCGCGGCGGGTAATTCCTACCGCAGCGGCGAGGCCTTCGAACGCCCCGGCGACTGGGGTGACGACGCCGAGTTGGAGGCGCGCAGCCGCGATCTCTACGGCGCCATCCGTACCAACAACGATTGGCTGCTGACCCTGCTCGACTGAGTCGCTTTCCAGCCACAGGAACGCAAGGAGCGCCCCGCGGGGCGCTCCTTGCGTGCTGGATCTTTGGTCTTCCACGCCTGAGTGGGGTCAGGAGTGGCCGCGGCGTCAGTGCGCGGTCGGCTGGGGATCGATGGTGCGGTGAAGAATCTGCAGCTCCTCGACGGAGAGGTGCTCGATGCGGCCAGAGAGAAGGTCGCTGACCTTCTGGGCCGGCAGGCCGGCGCGGCGGGCGATCTCTCGGCATCCGAGGTCGGATACGGCGATCAGCCGGCTCACGATGCGCATGAGGCGTGAGCGTTTTTCCAGGTCCCTGACGTCGAGGTCAGGGCTGCTTCGCGGGGGGTCGGAAAGGTCCGCGGTGTAGGTGTTACGTGCAGTACTCATGATGCTCCAGTGGGCGATGTCGACACGCACACTATGGCGGCTGTTTGGCGATTTTGCCAGTGTCGATTCGATGATGCTTTGGTGGCACGCTCATGGCGGGCTCCGGACGTCCGCGGAGTGCCGCGAGGCACTCCGCGGATGGCCTAGAACAGCAGGCCAGGCAGCCAGAGAGCGATGCTCGGGTAGGCGACGATCAACGCCAGGCCGAGGATCTGCAGGGCGACAAAGGGCAGGGCGGAGCGGTAGATATCCACGATCGTTATGGACTTCGGGGCTACCGATCGCATGTAGAACAGGTTGTAGCCGAAGGGGGGCGTCAGGTAGGCGGACTGCATGCTCAGGATGAACAGCACCGCAAACCAGGTGGTGTCGAAGCCCAGCTCACGCACGATGGGCACGTAGAGCGGCACCGTGATGAACAGGATGGCAAAGTCATCCAGGAACATGCCCAGCAGATAGAAGCTGATCAGCATGAAGATGATCACGGTATAGGGAGACAGGGAAAAGTCATCGATCATGTCGCTGATAACCATGCCGGCGCCGAGGCCCATGTAGATTCGGCTGAAGAAGACCGCGGCAATGGCAATCCAGATCAGCATGCCGGTGATCTTTGTGGTGCTGAGCATCACATAGCGCAGCAGCCCCCAGCTGAGCTTGCCGCGCATGGTGGCGATCAGCAGGGCACCGGCAGCGCCGACCGCGGACGCTTCGGAGGGTGAGGTCACGCCGCCGATGATGCAGCCGAGAACCGTGACCACCAGCAGTCCCGGCGCAATGATATGGCGCAGCGACTGGAACTTTTCCCTGGCCGTGTAGCGTTCCTCCGGCGGCGTGGCAGGCCCGAGCGACGGATTGAGCCGGCAGCGGACAAGAATGTAGACCATGTAGATGCCGGCCAGCATCAGGCCCGGCATCAGGCCGGCGGCGAAAAGCTTGCCCACCGATTCTCGTGCCAGGAAGGCGTAGACGATCATCAGCACGCTGGGCGGGATCAGAAAGCCCAGGGCGCCGCCGGCCATGATGGTGCCGGTGACCAGCCGCTTGTGATAGCCGCGCTTGAGCATGGCCGGCAGCGCGATGATGCCGAGGCTGACGGTGGCCGCGCCGGAGACGCCGGCCATGGCCGCGATCAGCGCACAGATCAGCACCGTGCCCACGCCCAGGCCGCCGGGGATGCTGCCCATCAGCTTGTGGATCATGCCGAACAGGTCATCGGTGATACCCGACTTCTCGAGTACGAGACCCATGAAGATGAACAGCGGCAGTGAGACCAGCAGGAAATTGTCCATGGCGCTGTAGGCCGAGGCCAGGAGCAGGTCCACGCCCCCCGGGCCGAACATCACATAGGCACTGCCCATGCCCGATATCATCAGCGCGAGGGCCAGCGGTGCTCCCATCGCCATGAGCACTATCATGGAAAAGAACATGATGGCGGTTACTGTGAGGGGCTCTAGGTCAGCCATGGTGCAGCCCTTCCATTGGCACGCTTGGGCCGCGTGCCATTGATGAGGTGGTTCGCGGAGAGAGACTCATTGTTCTGGTTCATCCTCGTCGCTGCGTGGGTCCTGGAAGGTAACGCCAGCCAGGCGCAGGGCGGCCCGCACCAGTTCGGCCAGGCACTGAAGCATCAGCAGGGCTACGGCCAGCGGTATGGTGGCCTTGATCGGCCAGAGCGGTGGGCGCCATACGCTGCGATTGGAGAACTCGCCGATGTTCCAGGCGTGGTAGGCGAAGTCCACGGCCATCTGGAGAACGATCGCGAGGACCACCAGGGCCAGGGTGAAGACCACCACGTCGCAGAAGGCCTGGGCGCGGTCCGGCAAGAGACGATAGACCACGTCGCTGCGGACGTGGCCCTGATGACGAAGGGTGTAGCTTCCCGCCAGGATGCTGAGTGCACCGAAGAACATGGTCGAGAGCTCATGCCCCCAGATGGTGGGGGCGTTGAGTATGTAGCGAGCCACGACTTCAAAGATCAGTACACCGATGATGCCCAGCGTCAGCCAGGAGGTGGCCCTCCCGACCCAGTCGGAAAGACCATCCTGCACCCTTAAATAGCGGGTGACTTTACTCACTCAGTCGTCCTTGCTCGATGGCGTTGTTGATCAGGATCTCGACGGCACGGGCGTTGCGCTCGGACTTCTCGGCTTCCGCTTCCCAGATAGGCAGTGAGGCCTCGGCCAGGCGGATGGAGTCTTCCTCCGGCAGCACGGCGAATTCGAACAGCTCGCCCTCGTCGATGATGCGCTGGTTGCCCTCTTCCAGCCACTCATGGACGTCCAGCAGGTACTGGTCGAGCGCCTCGCTCAGGATGGTCTGCTGCTCCTCGCTCATGCGTTCCCAGGTGCGGGGGTTGATCAGCGCATTCTCGGTCCAGCCCGGGTTGAGCAGATTGATGTCGGTGTAATGCTTCGCGACCTCATGCAGCTTGAGCTGCTCATATTCCACCGGCCCACCGTAGATGGCACCGTCGATGACGCCGGTCGAGAGGGCGATATAGAGCTCCTCGCCCGGCAGGAACACCGTGGGAATATCGAATTCTTCCAGGACAGTGGCGATGGAGCTGGTCGCGCGGAGGCGCATGCTGGTCAGGTCGTCCAGGCTGGTGACGGGTTCCCGGGTCAGAAGGCCGTAATCGCTGCCGAAGCCGCGGCCGATCAGCTTGACGCCCTGCTCTGCATAGGCCTCGGCCACCAGCTCATCGAGGCCCTGACGGTCAAAGATGTCGCGGGCTTCCTCGACGTTGACCCAGGCGCCGGGCAGGCCACCTTCGATGGTGCCGATGCCGACGCGACCCGGCCAGTAGCTGCCGACGCCGTGAGCGATATCGATGGTGCCGCGCGCCACGGCATCCACGAACTGATCGCTGTCGACCAGTTCGCCGCCGCGGAAGGACTGGATGCGGATCGAGCCGTTGCTGGCCTCACTGACCCGGTCGCGCAGGTCGGCGGCGATCTGATCGACTTCCGTGCCATAGAAGGTATGCATGCGCAGGCGCACGGTGTCGGCATAGGCCATCTGGCTGGCAATGACCGAAACGGCAACCGAGGTGGCCAGGGTACCCTTGAGGAGTGTGGTTAGCTTCATGGAAGGTGCCTCTTTCAGCAGCAGTTGGGAGTTATATATTGTTGCCTGTAGACCCGTGCCACAGACCATATCTGCTCTTCGAGTAAAGCATACGGAAAAGGCCTGTTCCATAAAAATTTCGACACAATTAGTATTGTGTCGACACTTATTGATTGATCGCTAAGTAATCATCCGCAGGCTGATGGGAGTCGTCATTGGGCATTTATATTGACACAATTTCAAAGTGTAGATATTTTTAGGGGGTAATCCTCACCGCTCACCCCCTGGAGCCTCCGACATGACCGTTCTCGCCCAGCTTCCCGCCGTCGCCATGCCTCTGCCCGCCGACATCCGAGGCTTTACCCTGGCGCCGTCCGCTGCCTCGCCGCGCCTGCTGCAACTGACCCTCTCCCGCGACGTGGTCGGCGCTTTCCTGGAGGCCGTTGCCGAGTGGCCCGTCCAGGCGCTCGAGTACAAGTCGATGCTGCGCTTCCGGGTGGCGAGGATCCTCGACGACCTGTGCGACAACACCCTGCAGCCGGTGCTGGTGAACACCCTGGTGGATCGCGCCACCGGCGGATTTCAGGTGGTGCCGGAAGGGTTGGACTCCGTCGAGCAGGCCGACGACATGGTCAAGGTGGCGACGGCGGTAGCGCATCTGATGGGGCGCTCCAACTACGACGCCATGAGCGGCCAGTACTTCGCGCGCTTCGTGGTCAAGAACGTCGACAGCTCGGACAGCTACCTGCGCCAGCCGCACCGGGTCATGGAGCTTCACAACGATGGCACCTTCGTCGAGCAGGACACCGACTACGTGTTAATGATGAAGATCGACGAGCAGCACATGGAGGGCGGCAACTCCCTGCTGCTGCATCTGGACGACTGGGAGGACCTGGAGCGCTTCTATCACCATCCGCTGGCGCGCCGTGAGATGCGCTGGACCGCGCCGCCCAGCAAGAACGTGGGCAAGGACATCTACCACCCGGTCTTCGACGTGGACGCCAGCGGTCTGCCGATCATGGCCTATATCGATCAGTTCGTGCAGCCCAAGGACTTCGAGGAGGGCAACTGGCTCACGGACCTCTCGGAGTCCCTGGAGAACAGTCCGGCGATCCTTTCAGTGCCCAACCCCGTCGGCAGCTTCCTGCTGATCAACAACCACTTCTGGCTGCACGGCCGCGACCGCTTCACGCCGCATCCAGAGCTGCGTCGCGAGCTGATGCGCCAGCGCGGCTACTTTACCCACGCCAAGACCCTGCGCAATCCGCGTCAGATCTGAGGGAAACGTCGCGAGCGGCGGGTTATCCTGACGAGGCCCCGCCGTGACCACGGCGTGGCCGTCTCATTGCAGGAGCGAGGAAGGCATGTACGATTTCATCATCGTGGGCGGCGGCATCCTGGGGATGTCCACCGCCATGCAGCTCAAGCAGACCTACCCGGAACGGCGCATGCTGCTGCTGGAAAAGGAGGCGGGGCCGGCACAGCACCAGACCGGCCACAACAGCGGTGTGATCCACGCCGGCGTCTATTACACGCCCGGCAGCCTCAAGGCGCGCTTCTGCCTGGAGGGCAATCGAGCCACCAAGGCTTTCTGCGACGTCCACGACATCCCCTACGACAGCTGCGGCAAGCTGCTGGTGGCCACCAGCGAGCTGGAGATGCAGCGCATGGCCGCGCTGTGGGAGCGCACCGAAGCCAACGGTCTCACCCGGGAATGGCTGGGGCCCGAGGCGCTGGCCGAGCGAGAGCCCAACATCACCGGGCTGGGTGGCATCTTCGTGCCCTCCAGCGGCATCGTCGACTACGCCGAGATCACTCGTGCCATGGCCGCCGAATTCGAGCGGATGGGTGGAGAGATCCGCTACGACTGCAAGGTCACCGGCCTGGAGGAGCGTCGTCAGGAAGTGGTGGTGACCACCGATACCGGCGAGTTCACGGGGCACTATCTCGTGACCTGCTCGGGACTGATGGCTGACCGGGTCATCCGCCTGCTGGGGCGTGACCCGGGCTTCACCATCTGCCCCTTCCGCGGCGAGTACTATCGGCTGCCGGCCAAGCACAATGCCATCGTCAACCACCTCATCTACCCGATTCCCGACCCCTCCATGCCGTTTCTGGGCGTGCACCTGACGCGCATGATCGACGGCAGCGTGACCGTCGGTCCGAATGCGGTACTGGCGCTCAAGCGCGAGGGCTATCTCAAGCGCGATGTCTCGCTCACCGATATGGCGCGGATGTTCACCAACCCCGGCATCCTCAAGGTGCTGGGCAAGAACCTGCGGCCGGGCCTGGTGGAGATGAAGAACTCGCTGCACAAGCGTGGCTACTTGGAGCTCGTGCGCAAGTACTGCCCGAGCCTGGTCCTTGAGGATCTCGAGCCCTATCCGGCCGGGGTGCGTGCCCAGGCGGTCTCTCGCGATGGCAAGCTGGTGGACGATTTCCTGTTCGTGAATACCCGTCGCACCCTCAATGTGGGCAACGCCCCGTCGCCCGCGGCCACCTCCGCCATACCCATCGGGGCCCATATCGTCGAGCAGGTGAAGACGATGGTGGAGGAGTGAGGCGAGGGACTGGATGGAAGGGCTGGAGGGCGGGGCTGCAGATAAGGCTCAGTTGAGAGGCTGCGGCGCCGCATGGCGCCCTGGTGGAATGGCCGATCGAAATCAGGAACGTAGACGCATAGCCATTGGCCTCTTGCGTAGCGGCCATGTTAGCTTTCACCGAGGCGCCGTGATGTCTCGCGCCGATAACAACCATACAAGATAATCGGGTTTCAGCCCGGAGGATTGCCATGAAAGCCATGAAGTACGCCGTCGTTGCCTCGCTACTCGCCACGGCCCCGCTGGCCGCGGCCCAGCAGCTCTCCATCGCTACCGGCGGTACCGGCGGCACCTACTACCCTCTCGGCGGCGGCCTGGCCGAGATGATCAATAAACATATCGAGGGCGCGAGCGCCGTGGCCGAGGTCACCGGGGCCTCGGTGGAGAACATGGGCCTGGTCTGGCGCGGTGATTCCGACCTGGCGCTGGCGCTGGCCGATACCGTCTATCAGGCCCATAACGGTACCGGCGACTTCGAAGGGCGTCAGCTCGACAACATCCGCGCCCTGGCCTCGGTCTACCCCAACGCCGTGCAGCTGGTCTCCCTGGCCGATTCCGGTGTCGAGACCCTTCAGGACCTCAAGGGCAAACGCGTTTCCGTGGGCGCACCGGGCAGCGGCACCGAACTCAACGCCCGCGCCCTGCTGGAAGCCAACGGCATCAGCTATGATGATTTCGATCCGCGGAGGCTGAACTTCAACGAGACCGCCGACGCCATCCGCGACGGTGACATCGAGGCCGGCTTCTGGAGCGTGGGGCCGCCCACCAGCTCGATCCTCAACCTGGCCACCACCCGGGACATCCACCTGATTCCCCTCTCCGACGAGGAGGTGGCCAACGCTCGCGAGGCCGAGCCGGTCTTCGCACCCTATGAACTGCGCGCCGGCCTCTACGACGGCATGGAAGAGGCGGTGCAGACCATCGGCATCCCCAATGTACTGGCGGTGAGCAGCGAGATGGACGAGGAGATGGCCTATCAGATCACCAGAATCCTCTTCGAACACACCGATGAGCTGATCGCGGTGCATCCGGCGGCCAACGACACCACCGTGGAGTTCAGCATCGATTCCACCCCGATCCCCTTCCATGATGGCGCCCTGCGCTACTACGAAGAGATCGGTGCCGAGGTCCAGGACCACCAGCGCCAGTAATCCGACTGGGCCGGGCGCCTCGATGCGCGCCACCATCCCGACCGCAAGCCGCCGCACCCTCGTGCCGGCGGCTTTGCTGCTGTGCCTGCTGTTGCCGCTTCCGGCGCCGGCCGGCGAGGGATTCCTGGAGGTGCATGCAGACGACGGTAGCCTGATCGTTGCGCTGCCGATGCCCGAGGGTGAGGGCTGGTGCCTGGAGTGGAACCACTCGGTGGAAGGCTTCGCGGTGCTCGACTGCTACCGCCATCGGGGCGGCCGCATGGTACTCGAGCGCAGCCATTTGCCCGACTTCGCCGCGGGACTCGACCATATCCCCGGTCGAGGTCGACAGGTCTCCGACGGCGAGGGCGGATACTGGATCGAGGAGATCGACGAGACGGTTCCTGGCAACGCCTATCGCCTGAGGGTGGGGAGCCTGCGAGTGGATCACCGCTTGGTGGTCGATGATGAGCGCATCAGCCTGAGCCGCCTGGCCGCCAACCGCCTGGTCACTCTTCGCCTGACCCTGCCGGACTGAAACACGACCCTTCGAGATAAACACAATGAGCGATTCGGGCAACACACCCATTGTCCCCGGTAGCCAGGCAAACCATGCCCGGCCGGTACTGTGGCTGATCACTCTGGTGGCGGTGGGACTGTCGCTGTTCCAGCTTTACTCTGCCGGCATCCAGCCCCTTGGGCTCTTCTACCAGCGCAGCATCCACCTGATGCTGATCATGCTGCTGGCCTTCCTGATGTTTCCGGTGTTCGGCCCGCGGCGCCGTCGCGGTGTGCTGGGCTGGGCCATCGACTGCCTGTTCCTCGCCGGGGCCCTGCTGACCGGGGGCTATCTGGTGATCTACCTGGACGAGATCTTCGGGCGCGCCGGGTTCTGGAGCCAGACCGATATCCTGGTGGGCTGTATCGCCGTGGTGACCGTGCTGGAGGCGGCACGCCGGGCGGTGGGCCTGGGCATGACCATCATCGGGGTGATTGCCATCCTCTACGCCTTTGCCGGCCCCCGGGGCGAACTGCCCTGGCTGGGGCAGTTCCTCCCCGGCATCCTGGAGCATCGCGGCTACAACATCGACCGAGTGGTTGGCCAGCTCTACCTGGGGCAGGAGGGCATCTTTGGCCTGCCGCTGGGTGTCGCCGCGACCTATATCTTCATCTTTGTGCTGTTCGGCGCCTTCCTGGAGATTACCGGCGCCGGCAGGTTCTTCATCGACATGGCCTATGCGGCCACCGGGCGCCAGCGGGGCGGCCCCGCCAAGGCGGCCGTCATCGCCTCCGCGGGCATGGGCTCGATCTCCGGCAGCGCCATCGCCAACGTGGTGACCACCGGCGCCTTTACCATCCCGCTCATGAAGCGGCTGGGCTACAAGCCCAAGCAGGCGGGCGGCATCGAGGCGGCGGCCTCCACCGGCGGACAGATCATGCCGCCACTGATGGGGGCAGGGGCCTTCCTGATCGCCGAGTACACCCGGATGCCCTACCTGGAGGTGGTCAAGGTCAGCATCGTGCCGGCCATGATGTACTTCGGCACCGTCTATCTCTTCGTGCATATCATCGCCCTGAAGCAGGGAATGCAGGGCATGGCCAAGAGCGAGCTGCCCCAGATGCGCGATGTGATGCGCCAGGGCTGGCACTTCCTGCTGCCGCTGGGGGTGCTGGTCTGGCTGTTGGTGATGAACATGTCGCCGATGCGGGTGGGCTACTACGCCGTTGTGACCATGCTGGCGGTGGCGGTGCTGCGCTTTCTGGTGTGGTTCCTGTTTGTCGCCCCGCGCCAGGGCCAGCCCGTCACCCCTGCAGGCATCGGCGAGGCGCTGTGGGCCGGCTGGCATAAGCTGGTGCAGGGCCTGGCCCTCGGCGCGCGCAACGCCGTGGCGGTCTCCATGGCCTGCGCGGTGGCCGGCATCATCGTCGGGGTGGTGGGGCTGACCGGACTGGGGCTGAAGTTCTCGGCGATGATGCTGGCCTTCTCCGGGGGTAATCTGCTGCTGGCCCTGATCATGGTGCTGCTGGCCAGCCTGGTGCTGGGCATGGGCCTGCCGGTGACCGCCAGCTACATCGTGCTGATCGTGCTGGTGGGCCCGGCGCTCACCGCCGAGTTCGGTATCCCGCTGCTGATCGCCCATCTGGTGGTGTTCTGGTACTCCCAGGACTCCAACGTGACGCCGCCGATAGCGCTGGCCGGCTTCGCCGGGGCGGCAATCGCCGGCAGCAAACCCATGGAAACCGGCTTCCAGGCGTGGAAGTTCGCCAAGGGGCTCTACCTGATACCGCTGTTCATGGTCTACAACCCGGAGCTCATCATGGGCGGCCCGCCGCTGGTGGTGGTGTGGACCGCGTTGACCGGCTTCCTGGCGCTGGCGGCCTTNGCCACNGCCCTGGAGGGTTATCTCTTCGTCCGCCTGGCCTGGCCGCTGCGCGTGCTGCTGCTGCCGGCCATCGTGGCGGTCTTCTACCCGAACTTCACGGTGGAAGCGGTCGGGGCCGCCGTGATGCTGGCGGTGATCGTCGGCAACTGGCTGGCCAGCCGGCGCGAGGCAGCAGGAGTGCGTTAGTGCGCGAGGCCGTCCCGGCGCAGGGCCCGCTTGCCTGCCCGGGTGGTCAAGGTGACGCGGGGCAGCCGTGCCGCTAGAATGTGCGGCTTTCCTTTCCGCACCCTTTTCCGTGCGCTCTTTTTTCGTGAACCGGCAGTCGCCGAGGAGCAGTCCATGCAGTCCGAACAGTCGCCGAAGGTTGGCGTGATCATGGGGTCGAAGTCCGACTGGCCGGTGATGGAACACGCCGTGGCGATGCTCGAGCGTCTGGGCGTGCCCTGCGAGACACGCGTGGTTTCCGCCCACCGCACCCCGGACCTGCTCTTCGACTACGCCAAGTCCGCTGCCGAGCGAGGCCTTCAGGTGATCGTGGCGGGTGCCGGCGGCGCCGCCCATCTGCCGGGAATGGTAGCCTCCCAGACCGCGCTGCCCGTGCTCGGCGTGCCGGTGGAGTCCAAGGCGCTCAAGGGCCTGGATTCGCTGCTCTCCATCGTCCAGATGCCCGGCGGTATCGCCGTGGGCACCCTGGCCATCGGCAAGGCCGGTGCCACCAACGCGGGCCTGTTGGCCGCCCAGATCGTCGGCCTGCAGGACGCGACGGTGCGCACCGCCGTGGAGGCCTTTCGCGCCGAGCAGACCCGTAACGTGCTCGACCATCCTGACCCCCGGCCCGACGAGTGAGGAATCAATCATGAACATCGGAGTCCTCGGCGCCGGCCAGCTGGGCCGCATGCTGGCCCTGGCCGGCTACCCCCTGGCCAATCGCTTCACCTTCCTCGATACCACCGGCCACCCCAGTGCCGGCATCGGCGACGTGATCATTGACACTGACAGGAAACACCTCGACGCCTTTCTGGCGAAGGTGGATCTCGTCACCTACGAGTTCGAGCACCTGCCGGTGTCGCTGGTCCAGGCCATCGAGGAGGTCAGGCCGGTCTACCCCTCCAGCGAGGCGATCCGCGTCTGCCAGAACCGCGCCGAGGAGAAGGCGCTGTTCGACCGGCTCGGCATCCCCACTCCGGCCTATCGCCTGGTGGAGCACGCCGACGAGCTCGAGGCCGCGGCCCGGGAGCTGGGCTGCCCGGTGGTGGCCAAATCGGTCACCGAGGGCTACGACGGCAAGGGCCAGGCGGTGATCCGCGACCCCGGCGAGGCTCATGATGCCTGGCGTTCGATCAACCACCCGAGGCTGATCGTCGAGGCCTTCGTCGATTTCGTGCGCGAGGTGTCGATCATCGCCGTACGCGGCCGCGACGGCGAGGTGGTCTTCTACCCCATGGCCGAGAACCAGCACGTGGACGGCATCCTGCGCTACTCCATCGCGCCCATGCCGGATCTGGATGACAGCGTCCAGCAGACCGCCGAAGGCTATATCCGCGCGCTGCTCGACGAACTCGACTATGTGGGCGTGCTGACCCTTGAGCTCTTCCAGACCCGCGACGGGGGCCTGCTGGTCAACGAGATGGCACCTCGGGTGCACAACTCCGGCCACTGGACCATGGACGGCGCGGTGACCAGCCAGTTCGAGAATCACCTGCGGGCCATCCAGGGCCTGCCCCTGGGCGACACCGCGGCGCGGATGCCCACCTGCATGGTCAACGTCATCGGCCGCGAGGGCGATGCCGCCGCGATCCTGGCGATTTCCGACGCCCACCTGCATCGCTATGACAAGAGCGAGCGGGCCGGGCGCAAGCTGGCCCACGTCAACCTGGTGGCGCCGACACACGACGCGCTGCTCGCCAAGGTGCACGCCTGCGCGGCGCTGCTGCCCGACGCCCCGGCTCCGCGCTTCAGCTTCGAGTAGCCCGACGCTGCAGTGTGTCAACGCAAGCGACCCCGCCAGATGGCGGGGTCGCTTGCGTTACGAGGTCAGGAGTGGGGCAGCTGTCAGCCGGCTCTGCGCCGGTTCATGATGCCGAGTGCCCCCAGGGCCAGACCGATGAGCACCATGATGGCAACGACCCAGAGGGGGCTGTAGAAGGTGGTATAAACCTCCCATCCCATCAGGCCGAGGACCTCCGAGAAGGCCGTGGAGGCGCCCGCCAGATGGCCGCCCAGGGTGCCGGCAGCGGAGAACATGAGGCCACCGGTCAGCGCCAGGATCACCAGGGCCCAGCGTCGAGCGCCGTCGAAGGCCGAGGCCCCGGCCTGCCATACGAGCACGGTGATCATGGAGTAGATGCCCAGCGACCAGAAGGCCATCAGCATGTGGTTGCGCGTCAGCGGGCTGGCCAGGTTCGCCTCCATGGGCCAGACGATGAGGCCGATGACGGTGGCGGCCAGCCCGCCCAGCAGACTGAGCACCAGCACCGGCAGCAGGGCGGCGCGGCTGATGTCGGCCAATCGACCGTTCATGAAGGAACCGACCAGAATCATCAGGGTGGCGAGTGCCCAGAATCCCACCGGGAAGTGGGAGAGCATGGCATGAGTGCCGTTCATGAGCGATCTCCTTGGCGAGTCGGACGGAAGGCGGGCAGCAGGGCCAGGGTCACGCCGAGCATGGCGATCAGGCCCCCTATCAGGGTCATCAACCAGCGCGAGGTGATGGTGTCGTTGAACTCCATCTCCACCCCGTAGAGGGCAAGCTGCTTCTCGCTGTGACGCGGACGTACCGGCTTGCCTTGAGCGATGTCCTCGGCGCCGGCGTGGGCGCGGCTGATAAGCAGCGGCCAGTCGACCTGCCCCGGGTAGAAGAGGGTCATGTCGAACCAGCTGTCCGACCAGTCTGGCGAGTCCCCATCGAAGGCCATTGCCTGAAAGTCGGCCTCGCGTCCCAGGCCCACCGTGTAGGGATGGGATACGTAGTGCCAACGGCTGCCGGTGGCATCCCGGTAGATGCCAATGGCGATATCGTAGACGCCCTGTTCGCGGAAGGCCTTGTCGTCCAGCGGGCTTCGGGTATCCATGTCCCGGACCAGAGTCACGTCCCAGTAGCCGTCGGCCCAGCGTGCCGGTCCTTCGTGCACCATGATATCGCCGCGGGAGCCGGTGGGCTCGCGGTGCATGCGCCGCGGGATGACATCGCCGTTCTGCCATTCATGGTCGGGGTCGAAGTCGGTCCGGTTATCCTCCGACAGGAAGTAGGTGCTGTCGAAATCGACCTGGCCCGATGTCACGTCCTCCCAGCGAAGCGATCGCTGGCCTGTCTGTTCAGGGTCGAGCATCCAGCGCGGCTGGTTGTTGTCGCCGTCCCAGTTGGTGGTGACGGGGCCGCTGCCGGCATCGCCGTGGCGATATTCACCGATCCACTGGTCATCTGAAGCACCGATGGCATTGGAGCGCCCAGCGCGCCAGTGCCAGAGATCGAGGAAGTAACCGGCTTCACGCTGTGCCTCCAGCACGTCGGCGTCGACGACACTGCGCCAGTCATTCTGGTCGGATCGCGTGGCGGGCATGTACTTGCGGACGTCGCTCTCGCCGAGCGTTTCCCCCAGATGGGGGTGCGCCTGCACCTCGGCCGGTGAAGCCGAGTTGGTGAAGTAGCGCATCTGATTGCCGACGGTGATGTAGCCGCCATAGCGGCCGAATTCAGGGACGCTCCCGTCATCCACCAGCATGGCCACACGGTCCTCATAGGTACCGTCGGGATCTGGCCCTGGTACCGAGCGGCCGTGGCGTATCCATTCGCCGTCCTCGTAGCGCAGCATGTCGTGGTAGACATGGGGCTGTGAAGCGGGCCAGCGATAGCGGAACAAGATCTATTCACCGTTGTAGGCAGCCTGCACCTGCAGCGGCATGGTCAGCTCTTCGGGGATGTAGATATTGCGCTCGAGATCGTTCTCGATCACTCCGGTGCCTTGGGTGACCCAGGCCAGGCCCAGGGCTATCGGCAGCCCCAGGACCAGCCAGGGTCCTGTTCCCTTGTTGTTATGTGTTGCCATGTGAACTCCTGCTTGAAGGGGCAAATTGTTATTTTGCTGTTTCAGTATGGACCCGCTTGAACAGCGTGTCCTGATACAGATCAACAAGAGTGCGACAACACGCCGCAGACCTTGAAGATCGATATCGATCGGCGACACTGTATTGAACTATAGACAAGGGGAGCGTGATGCGACGATGGCTGAGGCCGGGCGATATCGCCCTGATCATCCTGCTGCTGCTGCCGCTTGCGGTGGCGCTACCGCGCCTGGGAGGGCTCGCTGGCCCCCCCGAGCTCTGGCTGACCTGGGTGGGGAAAGTGACAGGCATTTTGGGGCTTGCCATGATGCTGCTGGCCGGGGTGGTGAGCTGCCGGGCGCCGGGCTTCGACCGGCCCTTCGGTGGGCTCGCGCGGCTCTGGCATCT
>SL_8KL_010_SEDDRAFT_10001359_pt1 | contig 21246 bp, 15 predicted proteins | sample SodLakKL_010_SED_4_FD_11160 | JGI IMG/M metagenome (IMG submission 11160) | reverse complement strand
GAAGTCTCAGGCAGATGAGATCCGCCCCGAACTCGTCTTTGCACTTGGCGGCCCATTTCACTGGATCGTCCCAGACATCCCCCAGCACGTCCTCCAGGGCCCGGGCCCAGTCCCCGGGGGCTTCATCGCAGACTTCCATGGCCAGTCCGGGGCGGTTGGGCATTTCCCCCTCAAAGAGATAAAACGGCAGGGTGGTCTCCCCCCCTACCTGCACCCTGGCCTCACCTGTACCAATTTCAACTTTGTTGATCTTGCCGGTATAACGGTCTATGGGAGCGCTGTAGCTCATGATTCCCTGTCTCCTTGTGGCTTTTTGCCCGCAGATTACACAGACTTAAACGGATCCCATTCACCGGAAAATCCGGCTCATCTCATCAGTGGCCACCTGTGCAATACGCCCCATTGAAACTTTGCCTTCAACGGAGTGGGCAGGATTTTTAAATTTAATCGGCTCTTTTTTTAGCGGACTTGACGGTATTGGACATGAGCATGGCAATGGTCATGGGGCCCACACCCCCGGGAACAGGAGTAATGGCCGAGGCCTTTTCCTTGACTTCGTTATAGGCCACATCTCCCTTGAGGCCTTCTTCCACCCTGTGTATACCCACGTCCACCACAACGGCTCCGTCCTTGACCATGTCTGCGGTGACCATCTCCATACGGCCCACCGCCACCACCAGGATGTCCGCCCTGCGCGTAACCCCTGCCAGATCTTTAGTCCTGGAGTGGGCAATGGTGACCGTGGCATTCTCGTTTAAAAACAGCAGAGCCACTGGTTTGCCCACGATATTGCTGCGGCCCAGAACAACAACTTCCTTGCCCTCCAGAGTGACATTGCTGCGTTTTAAAAGCTCGATGATTCCAGCCGGAGTTGCCGCCCTGAATCCATCCTGGGCCAGAACCAGACGTCCGATGCTTTCGGGATGGAACCCGTCCACGTCCTTTTCCACCCGGATACGGTCCAGTACCTTGTTTTCATCGATATGTCCGGGCAGGGGCAATTGTACCAGAATGCCGTCAATCTCCGGGTCATTATTCAACTTGTCCACCATGGACAACAGTTCTTCCTCGGATACGTCTTCAGGCATGACATGCTTGCGGGAAACAATGCCCAGGGCATTGCATGTCTTTTCCTTCATGTTGACATACACCTGGGATGCCGGATCTTCACCCACCAGGACCACGGCCAGCCCGGGCGTTACGTTTTTCTTTTGGAGCTCCTTGATTTCTTCGGCAAGCTCTTCCTTGATTTTTGCGGATACGCCCTTGCCGTCCAGAATCTTATCCTGCATAATTCGAATCCTCCTTTAAGACCGGAAAAAAATGCGGCCGGTCAAACAGTTTCCGTCCGGAAAGAAAGACTTGCCGGACGGAAACTAACCACCCTTAAGCCCGCAACATGCTTTTCTTCCAGCCGATATTTAAATGGTTATGTTGTCTAAGCCGGATCTACATCTATTTTTAGACGAACGGTAAATATACCGAGCGCAACGGCGCAGACCTCTAATAACTTATGAGCACGCTCAGAAACTTGTCGTTCATGCGCCTCAGGTTGGAGCTCAGGGCCATGACCATGCTCTTGAAAAAATCCATGGCCAGGGCGCAGTCATCGGCCACCAGCTCTTCAAAGGATTCCTTGGGAATGAGAAACATTTCTGTATCTTCCATGGCCTCAGCCTTGGACACGTGCTTCCGCTTCTCAATTATGGCCAGCTCTCCGAAAAAATGGCCCTCACCCAGAACCACCAGGGTCTGCCTCCAGCCGTCAGCGGCCATTTTGGAAATCTGAATCTTTCCGGAATTTATGAGCCACAGCCCTCTGGTCTCATCCTCTTCCTGAAAAAGGACCTCACCTTTTTTTATGGATACCTTTTCAACGATGTTCGCAATCTTGCCCAACTCGTACTCGTCCATGTCCTTGAGCAAAATCTGTTTTTTCAAAATCTGTGCGTCAATCATGGCTGCTCCTTGATGTATTTACCTATATTATCCATGGGTTCCAGTTTTACTGCACAAACCTTCAGCTCCGGGATCCTGGCAATGGGATCCACCGCGGTATTGGTAAGCATATTTGCCGAAGCCTCAGCGAAATGGAAAGGAATGAACACCGTTCCCTGCAGAGGCCTTCTGCTTATCCTGGCCGGGACATCAATGCTGCCCCTGCGGGAAGTCACCCTGACCATACGCCCGTCTTCTATACCTGATTCCCTGGCGTCCGCGGGGTGAATTTCCACATATCCCCCGGATGAAACCAGGTTTAACGCCTGATTCCGTCTGGTCATGGTCCCGGTATGATAATGAAAAAGCTCCCTTCCGGTATTAAGGACCAGGGGATATTCCCGGTCCGGCAGCTCTTCAGATGGCCGGTAATGCACTTCGGTAAATGCCGGGACCCTCTTGGGAAATGCCCCTTTAAAAAGATATGGAGTCCCGGGATGGTCACTGGTGGGGCAGGGCCACTGCAGTCCTTTTTGATCCAGCCGGTGATAGTGCATGCCTCCCAGGGCCGGCCAGAGTCCGGCAGCCTCCCTGAAAACATCTTCAACCCGGTCATAAGAAATGTCGTAGCCCATCCTGGATGAAAGCTGCGAAATGATCCAGGAATCCTCCCGGGCCTCTCCCGGAGGATCGACCGCTTTGCGCACTCTTTGCACCCTTCTTTCGCTGTTGGTGAAAGTGCCCTCTTTTTCTGCAAAACAGGCCGCAGGCAAAATCACATCCGCCACCTGAGCCGTTTCCGTCAGAAAAATGTCCTGCACTACAAGAAAGTCCAGGTTCCTGAAGGCCTTCAGGGTATGCTGCATATCCGGATCACTCAGTACGGGGTTTTCACCTTTTATGTACAGGGCCTTGAGACTGCCCTGTACTGCGGCATCGATCATCTCGGTGGCGGTCATTCCGGGGCTGGAGGAAAGACTGGTCCTCCAGGCCCTTTCAAAACGCGATTTCACTTCCGCAGATCCCACACTCTGATACCCGGGGTAAAACGCCGGTATGCATCCCATGTCCGTGGCCCCCTGGACATTGTTCTGTCCCCTCAGAGGGTTGATTCCTGTGGATCGCCGTCCCAGGTTGCCGGTCATAAGGGCCAGGTTGGCAATGGCAAAAACATTGTCCGTGCCGTGGGTATGCTGAGTAACACCCATGGTATAATAGATGCCCGCCCTGGAGGTCCCGGCGTAAAGCCGGGCGGTACTGATAATCTTTTCCCGGGGCACTCCGGTCACCTCTTCCCCGTACTCGGGAGTGTACCCTTCCAGGGACCGGGCCAGGGCCGGATAGCCCTGGGTGCGCTCGTCGATATAAGTCGTTTCCGCCAGGTTTTCCTGGATGATGACATTCATCATGCAGTTGAGCAGGGCCACATCGGTTCCGGGCTTCAGCTGCAGATGATCATGGGACCACCTGACCAGCTCGATCTTTCTGGGATCAATGACAATGAGTTTTGCCCCGCGCCGCACCGCTTTTTTCATCTCCAGCCCTATAATGGGATGGGTCTCTGTGGTGTTGGAGCCGATAACCAGCAGGACGTCGTTGTCCTTGATCTCATCAAAAGAATTGGTCATGGCNCCTGANCCGAANACCGTTGCCAGACCGGCAATGGTGGAACTATGTCAGTATCTGGCACAATGGTCAACATTGTTGGTGCCCACCGCCATGCGCATGAACTTCTGAAACAGGTAATTATCCTCATTGGTGCACCTGGCCGAAGCCAGCCCGCCTATTACGTCCGGACCATGGCGGTCCTTTATTTCCTTGAACCTCAAGGCTACAAGATCCAGAGTTTCCTCCCAGGAAGCTTCTCTGAACTGTTCAGAACCAGGCTTGGAGACCGGGCCCTGCTTTGATTCCCTGTAAGGGTTGTCCCGGTCCAATACAAAATCTTTTTCCGCCCCGACCCTGATTAGTGGCTTAGTCAGTCTGTCCGGACTATGCACGAAATCGTAGGCGAACCTGCCCTTGACGCAGAGCATTCCCTGGTTGATGGTGTCCTTTTTGGAGTATATCCTGGCTATTTCATTCTTCTTCACAGCCAGGGTAAGATTGCAGCCGCAGCCGCAATAAGGACATACTGTTTCCACTTCCCTGAATTTCTGACGTCCCTTGCTGGCCCACATCCTGCCGGTAAGGGCACCTGTAGGACAGACAGCCACACACTGCCCGCAGAACTCGCAGTCCAGATCCTTTTCAAAAGGCGGAGTGACCTTGGTCCATAGTCCCTTATAAGCAAAGTCTATGGCCCCCACTCCCTGGACTTCGTCGCAAATGCGCACGCACTGCCCGCACATGATACACTTTTCCATTTCTCTACGGATAAAGGGGTTGTTGTCCTCCTCCGGATATTGTCTCCTGGCACCCTCAAACCTGTTTTCCCGGATTCCGTAATAATAGGCCAGTTCCTGAAGCTTGCAGTTGCCGGCCCGTTCGCAAAGCATGCAGTCATTGGGATGATCTGAGAGCAAAAGTTCTACGTTGGTCCGCCTCAGCCTCTCCAGGTAGTTGCTGGAACTTTTAACCCGCATGCCTTCCTGAACCAGGGCCGCACATGAGGCCACGGGCCTGGATGTCCCGGCCACCTCGACCAGGCACAGCCTGCAGCCCCCGAAAGGAGCCAGGTCCGGATTGTGACAAAGGGAAGGGATGGTTATATCCAGTTTCCTGGCAGCATCCAGGATGGTGCTGTTTTTTTCCGCTGTGACCTCTTTACCGTCTATATTCAAGGTAACCTTGCTTGTGCCCATATTCCACCTACTCTTTGAGTATTGCGCCGAATTTGCAGGAATCAAAACAGGAGCCGCATTTTATGCACAGTTCCTGGTCGATGAAATGCGGCTTTTTCCTGGTTCCCCGGATGGCGTCCGCAGGGCAGACCCGTTTGCACATGCCGCATCCTGTACATACCTCCTCTATGCAGGAAAAAGTCAGGAGATTCTTGCAAACCAGTGCCGGGCATTTCTTGTCCCTTATATGTATATTGTACTCGTCCCGGAAATATCTGACTGTAGACAGCACAGGATTGGGAGCGGTCATGCCGAAACCGCAGAGCGAAGTGGTCCGGATATGGCTGCCCAGGTCCTCCAGCAGTTCAATGTCCCCTGCCTGGCCGTAGCCGGTGGTAATACGTTCCAGTATCTCATACATCCTGCGTATGCCTATCCTGCACGGAGTGCACTTGCCGCAGGACTCGGCCTGAGTGATATTCAGGAAGAACCTGGCCGTATCCACGATGCAGTTGGTCTCATCCAGAACCACCATGCCCCCGGAACCCATGATGGTGCCGGCCACGGCCAGGGACTCGTAATCCACCCGGCTGTCCAGGAAGGACTCCGGAATACAACCTCCGGTGGGACCGCCCAGCTGAACGCCTTTAAAGGCCCTGTCCTCAGATATGCCCCCTCCAACCTTGTAGACCACGTCCCTGAGGGTGGCACCCATGGGGATCTCCACCAGACCGTTGTTTTTCACCTTGCCTGTCAGAGAAAAGACCTTGGTGCCGCCGCTGGTGTCGCTGCCCAGGTCTGCAAACCAGCCTGCACCGTTTCTAAGGATCTTGGGAACATTGGCCAGGGTCTCAGCATTGTTTATAACCGTGGGCTTGCCCCGGATACCGTTTTCAGAGGTACGTGTCAGCCTGGGAGTGGGCATGGCCCTTTTGCCCTCGATGGACTGCACCAGGGCCGTGGCCTCACCGCAGATAAACGCGCCCGGGGCGGGATACAGCCTTATGTCCAGAGCATGTCCGGACTCGAATACGTTTTTGCCCAGATATCCTCGCTCATAACACTGCTTCAGGGCCAGGCGCAGGCGTTTAACCGCCAGAGAATAGCCGTCCCGGATATAGATGTAGCCCTTGCCGGCACCTATGGCCCGGGCGCAGATCATCATGCCCTCTATCACCGCGTGGGGATCCCCCTCCATGATGCACCTGTCTGCAAACGCCCCGGGATCGCTTTCATTGCCGTTGCAGACCACATACTTCTCCTGCTCTTCAACCTTGTAAGCAAATTCCCATTTGTGCCCGGTGGAAAAACCGGCTCCCCCCCTGCCCCTCAGCCTGGAGCGTTTTATCTTCTCAATTATATCCACCGGCTGCATGCCGGTATAAGCCCATCGGGCCGCTTCATATCCCTTTACATCCAGGTAGGCATCCAGGTCTTCGGGATCGATTTCTCCGCAATGAGCCAGTACGACTTTTTTCTGGTTGTCCTGAAAAGACTGGTGCAGTTCGTCTGCTGTCCATTCCTGGACAGGACTGCCTCCCAGGACGTGCTCCTCAAAGATCCTGGGCACCATGTCGGGCCTGACGCGTTCGTAGGTGGTCTTCTCCCCGCCAGCCACCACGTCCACCAGGACATCCCGGGCACAGAAGCCCCGGCATCCCACTTTGTCCGCCCTGCACCTGTTCTGAAAATCAACGTCCACATCGCAGGAACGCACCATCTCTCGAAAGGCATCCAGTACCTCCGCACCCCCGGCAGATACGCTGCCGGTGCCGGAGCATACTTTTATTACCACTGCATTACTGTCCATTCATTCAACTCCAGTTATTGGCACAGCCCCATGATAAGCGCTTGTCAGGGGACAACTTACTCCTCAGACCGGATCTCATTTACTTCCTTTATCATCTTCTTGATGTTCACCTCGCCCTGGACCTGCTGGTTTATAACCACAACCGGGGCCATACCGCAGGCTCCCACGCAGTTGACCTCTTCCACGGTGAACATGCGGTCCTCGGAGGTCTCCTCCCCGGAAGGGATATCCAGTTCCATGCGCATGCGGCTCAGGATTTTTTCCGAGCCTTTTACGTGGCAGGGAGTGCCGCGGCAGACAGTAATGATATTTTTGCCCCTGGGCTTGAGGTGCAGCTGGGAGAAGAAAGTGGCTATGCCGAAAAACCGGCTGGGTGGAATGTTCAACCTGTCTGACAGCTCATAAACCGTCTCTTCCGGGACATATCCGAAATTTTCCTCCAGATCCTGCAGAATTGTCAGGGCATTGCCCTCGTGTTCATGGTAGTTGTCGAGTATTTTTTCCAAAACTTGGTCCATTGTCTTATCCTTTTCCGTATTAATGCCCCCAGAACGGTTACCATTGGACTAAACCAGGCCGGACTCTTTTAGCCACAAGAGCCTGGAGGTTTCAAGCACCGGTGCATTGAGAGCCTGCAGATAGGATTCCGGGGTTTCCTGAAACCCTTCCTTTCTGGACATATCTGCCATCGACGGACCGGCCTGTGAACCGGCTGCCTTTTTTATTTCCGAGAAAGGGGGCTTTTTGAGGGTGACTCCCATGTTTTTGGCCAGCTGTATGAATATATCCCTGTGGGTTTTTGATGCTCCCCGGGGTTCTATGGTCTGCTCCATTGTCTTTAGTTCTCCAAGGTAGTCGACCATGCTCCCGGAGGACTCAAGATACGTGGCCGCAGGCAGGACCATATCGGCCTCCCCGGCCAGGCCGGTAAGGCTGGAGGACTGCACCACGAGGAAATCCACCCCGTCCGGCTTTTTACTTAAGGGCACATCCCCCACTGCATAAAGAAGCTTTACAGTGCTTTTTCCCCGCTGCACCAGCCCGTGTTCAATGGCCGCCATATCCTGGATAGAAGCTCCACGGGTTTTGAGCCCCATGCGCACAACACCATGAGCGTTGCTCTCCAGGGGCATGGCAATGGCATGCCCTTTGATCCCGGCCAGGCTGGATGCGGCATCAAAAAAAGCAGGGTCGGAAATGATCAGGGGACTGCTGCTGCCGGCGAAAATCTCGGCCGCCTGCTGCATGTTCTTGTCAGTCGAGGCTTCCTGGACATGTTTCATCAGACTCTGGTCCACCTTGATGCCGTGATCCGGGACAGATTTTATAATGCCCTGTATGGCCTGGATTTCATCTCCGCTTAAATTTAATTCCGCCAGGTCTGCCAGCCCGGTTTCCTGGGAATTTATGGTTATAAGCCTGCCCTTGCGGGAAAGTCTTCTGCGCACTGCGACATCCAGTGCGGGCAGCACCCTGGTCCACTGTGAAGGATTTATCCCCACCAGAACAATCAGGTCAGCCTTGTCCATCTTTGCCTTCTGGGATTTCTGAAATTCTTCCGGCCGGGCATAAAGACTGGCGGTAGAATCAATGTTGGGGGTTTTGACCACCTCTTCTGCGAACCTCTGCAGAGAAAGGGCGTCCTCGTTCAAAATGGAGGCTGTACTGATGAACCCGGCATTTTTACCGGCCTTCTTGAGTCTGCCAGCCAGATCCTCCAGGGCATCCTTCATGGAGACCTCCTGGAGCCGACCGCCCTTCCGCACCATGGGAGCCAGGATTCTCTTGCCGCCGTCGACATGTTCGTAACCAAACCTGCCGTAGGCGCAGATAAATTTCTGTTCAGTGGAAGGCGCCCTGTTGCCGGCATTTATCTTCTGGATCATGTCGCCTTTGATGCTGACCGTGATATCACAGCCGCAACCGCAAAGCATGCACACTGATTCGTATCTGGAAAACTCCCATTCCCGGCCCTTCTGCTCCCTGTCCGCCTCGCGCAGGGCACTCACCGGACAGACGTCCACGCAGCTGCCGCAGAAGGTACAGCCGGACTCATGCAGGGGCATGTCATTGGCGGTGATAACTTTGGATTCAATCCCCCGGCCCATGAAGTCCAGGACATTAGTGCCCTGTTCTTTGCACACCCGAACGCATCTGCCGCACAGAATACAGTAGGCAGGGTCCCTTTTAACGAAGGGATTTCCATCGTCCACTGGATAGGTGAATTTTTTCCTGCTGAAGGAACTCTCCCTCAGCCCGAACTCGTAAGCGTACTCCTGCAGGTTGCAGACACCGGATTTGGTGCAGGTAACGCAGTCCAGGGGATGCATGGAAAGAATAAGGTCGATGACGAACCTTCTTATTTCCTGCACCCGCTCGGTCCTGGTGTGCACCACCATGTCCTGCTTTACCCTGGTATTGCAGGCAATAACCGGTGCTTTCAGGCCTTCCACCTCCACCAGGCACATCCTGCAGGCGCCGATACCCTTCATACCCTTGAGATAGCAGAGATTGGGAATATGAACCCCTGCCATTTCAGCAGCATCTATAAGATTCGTTCCGGCGGGAGCCTGGACATCCTGGCCGTCTATCCGGAGTTTTAACAGCTTACCCATTCAAACCTCCTGTATCTTGACTATTGGCTTCTTTTCTTGATCTGGATTTAAAAACTATGGCCCCTTCAGGGCAAACGTCCACGCACTCCCCGCACCCTGTGCACCTTTTCAGCCTGATCTCAAAGGGCTGGTACCCGGTGAAATAGGGCTTTCTGGTCTCGCCCATGATGGAATTGTAGCTGCATGCCTTTTTACATTCCCCGCACATGGTACACAGCTCAGGCACTATTTCATATCTGACCAGACTTTTACATTCCCTGGTTGGACATGAGCGGTCTGCATGTACATGCTCCATGATTTCATCCCGGGAATTCTCAAGTAGTTCCAGGATAAAATTCCCGGTGTCCTTGCCTCTTTTGCACAGGGAACCCCGGACCATGTTGTCTCCTATGCGCCTGAGCAGGTCCAGGTCCCGGCCGTCAACCTCTGCCCCCCGGCTGGCGAGACTGGCCACCCGGATCTGGGCTTCCCCGGCACCCAGAGCGCAGGGGTAACACTTGCCGCACATTGGTTTGGCCAGAAACTCATCGATAAAATACTCCATCTGCTGCACAGGGCAGGCCCTTTCTTCTGCTTCTTTTCTTATCTCTTTGAGTTTTTTCGGCTTTTCTTCCACATAATTTTCCGTGCTCATTGTAACCTCTGCTCATTGATCCGGTTGTTCTTACTACATGGCCTCGGCCATGAAGCATATTTCGGGCAGGACATGGGAAACCAGGTCTCTGTAGGTAATCATGCCCTTGATTTCGTCTCCTTCGACTATGGGCAGGTGACGCATCTTTTTTTTGGAGGCCACAGCCAGTGCCTCGCTGACCTGGGTGGAGGGCTCAAAGGTAATGAGATCACCTCTTTTTACTTCCCGCACCCTGGTATCAGCGGCCTGCACCCCGGTGGCGAAACAGAAGACCACGTCTTTCTCCGTGAATATGCCGCTGAGCCTGTCGTTGTCGTCCACAACGAACACCCCGCTGATGTTCATGTCTTCCAGGAGCCTGATGGTTTCGGCCACGGTCTCGTCCTGATGCACCTTGAACACCTGGGCCAGCTTGGAATCCAGTATATCTTGCAGTAGCATTTGGTTTTCTCCTGTAATTCCCGGCTTGTTTTAAATGTAGCTTATTTCAGGCAACAGATATGAAACCAGATCCCTGAAAGTTACCATGCCCAGGATCCTGTCTCCATCCACTATGGGCATATGCCTCTTTTTATTCCTGGAAGCGATGAGGATGGCTGAACTGATGCCCATGGACGGCTCGAACTTGATAAGATCTTTCCGAGCCACCTGTCCCACAGGTGTATCCTGGCAGGAAACGCCCTTGTTGTAGCAATGCACCACATCGCGCTCTGTAAAGATCCCGATGAGCTTTCCATTGTCATCCACCACGAAAACACTGCTGACGTTGCGGTCGTGCAGGGTTTTGATGGCGTCGGCAACTGTGGAATCATGATATATGGTTATTACCACATGCGGCTTGGATTTGAGAACATCCCACAAGGTCAGTTTTGCCTTGCGCTTGACTGAAACCATTGCTTCATAGGGTATTTTGATTTTTTCCACGGCAATCTGGGTTTTCTTCTTAATCTTGACAGCATCTACGGGACATACTTCAAAACAGACCTTGCACTTAGTGCAGTACTCCTGATCAATGAAATAACTGCTGCGCCTCTCCCGGACTGCATCAAAGGCGCAGGCCTCTTTGCACAGACCGCACAGAATACAGGCTTTCTGGTCGATGGTATATACCCCAAGCCCGCTGCATACATTGGCCCTGCAGTACTTGTCATGGATGTGCTCCTCGTATTCCTCACGGAAATACCTGAGAGTCGTGGCAATTGGATTGGGAGCGCTTCTGCCCAGCCCGCACAGAGACCCTTCGCCCACGGTCTCGATGAGCTTTTCCAGCCTTTCAATGTCTCCGGGTTGTCCCTCTCCGGAAGTTATGCGCTCCATTATCTGCAGCATCTGGTAGGTCCCCACCCTGCACGGGGGACATTTGCCGCATGACTCGGACTGACAGAAGGCCAGGAAGAACTTGGCGATATCCACCATGCAGTCGCTTTCGTCCATGACCACCATGCCCCCGGACCCCATCATGGAACCCACCTGCCACAGGGAATCGAAATCCACCGGCAGGTCCAGGTACTGCTCCGGGATACAGCCTCCTGAAGGTCCACCGGTCTGAATGGCCTTGAACTTCCTGTTGTTCAGGATCCCTCCCCCGATCTCCTCCACTATCTCACGCAGGGTTATCCCCATGGGCACTTCCACCAGGCCGGTGTTGTTGACCTTGCCCGCCAGGGAGAAAACCTTGGTTCCCGGAGAACCCGGAGTGCCTATGCCCAGAAACCAGTCTGCGCCTTTTTCGATAATGGGGGGGACACAGGCGTAAGTCTCGATATTGTTCAGGTTGGAGGGGTACCCCCATGCTCCGCCCCCGACCTCCGAAAGCCTTGGAGGCCTGGCCCTGGGGAATCCCCTCTGGCCTTCCAGAGAGGCCACCAGGGAGGTGGCTTCGCCGCATACGAATGCTCCGGCGCCTTCCTTGATGAAAACGCTGAAATCAAATCCGGTACCCAGGATATTTTTGCCCAGCAGACCCATTGCTTCAGCCTGCTTGATGGCCTTTTCCAGGGTCTTGATGGCCAGAGGATACTCGTGACGGACATAGATGAAACCAAAGTGAGCATCAATGGAGTAGGCACAGATAAGCATGCCTTCCAGCAGGCTGAAGGGGTCGCCCTCCATTATGGAGCGATCCATGAAGGCTCCGGGATCTCCTTCGTCTCCGTTGGCAATCACCAGCTTGGGCACCCCCTTGCCGGAACGCTTGGTATGCGCCCATTTAAACCCGGCCGGGAACCCGGCCCCTCCACGGCCCCTGAGATTGGCCTTTTTGACTTCCTCCAGGACATCATCAGGGCTCATTCTGGAAAACATCTTTTCCACGGCCTTGAATCCTCCGGCGGCTATGTACTGGTGAATGTCATGGGGATCCACCTTCCCGGTGTTGCGCAGAGCGATTTTGACCTGCTTGCTGTAAAAGGGTACATCCTGAATCTGTTCTTTTACCTCGTCCAGATAAGACTCGCGGTAAAGAAATTCCCGCACAGGCTGACCGCTGCCCAGGGTTTTGGAAACCATCTCTCCGGCACGTTCGGGCTTTACTTTCTGGTAAAAATACCCGTGCGGCTCTACCTGCATCAGGGGACCTTTCTGGCACAGACCCTGACAGCCGGTTTTGACTATATCAACCTCTACCCCCTGCCTGGCGGCCTCATCAGACAACTCCCGGGCGATCTCCTGAGAGCCCAGTGCAGTGCAGGGCAAGCCGCAGCATACAGAAGCTCTGACTCTGGCTCCGCCTTTCTGCAGACACAGAGAGTCCTTCAGGGATTTGAACTCTTTTATATTCTTAAGCCTCTCCATCAAAACTGCTCCTTGGTGTATTCGGCCAGTGGATGAAAGTTGTTGTTTTCTGCCGGGGAATGTGCAGCTGATCATTCCTTCTTTACGGAATCGATGAATTCATCAAGCTTCCTGCCGTCTATTTCGCCGACGACCTCTTCGTTGCAGGTGACTACAGGAGCCAGACCGCAGCATCCCACGCAGCCCACGGTCTCCAAAGTCATGGCCAGATCTTTGGTAGTTTCCCCGTCCTTGACACTGAACTCTTCAGACAAAGAATCCAGGACCACCCTGGCTCCCCTTACATAGCATGCTGTTCCGAAGCATACCTTGACAATCTTTCTGCCCCTGGGTTTGAAGTGAAACAACTTATAGAAGCTGGCCACACTGTATATCTCGACCAGAGGAATGCCCAGGGACAGGGAAAGCTCCTGAAGCTCCTCCGGCGGGAGGTAGCCGGTCTTGTTCTGAATCTGGTGCAGGGCCGGAATGAGTACGCCTCTTTTTCTTTCCTCCTCACCGATGATGGCTCCAAGTTCGCTCATCTTTTCATCAAAGTTCAAGTCTTCCAGCTTCATAGATACTTGTCCTCTGTTATACTTTTAGGTTCAAAGTCCTGGTGCATGACTTGCTCATACTCGCTTAAAGACCTATACACTGCTCTCGCGCCTGGAGGCCATATCCATGAGCACCCTTTCCACGCCGAACTTGCCTGGCTCGTACTTCTTGAGCTTCAGATTCTCCCGGGCGGCATCAATGTATTGCACGGCCATGTCGAAAATCTTTTCCGGGTCGGGCTCGAAGTGAAACGCCCCTTTGAATCTCTCATTCCAGGTCTGGGTCATGATCCTGGTGACCTCTTCACTTGCCCCTACAGGGGATTCTCCGCCAAAGATAACCGGCACCCCGGAGGCGGCGAAATAGGTACCGATGGCCAGGGCCTTTTCGGACATCCATTCAGGGGCAATACCTACTCCGGGCATGCCTCCGATCTCCTCGGAGAGACCGCCTTCTTCGGCCATGGCGGACAGGATGGTCAGTATCCTGGAATTGTCCACGCAGGACCCCAGGGGCAGGATGGGGGGAATGCCTATGGCTTCGCACACCTCCTTGAGACCAGGGCCGGCATGTTCCATGGCCATTTCCGGGGTCATGTACCCGGCGGCCTGGCAGGCGTGAGAGCCGCATCCGGTGGAAACCACCAGTATGTCGGACTTGATGAATTCTTTGGCCAGGTAGCGGTGCAGACCCTGGGCCGGGACCCTGGGATTGTCACACCCGGCAAGGCCCACCACACCCCGGATTCGACCCACCTGGATGGCGTCGTTGAGAGGTCTGAAAGAGGCCCGCATGCGGCCTCCCTGCATGTACTCGATATATTCCTGGGAAAATCCTCCCACCAGGTCCTGCTGGTCAGTGGCTGGATAGCCGGTTTTCTTGCGATTTGGAAAATTGTCCGCCGCCAGTCTGATGATCTCTTTGGCGATCTCAGCGGCCCTGTGCTCGTCGTAGCTTACGTGCACCGCGCCGGTAAACTTGGCCTTGTCCGCAGTGGTCACCACCTTGGTGTGGAACCTTTCGGACAGTTTGACCAGGGCCGGCATGATGCACTGCACGTCTACGGTCATGGCGTCCACCTTGCCGGTTAAAATGGCCAGTTCCTGGTTGGTGAACCCTCCGGCGGTGGGGATGCCGTGGCGCATGAGGATCTCGTTGGCGGTACAGCACATGCCCCCCAGGTTTATTCCGGCAGCCCCCCTGGAGCGTGCGTATTCCTGCATCTCCGGGTCGTCGGCCATGACCACGATCATCTCCGCCAGGGTGGGCTCGTGTCCGTGCACCACTATGTTGACCTCGTCGTCCTTGAACATGCCGAATCCGGCCCTGCCCCTCATTGCCCGGGGAGTGCCGAATAAAACGTCTGATATATCCGTGGAGATCATGCTCCCGGCCCATCCGTCAGCCAGCGCTACCCTGACGGCGCTCAGGAGCAGGTTGTCCGGGTCGTGATCCACCCCCATATGGGTGCGATGCATGCCCTCGCATACTTCCCGGTCCACCCCCCTGGGTACGACCCCCCATTTCTTCCATCTTTCCTGGGTCTTCCGGGGGGCTCGCTTGAGGTAGTTTATCTCGCCCCTCTGACGGCCGAAATCATCAATCAGAGTAGTGGCCACGTCTTTGGCCACTTCCATGGCCTCGCGCCCCTGGTGCTGGATTTCCAGGATATCGGCCATCTTAAAAAGCTTGTTTTCGTCAGATATCTTGAAATCTTTGGCCTCCCCGGTGGCTACAGCCAGCAGAGTAAAGGCCATGTCCCGGGCATGGTCCGAGTGGGCTGCGCAGCCTGATACAACTTTTCGCAGAAAATTCCTGGCCACAATACTGGGCAGGGTTGCCCCGCATACTCCTGTGGCCTCTTTTTCGGCATTGGAGCCAGTGACCCTGCAGGGGCCAACATGGCAGTTGGAACAACATGCCCCTGATGAACCTATTGGACAGGACTTCATCTTGCCGGCCTTGTCAAAGCATATGCTTATATCCTGCTCGTCGCTCCACCTTACAATTGCTTCGGCGGCTTCATTTGCACTTCTTACGGGCTTATCCATCTCTAATCCCTCCGGATTTATTTAAAAATTACTTCTGGAGATTATATCTGCTGATTCTACATCATGGGGTCCATGCCCAGAGCCGGATGTCCCACCTTTTCCAGGTATTCCAGAACCTCCATCTCTGTGGTGGCCACTGTCTCATCGGCGATCTTATCCAGCATATCAGGCTCGCCCACCTTTTCGGCCTGGGCCTGCAGCATGGAACGCAGCCGTTCCTTGAGGTGGGAGGGCATCCATACCAGACGCTTGAATCCACCCTCGGCAGAGATGAACTTGTCGCTGCCCAGGTAAAATTTGCCCACCCCCAGAAAGCCCGGGGTCTGGATACCGCCGCCCACCATTCCGGCCAGGGTGGAAAAGGTCATCCCGCTGGGGGTCATGCCGGAAAAGTCCCGGTCCACCACCATAACTCCGTTGGCAGCGGGCAGCAGGGCCACAATGCATTCAAAACAGCCGCAGGAGGTCATGGGATCTTCCAGAATGCTGTAGGCTTTGAGCCTTTCCAGGTTGCCCTTGGAGGCCTGAGCTATAAATTCGTTGACTCCCTGCCACTCACCCTTGTGGGCATCTATGATCTCGCCCTTGGGTACGGGTTTGTTGGGTCCGGAAGGATCAATCTCGTAGGAGGCCTGTCCGTCCAGCCAGTTGTAGGCCCCGCACAGGCCCAGACGCTCGGGGGTGATGACGCAGACATGATTGGGCGCAAAGGACTGGCAGAGGCTGCAGGAATAGAACGTGTCCACTGACTCGTCCTTGAGACCGGCCAGGCGCTCGTCGCGCTCATTATACATGGTCCGGGCCTCCTGCAGAATTTCGTTGACCTTGTCCTCTTCTGTGTAAAGGGTCACCTGCACCTTGTCCGCAATGGATGGAAAGTCGGACAAAAGCTTGGCGTGCAGGATGTCGCCTATATGCCTCAGCTTGAAGCCCTTTTCTATGGCCTGCTTGCTGATGCGGATCCAGGTAATGTCTCTCTGGCCGATATGCATGATGCCTTCGGCGCTGTTTATCAGATGGTGAAACTGCCTTTCCAGGATGGGCTCGAAATCTTTCTGCATCTTGCGCCCGGATACGTCCACCACTATTGCCAGGGGCAGTACCACCACAGGCTCCTGTTCATCAAGGTCAGGACCCACGACTTCTATGCGGCCGTCTTCAACCTCTTCCATCTCCCGCATGCGCAGAAGTTCACAGCAGGTGGACTTACGCCCCCCGCACTCGGCGAAAAGATCGTCCTTTCGTACCCGCTCGCCCTCAAAGGCCGGTCCGTAGGACAGAGGGATGGGAATCTCGGTAACGGTCACCTTGAGTCCGCGCACCTCGATGGCCTTCTGGACAATCTTGTCGTGGGGTATGGAAGATACCACGTGCTCGTAGGTGCAGATGCCTGTGGGCAGGATCTCCGGAATATCCGTGTCCGCAATGGTGGGAAATCCATAGCTGATGGCTCCGGCAGCGGTGGCGTACTTCTCGTCGTCCACCTCGCCCAGGGCGATGACAAAGGCAAAAATACGCTGTTTGTTGTATCTCAAGATATTCTTGAAATCCCCGGGCTTGACCCCCCCGAAGGACATGGCCGCCCTGGCGGCAAAACCAAGGGAATAGACCTGGCCGTGCACTTCGTTGTCAAATGGAACCAGGCGGGTGTCCCATCCCAGCTGCACACCCTCCTGGGCCAGCTGGTCAGCGAAACATACCCCGTTGGTGCTGCCGGCCATAAATACATACAGGCTCTTCTGCTGCAGTTCCCTGGCTATCTTTACCGCGGTTTCATTATCCGGTGCTGCTCCAACTACAGCAGCAAAGCCGGGAGCGCTGCCATCCACGAATTCCACCCCGCGCTGGCGCATAATAGCGTCATCAGCCGCACCCAGGTATATGCCGTGAGCCGGCGGCGGACCTGTTACGTAGCGTATCCCCTGCATGATCTCCTGGGCAAACAGAGTGGCTATGCCGCTGTCCAGGGTCTCTCCCAGGTACGGAAGCCACAGGGAGTCCGCAGGAATCTCTCCCAGCATGTCCCTGGCCAAGGCCAGGGGCTTTTCCATATCTGAAAGCTTTTCCACCTTGTGTCCGCTAAGGGCATATATCACTGGCAGATAATAGCCGGTATTGGGAAAAGCCACCGGTTCTTCCGGGCCTTTGGAATCAATGGCTTCCTTAAGTCTTTCCTCGGCACGTCCCACTATGGAATGCGCACCGCGTATGGCTGCAGAAGCTATTATTTTCGACATGTAACATCCTCCTGGTATTCTTTAGAATATGCTGAAACAACAGAGAGATAACACCCCGTCATCTCAAAACTTAGCTCAACAGTTAAGTAAAAATACTCTTATCACTGATAGCCTATATCAAAGATTCCTTATATGCAAATCACTCCATTACGGAAAATTATTCGTAACTGTTCAGCACATTTTGTGTGTACTCTTTTTCTGGCCATCGGTGTCGGGGTCGGTATCGGGGTCGGCTTCCGGCTCGGAGAGTCTACAGCTCGGAGAGGTTCGATAGAAAACCGAAAGCAAAAGTTGCGTGGGGCCTTCCCCAAAAGCTTCGATACCGATCCCGATTCCGATACCGACCCCGACAAAACCAGCTATCATGGTGAACAGTTACAATCATTCAAGAACAACTTCCCTGCACATCATGTTCACCGCTTCCACCACTTTTGAATCCCGGGGCAGTTCCAGCAGGGATTTTCCCCGGGCTGTAAAATCAAGAATCATCTCGTCCGCCGGCAGCAGTACGGCCGGTTCCAGGCCCTGTTCCTGAACAGATTTTTTCAGGTTGTCCGGAATATCCGAGCTGCAGCGATTTATTACCAGCCTGCTTTTCTGCACATCCAGCCTGAGCTCCCGGCTCAGCTTTCTGATGCGCCCGGCGGTTATCACCCCCACCGGAGTAGGTTCGGAAACAATCAGCATTATATCGATTTTCTGTGTAGTACGCCGGCTCAAATGCTCCATGCCGGCCTCATTGTCCACCACCACATAAGGATAATTTTTAGCCAGGCTGTCTATATGGCGGCGCAGAAGGTTATTGGCATAGCAGTAACAGCCCTGCCCCTCGGGACGGCCCATGGCCAGCAGGTCAAAACCCCTGGACTCCACCAGGGCCTGCTGCATCCGGTATTCCACGTAAGCCTCCTTGGACATGCCAGCCGGGATTTCCCCATCCCTTATTTCCTCGGTCATTTCTTCACGCATGCCGCCGATGGTCCTGTCCACCTCTACTCCTAAAGACAGATTCAGGGTGGAATTGGAATCAGCATCAACTGCCAGCACCGGCCCGCGGCCTTCCTGGATCAGAAACCCGATAATCAAAGAGGCCAGAGTGGTTTTTCCCGTACCCCCCTTACCCACCAGGGCAATGGTCTTGCTCACTGCAGCTTCCTCCTTTCAATTAAACCCGGCAGGTTAAAACTTGAAGTAACACATGAACTGTTTATCCCGCACTTACTTTTGGAGTTTATTCCTGCTCTTGAGGTTGATAATAGCCGGCAAAAGTAAGTGCAGGGCTGATTCCTGACATCACAACTCTCTGATTTTTCTGACCTCTGATCTCTGACTTCTGACCCATGCTCCATGCCCTATGCCCTTTGCCCTTTGCCCTTTGCTCCATGCTCTATGCCCCATGCCCCATGCTCATAAGAGCAGCCTTGACAGAAGGAAACATATCCATATCCGTATGCGGCATAAACAGGGCGGAAACGTACTCATCCATGAATGAAGGATCCTGGCTGAGCTCCAGATAGGTCATTTTTCTGCAGACCTGCAGGGCCTGTTGCCGCAGATCCCTGGACAAAAGCATTATCCTGGAGCCGAGCAGGGAACCGTTGCCTATATATTTGACCCTGTCCGGGCTTATCTCCGGCAGAAGGCCTATGGTAATAGCCTTGTCCAGTTCAAGGTAACGTCCAAAGCCGCCGGCAATGAGCAGTTCGTCAATATCCCCTGTAGTGACGCCCACGGAGTTTAAAAGGGTGGTGATGCCGGCAAAAACCGCAGCCTTGGCCCGCAGAAGATTGTCCAGGTCCCCCTCGGTTATAACTATGTCCTGTCCGGTCTGCGCATCCTCAGACCAGACCAGGACATATTCCAAAGCATCTTCTCCGCGAATCCTGGACGAATCCAGATCTGTATTGAAACGCCCCTTGGAGGTAATAACCCCGGCCTGAAGAAGTTCGGCCATGGCATCGATAAGCCCGGAGCCGCATATGCCTCTGGGCCTGGACTGGCCAACGGTCAAAATCATGGGCTCAAAGGTTTCCGGGTCGATTCTGACCTGCTCCACCGCTCCGGTGGCGGCCCGCATCCCGTGCTTGATGGCTCCCCCCTCAAAGGCCGGCCCGGCAGAACACGAACACCCGATGAGCCAGTCGGACCCGCCCAGGACTATTTCTCCGTTGGTGCCCACATCTATATAAAGGGTCAGTTTTTCCGAGCGAAAGAGGTTGGAACCGATAAGACCGGCAGTAATATCCCCGCCCATGTAGCTGGCCCTGGATGGAGTCATATATATCCGGGCGGATTCACTCCATTCCAGGGAAAGATCACCGGATTCTATCAGCGGTGGTGAACTGAGCACCGGCACATAAGGCTCCTCCCTGATGCCGGGGTCAATGCCCAGGAACAGATGGGTCATGGTGGTGTTCCCGGACATGACCACGTCTGCAATGTCCCGGCCCTCAACTCCGGTCTCCCGGAGCATTTCCTCCACCAGTCCGTTCAATGTGTCCCGGGCCAAACCCTGGATATGCTCCAGGTTTTCCTGGTTACGGGATGAGTATACTATGCGTGAAATGACGTCCTCGCCGCAGGAATATTGCCGGTTGTAATCAGAGCGCTGGGACTCCACCCGGCCGCTTTCCAGGTTGACCAGTTCGGCGCAGATGGTGGTGGTGCCTATATCCACGGCCAGGCCATACAGGGATTCTGTGCTGTTGCCCGGAACGACCTGAGTCACTTCGAACCCTTGGCCTGTATTGAGCAGGGTTAGGGTGGCTTTCCACCCGGAAGACCGAAGCACTGAGGAAACTTTTTTGATAAGGGGGAGGGAGAGATGAATCTGACGGGTATCCAGGTCTTTGCCGAGAGCCCGGATCAGCCTGTCCACGTCGCTGACATTATCCTCCAGGGTCGGTGGAGGCAGTTCAAGATAGATTCTTTTTACAGCAGGGTCGATTGTTATATCCCCGGCCAGCTCGGCTGGGTCAAGGCTGGTGAGCATGGCTCTTTCAATGGCCTGGCGGTCAATGGCCCGGGCTGTTTCAGGCAGTCGGACCTCAAGATCCGACATCACCCTTGTATTGCAGGCCAGGGTGTATCCCTTTTCCTGGTCGGCGTCGCTCAACCTGGCAGATGACTCAGCCTCAAACCTGCCCTTTTCCACCAACAGCCTGCATTTGCCGCAGGTTCCGCTGCCCCCGCAGGAAGCGCTGAACTGCACCCCGGCCAGCATTGCTGCCCGCAGCAGATTTTCACCCTGCTCCACCTGAACCTGTTTACCTGCTGGATGGAAGATCACATTAAACATAAAAGATCCATTTGCCCTGGCTGTACAGCCTTGCTTGGTTTTGAAAAAAGTAACCTGATTTACTGGCTCCTGGCAACCAAAATACGGCTTATAAACTTGTTATCGTTTTTTTGTAAAGTTCCAAATAAGAAGCCTCTGGGTCATTTTAGGTGAGCGGCAATATTGCAGAGTGGAACGGTTAAACCAGACATCACAACAATCCTCTGATAGTTTATAACCAGTTGAAAATATTAATAAATAATACCTTTGATATTCTTGCGGATTTCTATACAGCTGGCCGGGAAATCCTTGATAAATAGGCTTCAATATGCTTAAGCTTTTTCTTTAGCTTAACGAGTTTATATCCGGAAAGCCTTTCTTTCTGGATAAAAGAACTGTTGGTTTTCTTTCCAAGAACGTAATTATTCACCAGGGTCCGGGGACTTCGCAAACAGGACGTAAAAACTCACTCCAAGGAAGCGTAAATCAAAACCTATACACGAGTTTTTAAGCCAGAATAACCTCGATAACATGCTTTAAATAAAGTTCGGTGTTTTACGGTTTTGATTAA
>SL_8KL_010_SEDDRAFT_10001356_pt1 | contig 21270 bp, 18 predicted proteins | sample SodLakKL_010_SED_4_FD_11160 | JGI IMG/M metagenome (IMG submission 11160) | reverse complement strand
ACCTTTAAAGGCCTCCAACTTTTGCAGGTTTGGTGGTGGTTTTCCTTTTTTTAATGCTGCTGGCGGAAATAGGTTTTTAACTCTAGTTTAGTGCTGATCCGGGCCGGTATACGCTCGTTACGGGTGGTGCTGACCCGTCCAACCTGGATCGCCCTTTCTTCATTTCGCAGATGATTCAGCAGATGAACCAGGCACCGGTAGCGTCCTTCCATTTTAAGGCCAAGGCAAATACTTTCGTAATTGTTATCTACCGGTTTGAAAGGGCCTTTAAACTTTAACGAAGAAAGCTTTAAACCGTATTCGTCGGAAAGCACTTCAAAGTAGCGTTCCACTTCATCTTCCACAAAGTGTTCGGGAAAAGCTACTTTATAACTGTTTGTTTCATGGTCAGTATCTTTATTGTCTTTTTCTACTTCCACCATCCTGATGTAACCGGCCTGGGTCTCAGTCAGAGCCAGTTCTTCTTCTTCCATGGCCAGGACCAGCTCCCGCAGGTTGATGTTAATCAGGGACAAAACCTTTTTTTGGATATCAGAAAGCCGGTCTAAAGATTTGCGGATCATAATGGCATCTTCGATGGGCATTTTAAAGGTTTCCCGGCGCAGGCTCTTCAACGACCGCAAATCAAGGTCCTTTAAAGAAACGCTTCCCGCCTGCATGGCCTCGACAATACCCTCTTCGCTTACATTAACCTTTTCGGCAATTTCCTGCAGGGTCGGCAGCGGGTTGTCCTCTTTGGCCAGCTCTTCGGTGGCCTTAACCACATCATCCTGCAGGCGCTGCAGCCAGTCGGGGATTTTGAACAGCTTCCGGCTCCGCAGTTCCTGGCGGATCTCAGAAATAATGCAGTGGGTGGCGTAGGTAGTAAAGTGCATTTTCCTGGCTGGATCAAAACTTTTTAAAGCCCGCGTAAACCCGTCGGAGGCCGCCTTCTTAAGACGATCATCAACCTTGCCCGGGCTGTATACGCCGGCGTAGTACTTGATCAACTCCTGGCCGATTTTTACGACCTTGTCTTTGTCCTGCCGGCTTCCGGTAGACATGTAGCCCTGGACCGCCAGTTCCAGTTCTGTGGGCTCGTTAACAACATTTTCTTGATCCATGAATAAATCTCCTCGGCATTATTAATCATGCTAAAGGACCGGTCCTTTAAAACACAAATCCCTACCTGCTGGTCCAGGTAGGGTTATTAATTCCCTTGAACCGGCAGCTGGCTGGCACCGGCATTTTGCCGAAGCCCCTGTAGCTTTGCGCCGCCACCTTTCGGTGGTTTTGCCACGTTCGGTTCTCAATCTTTATATCAGTATGCCACAAAAAAGCAGCATGGTCAATTAGGATTAAATTATTCTGCTTTCTAAGCCAGGACCCGCAATGATTCTTCCAGGGTGGTCAGGCCCTGTTTAACCTTTAAATAGCCATCGCGCCTGAGGGTAATCATGCCCTCTTTAACGGCCACTTCGGCTATTTCACCGGCCGATTTGCGCTGCAGGGTCATATGCCTGATCCTGTCGCTAATCTGCAGCAGCTCGTAAACGCCCATGCGGCCCCGGTAGCCGGTATGGGCGCAGCGCAGGCATCCTTCGGCCTGGTAAAGAGTCACTTCGTTTTCCTCTTTGCCCAGGGGGAAATCTGGTGTTGAGGCAAGCAGTTCCTGCCTGCTAATAGTATAGGGTTTACGGCAATTCTTGCATAAGAGCCGGACCAGGCGCTGGGCCAGGACCCCGATTACTGAAGAAGCGGTCAGGTAGGGCTCAATATCCATATCCCCCAGCCTGGTTATAGCGCCGGCGGCATCGTTGGTGTGCAGGGTTGATAATACCAGGTGGCCGGTTAAAGCCGATTCGACGGCGATGCGGGCCGTATCGCGGTCCCTGATCTCGCCGACCATGATGATGTCGGGGTCATTTCTCAAAATAGAGCGCAGACCGGTGGCAAAGGTCAGCCCGGCCCGGGGGTTGACCTGGACCTGGTTAATGCCGGCCAGCCGGTATTCAATCGGGTCTTCCACGGTAATAATGTGTTTTTCAACTGTATTTAATTCAGAAAGGGCGGCGTAAAGGGTGGTAGTTTTACCGCTCCCCGTAGGACCGGTTACCAGCACGCAGCCGTAAGGTTTGCCGATCAGGCTGCGAAACCGCTTTAGCTGAGAGCTGGGAAAACCCAGCTCGGGCAGGGTTATCAGGCGCTCACTGCGGTCTAATAGGCGCAGGGTCAGCTTTTCGCCGTAGGCCGAAGGCAGTGAGGCCACACGCAGGTCGATAGCTCTTCCATCCAGTTTCAAACTGGTTCTTCCATCCTGGGGGGCGCGCCGGTTGGCGATATCCATCCCGGCCATGACCTTAACTCTTGAAACCAGGGAGGCATACAGGCGGGCCGGCGGCTGCATGGTTTCATGCAGGACGCCGTCTATCCTGAAGCGAACCCGCATCTTCTTTTCCTGCGGCTCGATATGCACGTCGCTGGCGGAGTTACGGATGGCCTGGTTAATGATCAGGTTGGCCAGCTGGACCGCCGGTTTGTCGTCGGCTGAGGTCTGCAGCTCTTCTTTTTCATCCTCTTCCGGGAGGTAATCCTCTTCGTCTGCCTCCAGTCCGGTAGCGGCGTTGGCAAATTTTTCGATGGCCATTTTTAATTCACTGTCAGAAACGCAAACCGGTTTAACCTCATAGCCGGTAATCAGACGCAGGTCATCTATGGTGACGATATCATTGGGATGCATCATGGCTACTACCAGGCGGCCGTTTTCAAAGCCGATAGGCAGGGAGCTGTAACGGCGGGCCGTGTCGGGGTCGAGCATGGCTGCGGCAGTGCTGTCAATATTGTACGAATCAAGCGAAATCAGGTCCACGTTGGCCTGGCGGGCGATTGCTTTGGTTACTACTTCTTCAGAAGCAAAACCCATGTCTACCAGGGTCTGCCCTAGAAGACCGCGGCTGCCTTGCTGTAATTTCTCCCGGTGCCTTTCCAGGGCCTGGTTTAATTGTTCCCGGGTCAGCTCGCCATTTTCTACCAGCAGGTCACCGATCCCGCCCCGCTTTTTATTGATACCACGGCGGTTTTGTGCCATCTCTTAATTCACTCCACTGTTAATCCTGTTATTAGCAGAAGGGATTGTAAAGATCCTCCCTGTTTACGGTTATTATTCTACCATGATCATTAAGGCCTGTAAAAAGCGCTCGCAGATATTGATACCTGCAAATCGGAGCCGCCTTCGGCCCGGCTGAAACTTAAATTGTCTACCCGGACCGCCCGTTCACCGTTGCGCAGGTCGGCGAGCAGTTTCCTGATCGAGCTGAAACTGCCTTCCAGGGTAATGGAAACGGGCATAGCAGTATAATTCTCCTCTGCAACCCGTTCGGCAAAACTGATATTAACAGCCTCCAGGCCGTGCTGTTCGCTAAGCCGGTGCAAATAGCGCAAAAACTGATCTTCCCCGGCCGCTGTGGGGATTTTTTCTCCGGCAAATTGCAGGCGCCTTTCATATTCCTCAGCCCGGTCGCGGTGGACCAGGAGCCGGTCGAGGTTAGAGCGCGCCGTATCAACCAGCAGCTCTTCTTCCTCCACTTCCGCCCGCAGACTGCTGAGGGCACTGTACTGAACATAGATCAGCACCAGGCCGAGGATAATGGCTAAAACGGCGGCGCCGATGATCACATATTTACGGGTCGTGCCGGTTAATGAGAACATATCAGCTGCCCTCCTCATCGGGGTCGAAATATAGCGGGCCCGGCAGCAGGACGGCATCCACAGAAAATTCAACCGCCGGGCGGTTGTTTATCGTTGCCGGTGAAGAGAGCGCAGGCGCAGGTTCTCGAGCTGTTCCAGTTTTTGCGCTCGCTCCAGCATATCGGAAACATTGCCATGGCTGTAGCTCCAGCCCTGCATGGAAAAGCTGCCGCTTCCTGCATTGCCGTTCTCTGCATTGCCGTCTTCTTCGTTATCATCGATCTGGTAATCGATGTTTAAGCTGGTCAGGGCCGTTTCCGGGTTCATAGCCAGGCCGAGATCTAAAAGGAACCGGTCCCATTCGGGCACGTTGCCCATGGCCCGGTTAAGTGTATCTTCGGCGCTTTGCATTTCATTATAAAGGTCGTCGTATTCCTGCAGGGCCGCGGCCTGCTGTTCCAAATCCTCCCGCTCATTGCGCAGCGAATCAAGGGTGTTGCGGGTCAGAAAAGAGCTGACCAGCAGAAAAGCATAGACGACCAGCAGGGCCACCAGGACAATCGCGGCGATCTTCAGGATTTTACCCTGCCTCTGCTCTTCAATGCGGCGCTGTTTTATTTCCGGCGGTAATAAACTGACGTAATCCAAACTATGATCCCTCCAGGCCACGCCGGGCCAGGCCGGCGCAGATGGCATATTCCACGGCTTCTATGCCCGATCCCAGGTTATTCTTATTGGCATTGGTATATAAAGCAAAGGGATTGACGATGCGCACCGGCAGTTCCAGCGCTTCTTCCAGGCTGACAGCAATCCCTTTCAACCGTCCGCCCCGACCGTTTAAGACAATAGCCTCCAGCTCGGATGTGTTGGACTGGCTCTGGTAATAACTGATCGATGCGCGGGTTTCGCTGATAACAGTGTCGGCCCAGTTTGCGAATTCAGACAGGGCAGCATCGCTATGATATACCCTCTCATCTAAAACTTCTTCAAGTGAACAACCCAGGCGCTCGGCCAAGTCTTTCAGGTTGCATGAAACCAGCCTGGCCATCCGGGGCCGGCCGTAGTCGGCCACCAAAATATTGCCCAGCCCGTTGGCGATATTGACAATGGCTACGGAGCGGTCGCGGGCTTTGGCAGGCAGGGTTTGCATCAGGGCCAGGGTGGAAACATCGATATCAACCGGTTCCAGCCTGGCTATGGTAAGCGCTTCCAAAAAACCATCAAGCATGTCCCGCCTGGCGGCAACAAGCAAAACTTCCAGAACCGTTTTCCCTTCTTCCTCTACTTCTCCAATCACCTGGTAATCCATGACCACGCTTTCAAGCGGTATGGGCAAACTTTCCTGGGCCTGGAACCTGATTACATTATCCAGTTTATTGGCAGGCACCTTGGGAATGGTGGTATAACGGACCAGGACGGCCTGGTTGGCCACCCCGAGCAGCACCCGGCGGTGCCTGATTTCTCCGGAAGACCACAGCTCCAGCAGGGCCTCCCCCACTTCTTTGGGATTGACCACCATTCCTTCTTCCACCGCTCCCGGGGCCAGTTCCACCGCAGCCATATTGACCAGCTTCGGTTTGCCGGCGCTGCCGGCGGCTTCCACCGCCCGGGCTATCCCGGTGTCGATTTCCAGTCCTACTGTTTTATTGGCGCCTGTTATTTTCATCTTCGGACAACTCCCGCTTGAGGTTATATCTCAGTAATTACGGTAAAGATCGGCAGGTAAAGGGCGATCAGCATGCCCCCGACCAAAACGCCGATTACTACCAGCATTAAGGGCTCGATCAACGAGGTCAGCCCCTTGGTCATGGTAGCCACTTCTTCTTCGAAAAAGGCGGCCACTTTATCCATCATATCCGGTATATCACCGGTTTCTTCCCCAACGGCAACCATATGGGTAACCATGGGCGGGAAAATGCCGCTTTCTTCCAGGGGAACGGAGACACTGCTTCCTTCCTGGATTTTTTCCCCGGCTTCAACGGCGGCGTCCATAACCATGGTATTGCCGGTGGCCTTACCGGCGGCGTCCAGGGCCTGCACAACGGGCAGGCCTGTAGCCAGCATGGTCGAAAAGGTGCGGGCAAAACTGGCAACTACCGATTTCTGGATCAGCTGACCGAAAACCGGCAGGCGAAATTTGATGCGATCGAGCTTTCTTTTGCCGGTACTGCTCTTCGCATAAGAACGCAAAGCCCATAAGAACAGGAATAAGACCGGGAAGAAAATGTACCAGTAGGCCTGCAGCAAATCGGAGAAGCTGATAATAATCTGCGTGGGCAGGGGAAGGGCCACATCGGGCGGGAAAAACCCGACAAAGATGGGAACCAGGAAAAAAAGCATGGCAAAGAGGATCACCACGGCAAAAGCGAGGACCGCTACCGGGTACATCAAAGCGGATCTGATATTGTCCCGCAGCTCCTTGTCTTTCTGGAGCTGCTGGGAGAGGCGGTTCAAGGTTGTTTCCAGGTTACCGCCCGTTTCGCCGGCGCTGACCATATTGATGTAGAGATCTGAAAAGATGTCGGGATAACCCTTCAGGGCCTCGCTGAAGCTCATCCCTCCCTCGATATTGCGGGCAGACTCGTCTAATGCGGCGCTCAGAGCAGGGTTGGTAACCTGGCGGCTGAGAGTGAAGACCGCCCTGGTTAAAGGAATGCCGGAATTGAGCATGGCCGCCATCTGCCGGCTGAAAAGGCTCAAATCGCCCAGTTTAACCTTGGAGCGCAGTTTTAAGCTGCTGAACAGGGAAGACTGTTTGATCTCTTTTATTTCCATGGGCATTAAACCCATGCCGCGCAGCCTTTCGACGACGCCTGACTGCCCTTCGGCTTCCAGCCGGCCGGTGACAATTTCTCCTGTTCTATTTACCGCTTCATATTGAAAAGAAGCCATTTCCACTTCATCTCCCTGATGCTGTTCTTGAGGTTAAAAACCGGAAGGCTGTCTCTGCAAAAGCCTTTCCATTTCCGAACGGTCAATACATTTTTCCATGGCCTCATAACGGGTTATTTTCCCGGAATAAACCAGCTCGGACAGGGTCTGGTCCATGGTTTTCATCCCGGCGGCGCTGCTGGACTGCATAACCGCGTAAAGCTGGTGCTCTTTCCCTTCCCGGACCATGGTCTTGACGGCGGTACTGTTTTTTAAAAATTCCATGGCCAGGACCCGGCCGTCGCCAGAGGCATTGGGGATCAGCTGCTGGGAAAGAACGGCCTGCAGGGAACCGGCCAGCTGCTGGCGGATCTGGTCCCGCTGCTCCTCGGCAAAGACGTCAACAATCCGGTTGATCGTCAGGGGCGCGGTCTGGGTATGGAGAGTGGAGAAAACCAGGTGACCGGTCTCAGCCGCCGTCAGGGCAATGCTGATGCTGTCCAGATCGCGCATCTCCCCGATTAAGATTACATCGGGGTCATGGCGCAGCACATGGCGCAGGGCGCTGGCAAAGGAGTTGGTATCGATGCCCACTTCCCGCTGTTTAACTGTCGATTTTTTGTGAGTATGCAAAAATTCAATCGGGTCCTCCACGGTAACTATATTAAGGCTGCGCTCGCTGTTAATGATATCGATCATGGCCGCCAGGGTGGTCGATTTACCGCTCCCGGTAGGGCCGGTTACCAGGACCAGGCCTCTGGGCAAAAAGCAGAGGTCCCGGACGCCGGGCTGCACACCCAGCTTTTCCAGATCCGGCACTTCAAAGGGCACAACACGCAGGGCTAAAGCCGGCGTTCCCCGTTGAAACATGACATTGCCGCGAAAGCGGGATACTCCCGGAATGGCGTAGGAAAAATCCAGTTCCAGGTCTTTTTTAAGCATTTCCACCTGGTGTGGTTTTATGATCTGAACCAGGAGCTCCTTGACATTTTCCGGGGTTAGCTCCGGGTAGTCGAGTTTGATAATATCGCGGTTGACCCTGAACATCGGCGGGTCCATGGGCACAATATGAATATCCGAGGCCTGTCGTTTGACGGCCATTTTCAGGATCTGGGCCATGTTCAGGGGATATCTTTTTTTGTTTACGCTCATTTATAATCTACTCCATGTTATCGTTATCATCTTCCGCTTCAGCCGGCTGATCGGACTGCTCGTTGCCGGCTTTGCTGAAGACCGCTTCCAGGTTCCGGTTGCTGTTAATAGTAAAGGTGTAGGAAGGGCTGGTCGATAGTTCCGAGCCGTTTTCAATCCAGCGCACAAACTGGTAATCCTGGTTGGGGGAAGCAGTGACCGTGACGCTGGTTCCCTCGATATAAGCCCCTCTGCCGCTTAAACTGCCTCCAGCGGAGGGCACGGCATCCAGGCTAACGTTATAAGCCGTAGCGGGAGCGGATTGACTTTCCGGCTGACCGCCCTGGTTATTATTGGTGTTGTTTAACAGTTCGTTCAGGTTGTCATCTAGTTCTTCTTCCTCGGGTACTTCTTCCGCGGCAAAGGGGAAAGGCGACTCGCTGGTGGCGCGGATGCTTTCGATCATCTGGTTGACAATTTCAATATTGTCCGGCGTCCCTTCGCAGATCAGGTAATGGAGGTAACTGCCGGGGTTGGGATCGAGATCGGGCGTGATCTTCATTTTTAGATCATAAGGCCTGATCACGGGGCTGTCCCAGTCCATGTGGATGCGCGGTACCGGGCCGGGATGGTCCCAGGTGCCCCAGCCTAAATCGCTCCTTTCGTCCCTGAAGCCGTCAAGCAGGATGCTCAAGAAATTGATCAGGGAACGCAGTTCTTCTTCTCCCGTTGCTCCGGATGCGATAGCCACCGGCATCCGGATCTGCCTGGTCCCGCCTTCGCCGAAGGCGGCGTTTTCCATTACATCCAGCGAGTTAATCACTTCCCGGGCCTTGCCCAGGGCCATCGGCGTCCCCTGCATCCATATTGACTGCCGGTTTTCGTCTACGGTCAGGCTTTCTACCGGGACGTCAAATTCATCAATAAAACCCTGCATCGCTTCCCCGGAAACGTAAAACAGGTTGAACCGGCTCAGGTACATCCTGTTGGCAAAATCTTCATAGAGGCGATCCCTTTCTCCGACAATATAGTTGCGACCGATGGTCAGGTAATCGAGCCCTTCTTTCTGCAGCACCGTCTGCAGGGTGGTGATCGGCGACAGTTCTGAAGTTTTTATGGTGATTTCTGTCGGTTCCTCCAGGAAAATAATATTGCCGTCCAGCTTATAGGCAATTAAAGATAAAACATCGAGCAGGTTGGCATCGCGAACATCAAGGCTCATGTAATCGGGAATCTCGTTGGTCGGCCTGGGCTGATCATTATCATTAATAATAGCATCCGCCCAGAGCTCTTCGCTTAAAACCTCTCCCTCTTGTTCCCCTGTTTGCTGCGGTTCCTGCTTCGGGTCCTCTTTCTCCGCCGTAATTTCAGACGGTTCCCGGGCGCTGCCGGTTGCAGCATAAGTGCCGCCGGGGTTAAGATCGCGGGGGCAGAAAGAACAATTCATGGTGGACAGGCCCAGGGCCATAATGGCCAGGGCGCCGAACAGCCAGCTGCGACCAATACTCTGAGTTGAAATTCTTCTTCGTTTGCTTCTCAATTTATTCACCATCCCCCTGCTCATCTTCATCCTGATCGGGCACAAGAGATCTTGTTTCCGGCGGCTTGTCCAGGTAGAGAGTAACCTCTTTGTCATGGGCCCGGAGAATTACCCGGTCCATGCTCACTTCGCGCACGGACCAGAGATCGTCAACATAATCATTTTCGCTTACAATGTAGGAGGTACCGCTTGATTCGATGATGGCCATATTGCCATCCCTGCCTCCGCTGGCGGTCCCGGTCAGGCGCATCGGATCGGTAAAAGGATTAACAGAAGGCTCAAATGAAGTCGTAGTTTTAACTTCGCCTTCATTACTGCCGGCCTCATCGTAAGCGCCGTCATTTTCACGGCGCTGCTGGGGCAGCACTTCGGCCGTCTCCGGCCCTTCGTCTTGCAGAGCATCCTCTTCCCCGCTGCCTTCTGCCAGCTGCTCTTCGGCCGCCCTGTTACCAAGGGCCACCATTCCATAAACTCCAACCGCGATTAGAAGCAGCAAGGCCAGTCCGCCTATCAGTAAAACCGGTTTCTCCTTTAAAAAAAGGGGCAGCTTTAGTTTACTTTCGGCCCGTCTTTTAGCCCGGTCGTTCCTTGGCATAAAAATGCACCTCGCAATCGATAAGGGGAATAAATTGCATTTGCCAACAGTATGCTTTTACACTGTCCTTAGTTCTTTATTGAACAGAAAATACCTGTTTCGGCGGCCTGGCGATCATACCCTGCTGGGGGCTGCAGACCCATGGCTTTGCGTCCTCTTCCTTTCGAAAGGGTTGCCTTTTTCGATCAGGTTCCTGTAAGTTCCTGTAAAAGTATTTTACCACAAAAATCGATATTTGCAAGATATTTTCATATATATGAGAAAATTACTGCTAATTCCCAAATATAATAATATCTTCAGTTTGTTAAATTAATCCCATGTCTTTACTTTGATTTACATAATTCTGCACTCAACGGCTATCTCCTGCATGAGCAGTAAAATAATTGGTCATTTTTGCTATAAATAAAGGCAAATCTAGCTGCTTTAACTGATTTGGCATTCTTGAACCTAGCTGCTGCCGGAGATATTACCCCTCCTGCGGCGGCCCAGAATTAACCTTTCCATCATCCGCATCAACCTGGTCCAGATAAATTCTTTTTCTGATATCGGGGTGACCAGGATCGTATGCAACCCGAGGCGGTTGCCACCGAGAACATCTGTAAATACCTGGTCTCCAATGACGGCAACCTCACCAGGTGAAAGCTCCATGTTTTCCAGGGCTTTTTGAAAAGCCTTTTTCCGGGGTTTTACGGCATAAAAAATAGCGGGGATATCCAGGTCCCGGGCCAGCTGTCCGCCGCTGTCCCGGCTGTTGTTGGAGATGATAAAAAGTTTAAAGCCTTTATTCTTAAGCAAAGCAAACCACTCAGCCAGGCGGGGGCTGATATTGCGGTCATTCCAGGGAACCAGCGTATTGTCCAGATCGGTAATCATGCCCTTGATGCCGAGCGATTGCAGGTAGTCAATATCCAGCTCAAAGATGCTGTCTAAGTGCTGGTCGGGGATCAATAATTTTTGCAAGTCTTTCTGCCTCCGTGTCCAATTCTCAAGATGTCACAGCCTGCCTCTTTACTTTAACATAACCAGGCCTTTTTTTACAGCCCAGGGGCTATTTATCAGCTAAAATAGACTTAACCCTTTTCAAAACAGCCGGTTTTGGGGTATGATTATAAAAATCGCCTGCTCCTGCCTTTGCGCGGGCGCCGGCGGCGCCAGTTGACCAATTAACCAGGGAGGAATGCACATTGTACAAAATCGCCGTAATACCCGGAGACGGAACCGGCCTGGAGCAGGTTGAGGCCGGGCTGAAAGTCCTTGAAGCCGCTCAAGGTAAATATGGTTTTAAAATGGAGACGGTCCATTTTGACCTTGGCGGAGAAAGATATTTACGCACCGGCGAGGTCCTGCCGGATAGCGCGCTGGAAGAATTGAAAAGTTTCGATGCTATTTACCTGGGGGCGATCGGCCACCCCGACGTTAAGCCGGGTATCCTGGAAAAAGGGCTCCTTTTAAGGCTGCGCTTTGAACTCGATCTTTACATCAACTTAAGGCCGGTCAAGCTTTACCCGGGGGTCTATACGCCGATCAAGGGCAAGGGCCCGGAAGATATCGATTTTGTGGTGGTGCGCGAAAACACCGAGGGGCTGTATGCCGGCTCCGGCGGTTTCCTGCGCCGGGGCACGGAACAGGAAGTGGCCGTCCAGGAATCGATCAACACCCGCTTCGGTGTGGAACGGTGCCTCAAGTACGCTTTCGATTACTGCCGGGTGAAAAGAAAGCGAAAAAAACTGACCCTGTGCGGAAAAACCAATGTCCTTACTTATGCATTCGATTTGTGGGAACGCACTTTCAACGAATTAGGCCCTGCTTACCCGGAGATCGAGCGCGATTATGCCCACGTGGACGCCATCTGCATGTGGATGGTTAAAAACCCGGAATGGTTTGATGTCATTGTTACCGATAATATGTTTGGCGATATTATTACCGACCTGGGCGCAATGATTCAGGGCGGTATGGGCATTGCCGCCGGCGGCAACCTGCACCCCGGCCGGGTTTCAATGTTTGAGCCGATCGGCGGCTCCGCTCCCAAGTATACCGGTAAGGGCATTATCAACCCCATGGCTGCCATCTGCGCGGGGGCGATGATGCTTGATTTTTTGGGCCAGCCCGAGGCGGCTAAAGACATTGAAAACGCGGTGGCTGAAATCTGCAGCAACAAGCTTAAATCCCTCAATGCCGGTGAAATGGGCTACAGCACCATGGAAGTGAGCACGCTGGTGGCTGAAAGCCTCTAAAACCGGGCCGTCTAAAGCAGTTATCCCCGGCCGGCCATTATTGGCCGGCCGCCAACCTGAACCAAAATGGCGCCTTTTTCGCTCGCCCTGGCCCTGATCAGCAGCAGCGAGGGGCGCCCGGTTTCATACCCCTGCCCCCCCTTAGCTCCACTTCATTCCGGCTCAAACGCCCCGTTTATGCCTGTAACAAATGTATAAATGTATACTATAGCTTACAATTATGTATGGTGTTGTTAACTATACACTACACTTTGCCGCCATCCCACGCTGTTCCGAGCAGCCTATGGTCCTATTACCCCGGGGCGCTCAGCAGGTTACCTCTTTATTGGCATATAATTTGCTATATATAATATTTAAACATAATATTGACAATTCGCTTTATTAACCGCCCTGCGGGAGGAGGTCAGGATCATGGACTTTTCCTTGAGTGAAAATCAGGTGCTGATACAGCAGACGGTGCGCGAATTTGCTCAAAACGAAATTGCTCCCATTGCCGCAGAATTAGACCGGGAAGCCCGCTTTCCCCACGAAATCATCAAAAAAATGGCCGAAATGGATCTATTTGCCCTGCCCTACAGCGAAGAATACGGGGGCAGCGGCGACGGCTGCCTGCCCTATGCAATCGCCGTTGAAGAAATATCACGGGCCTGCGCTTCTACCGGAATTACTTACGCCGCCCACTGCTCCATCGGAACCGACCCGATTTACCTGTTTGGCACCGAAGAGCAAAAGCAAAAATGGGTAACGCCGTGCGCCCGGGGCGAGATGCTGGCCGCTTTTGGGCTGACCGAGCCGGATGCCGGTTCCGATGCGGGAGGGACAAAGACCACCGCCGTCTTTGAAAACGGCCAGTGGGTCATTAACGGCAGCAAGTGCTTCATAACCAATGCCAGCCATGCCGGGGTTATCGTCATCTCCGCCCTGACGGAACCCGGTCAAAAAGCCAGGGGGATCAGTTCCTTCATTGTCCCGGGAGAATGGCCCGGCTTATCTATCACGGAACCATATGAAAAACTGGGTTTGCGAGCCTCAAACACAACGGAGCTGCATTTTGACGACATGCGCCTGCCTGAAGAATATTTGCTCGGAAAGCGGGGTGAGGGATTTAAACAGCTGTTAAAAGTCCTTGACGGGGGCCGTATTAGTATCGGAGCTTTGGCCCTGGGCATTGCCCAGGCTTCACTCGATGCCGCCCTGGCCTATGCCAGAGAAAGGAGGCAATTCGGACAACCCATTTCCAAGTTTCAGGCCATTCAGTTCAAACTGGCCGACATGGCCACCGCCATTGAGCTCTCCAGGCTGGCCGTTTACCGGGCCGCCTGGTTGAAGGACCAGGGCCTGCCTTTCAGCAAGGAGTCTTCCATGGCCAAACTTTATGCCGCGGAAACAGCGGTCAAGGCCGCCCTGGAAGCAATCCAGATCTTCGGCGGTTACGGTTACATGAAAGACTATCCCGTGGAACGCTATTTGCGCGATGCCAAGTTGATGGAAATCGGCGAAGGGACTTCGGAAATACAGCGGCTGGTTATTGCCAGACAGCTGGGCTGTTAATTAAATTTTTTCATTAAATATTGTCAAGGAGGGATTAACGGAAATGAATAGAAAAGTGGCTATTGTCGGGCTTGGCTATGCCGGGTTTGGGACCACCACGCCCGACCTTTCCTACCGGGAAATGATCTTTGAAGCTGCCACCAAGTGTTATGAAGACGCCGGGGGAATTCACCCCCAGGCGATCGATTCTTTCGTAGCAGCTTCGGAAGATTTCATGGAAGGCATCAGCATTGCCGACGAATACGTGCCCGACCAGCTCGGAGCCGTGCTTAAACCGGTTCAATCGATCACCGGGGACGGCCTGCAGGCCCTGGCTTCCGCCATGATGCAGATCAAGACCGGCCAGCAGAGCATTGTTGCCGCCTCGGCCTTTTCCAAAGTATCCAACCTCTCCCATCACGATCACCTGGTCAGCTATGCAACCGACCCGGTCTACATNCGCCCTTTTCAGGAAAACCCTTATTTTATAGCCGGATTGGAGATGAACCGTTTTCTGTTTGAAACCGGCGCCACCCGGGAACAGTGCGCCGAGGTAGTGGTCAAGAACAGGTATAATGCCCTGAAAAACCCTTCAGCCCATTACGGGGCCAAATTGACGCTCGAAGATGTTACTGAAGCTCCCCCTTTGAGCGAACCGCTCGGCATTTATGATATGAGCGGCCACCTGGACGGTTCCATTGTATTCCTGTTAGCTTCTGAAGAGCGGGCCCGGGAGTTGACCGATAAACCAGTCTGGATTAAAGGGATCGGCTGGGCTACCGATACGCCCAACCTGGATTCCCGCCTGGAAGGCCTGGGCGGCGCCGTTTACGCCAGGCTGGCGGCGCAGCAGGCCTACCGGATGGCCGGTATCAGCAACCCCTTCAACGAAATCGATTTTGCCGAAATAGACGATACATTCTCCTACAAGGAACTGCAGCACCTGGAAGCGCTGAACATTTGCGGGCCGGGTGAAGCGGGTAAACTGCTTGAACTGGGTTGCTTCGGCCCGGATGGCGATTTCCCGGTTAACGTATCGGGAGGCAGCCTGGGAGCGGGGTACCTGCATGAAGCTAACGGGATGCAGCGGCTGATGGAAGTGGTTCTGCAGCTGCGCGAAGAAGCAGGGCCAAGACAGCTTCCGCACTTGGAAACAGGGCTGGCTTTCGCCTGGCGGGGGGTGCCCACCGCAACCGGGGCCGCCGCCATTTTAAGCACCCGCGCTTGAAAAAAAGATGCCCTTAAAATATCTGAAACGGAGGGTTGAACCATGAGGAAAGTAGCGATCGTGGGCGCCGGCATGACCAAGTTTGTGCGCCGGGCCCTGGAAACACCGAAAGAACTTTCTTACCAGGCTTCGAAGGTAGCGCTCGACAGCTGCGGCCTTACCCTGGACGATGTCGACTGTATTGCCCACGGGACCGCTCCGGACGCCTTTGATGGCCTGCACCAGAACGGCGAATACATGGTAGACGGCTGCGGCGGCTGGAACAAGCCGACCATGCGCGTCTACGTGGGCGGCGGAACCGGGATTCACGCCGTGGTCCACGGCTGGCATCACGTGGCATCGGGCTTATTTGATACCTGCCTGGTAGTGTGCGAGGAGAAAATGTCCAGCGCCCTGCCGCATGCCCAGGCTTTTTTCCTGACCATATTCGACTCGATCACGGAAAGGTCGCTCGAGCCAAANCTGCTCTGGATTTTTGCCCTGGAAATGAACCGCTATATGGAACGCTACGGCTACAGCAAGGAGGATATGGCCCTGGCGGCGGTAAAAATCAAGAAAAACGGGCTCAAGCACCCGGCCTCACAATTTTCAGAAGAGGTAACCGTGCAAGATGTATTAGATTCGGAAATGATGGCCTACCCGGTCAGCCGGCTCGACGTCAGCCCGGTTTCAGACGGCGGCGCCGCCGTGCTGCTGGCCTCAGAGCGGGTAGCCAGGCGCCTGACCGATAAACCGGTCTGGATCGAAGGGGTAGGCTGGAGCCTTGATACCGCCTACTGGGCTACCAGGGATCTTTACTATCCCCGCTATACCGATACTGCAGCCCGGATGGCCTACGACATGGCCGGCATCACGGAACCGGATAAAGAAATACATATCGCCGAACCATACGACCCCTTTGGCTACAAGGCCCTGCATCATTTGGAAGGGCTGCAGCTGTCACCGCGGGGCAAAACGGTAGAGCTGTTACGGGACGGCCATTTCGATATTGACGGCAACCTGCCTATTTGTCCTTCCGGCGGACTGCTCGGGGTAGGTAACCCCATTGCCGCCGCCGGCACCATGAAAGTGTGCGAGCTCTTCTGGCAGCTCCGGGGCGAAGCAGACCAGCGCCAGGTGCCCGGCAACCCGCGCCGCGGGGTAGCCCAGTCCTGGGGCGACTTAATGCAGGTAAGCTCGGTGGTTGTAACTGGCATTTAGATTTTACAGAACCTGGTAAAAGGAGGGTTACTGATGCAGGATAAAGTTAAAGTGGCCGGGGGCACCGGCCTTTCGGCGGAAGATATAAGCTCGGGAAAAATATTTCTCACAGAAGACAGCCTCGATTGCGCCTATGCCTGGGATACCGGTGTAGCCATCAATCGTTACCTGGCTGAGCTCAAAAAAGGGCGCATTATTGCCACCCAGTGCAAAAAGTGCAGGCGGATTATGCTTCCGCCCCGCCTGTTTTGTGAACTCTGTTTCATACCCTGCAGTGACTGGCAATATGTCCGCGATACCGGGATCGTCAATACTTTTTCGATCTGCCATGTCCACTGGGACGCCAGCCGGATCGGAAAAGATGAAAAACCGCACCTGCCGGCAGTAATAGAAATTGACGGCGCTTCGCCCGGGATGGGGATTATGCACATTCTAGGGGAAATAGAGCCCGAACAGATCAAGATCGGCATGAAAGTCAAGGCTGTCTGGAAAGCGGAAGAAGAACGATCCGGATCCATCACCGATATCATCCATTTTAAACCACTTTAAGGGAGGGTCAGAGATGGCCATACTGGAAAAGAACAGCAGAAATATTGATAACCGCTACTGGAACCCAGGCATCAAAGGTTTTCCGGTTAAAAATGTATATACCGCCGGTGTGGCGGGACAGCGTTTTTTCGAAGAATTAAAAGAAAATGGCAAAATATATGGCTCGAGGTGCGAAAAATGCGCTTTAACTTATGTGCCCGCCCGTATTTACTGCGAAAAGTGTTTTGCCAGCCTGGATGAAAAAAGCTGGCTGGACCTGGGCACGGAAGGCATTCTCTATTCCTACACCATGCTTTACCGGGCCAAAAACGGAGAGCCCAGAGAAGAACCAGCGATTCTGGCGGCGATCAGGATGGCCGACGGGCTCCTGGTTCACCGCCTGGGCGAATGCCGGGAGCAGGATCTGGCCATCGGGCAACCGGTAAAAGCCGAATTAAAGCCGAAACAAGAGCGAAAGGGCAGCATTGAAGATATTAAATACTTTAAACCCCTGTAAATACCCCTGTTAACAGGACACCCCGGCTGCGCTTTAAGCTGCCGGGGTGTCCCTTTATAAGTTTTATAAAAGTAGCTGTTTAATATTCTTCTTCGGCCAGGCGCCTGTAATCATTATCCCGCTTATTTTTTTTGCCGTTATTGCCCTGGGTCAGGTACCTGACAATTTTGTTTAACTCAAAGAGGATAATTAATACGCCGGGCACGAAAATTAACAATACCAGGCCCTGGGGAGTCTGGACGAAGTTTAGCAGGTAGCCGACATAAGGCACGTCTCCGGTTACCAGCCCGACCACGTTATCTGCCGGAACCGGGTTGGGGTCGTTAACATTATTGGCATCGCCGCGGGTGATAAAACGCAAACCGTCATCGCGCTGGACTTCCACGATCCGGTGGGTGGTCAAAGAGTCGGGGTCGTTGATGCTGCGAAATGTTATAATGTCGCCGACCACAAGCTGTTCAGGTTCTTTTTCTCGCACAAAAACCAAACTTCCGGTATCAAATTCCGGACTCATACTGCCGCTTAAAACGATATACATCTGGTAGCCGGCCACCTGGGGCACCCCGCCGGTAACCCTGCTTTGAATCAGGAAAAAGGATAAGCCGGCCATAACCAGGAGCAGGACCACGAAGACAACATTGCCAAATATGGAGAAAAAGCCTTTAAACCGGCCTCTTGACTTTTTCTTTTTCCTGGGATAATCGAAATCATCTTGCTCATCTGCAAAAGGATCATCCATATCGCTCTGGTAATCTTGATCATCAAACTCAGGCTCTCCCGGGTCAGAATCGTCTTCGTCTTCGCCGAACAAAAATTCATCTGCCGATTTGCCGGGCAAATTTGATTTCCTACGGATTTCTTCCCTGCTTAACCGGGGGCCGCCGCCTGAAAATTCTTCGTCGTCATCCTCATCAAAATCATCTTCATCAAAATCAGGAAATTCTGAGTGAAAAGTATCCCGGGATTTCTGGGTCCGCGGCCTGGCTGCGGCCTGCTGGTCAACGTCTCCTGGTTGTTCCTGTTTATCTATTGCGCCGGGGTCCGCCTCATCATCAAAAAGATCGTCAAAGAATTGTTTGTCTTNCGCCAGCGGGTGGGCAGGCTTTCTTTTGTCCCGCGGACCGGGTTTTTCTAAAAATTCATCAGACGGCCTNTCTGCACCCGGGTCCGGCTCCGCATCAGCCTCTTCCTGGTCAAAGAAAGGATCATCCTCCGGAAAAGGCTCTTTTTCCTGCTCAGGGCCCGGAACTTCTTTCGCTCCTTCTTCTTCTGTNTCAAACATGCTATCCACATCATCAAATAATTTACGCAGGTCTTCTTGCTCGTTTTCCTCTAAAGAGTCATCCTTTAAATCATGATCTTGCTCGCTTTCCGCAGTGTCATCAAAGAAGGCCGGTCCGAAAGACTCGGTTTCCGGCTGCGGTTCTTCATCAAAAAAATCCTGTCCGCCACTTTTTTTCTCACCGGCTGGAGGGGTGTCGTCAAAGTCGAAAGCGGGGCCGGGTTCCGAATCCCCGCCGGTCTCAAATTGTTCCTCTTCGCTCTCATCAGTGAATAGATCCAGATCATCAAAAAGATCTTTTTCTTCGTCTGTCTTTTCGCTTTCTTCAGAGGGGCCGGATTCAAGGTCAAAGAGATCCGGATCTGAGTCCCGGGTTATAGGCTCGCCAGCGCCAGGCTCTTCTGAAAGGTCCGCCTCCTGCGGTTGTTCCTCGTCCACGATATGCGGATAATCTGCGCCGCTTATTTCCCGGGAGGGCCCAAAAGCGTCATCATCTTCTGTAAGATCTTCAGCCTCGTCAGCAAGCCCGGTATCATCAACGTAGGGTTCTGCTTCTGCAAAACCCGGTGATTCTTGATCGTCATGGCCAGCTTTTTCTATTTTACTGGAGGCAATCCTTATTCGGGCGGACAAATCCTCTTTCTGGATCGGTTTGACCATATAATCATCTACGCCGCCCGTTTCAATGGCAGCGGAAAGAGGTTCGTAGTGCTCGGAACTGATTAAGGCCATTACGTAAGCCCTTTTACTTTTTTCACGCAGGGCTCTGAATAACCCGGCCAGATTGCCTTTAACCAGATCAAAATCTATGATCACGAAATCTGGATTAAGTTTATCGGCAACTTTTAGTAAAGTTTCCTCAGAAAAACAATTGATAATGTCTGTATCTGCAGGAGCTTGCTCAATTATTTCCTTTAGTTCCGAGGAAGTTATTAAATTATGATCGATTAGAAGCAGGTACATTATACCCCTCCCTTTTTTCAAGCAAATCTTTTGCCTCTATTATAACAGAAACTATTCGTAAAATTCTACATCTATAATAATTTTTAGGCACATAATAACTGCTATTTTAATTTCTTTTTAGAAAAGAACCCCGGCAGCGAAGGGCCGGGGTTTGTTTTATACCGCCTGCATCTCGAAATCATTTACAAAAGTGGTTTTTAATAAACGGCGTTGCTCCAGCTGGCGCTTAAATTACCCCCGGAATAATTAACCCGGATCGATTCGTCGCTGTAACTTTCTACAAGGTGTGACGGATGGGGCAGTTCACCAAAATATTGAAAGGTCAAATCTACGGGAACCCAGCCTAAACCGTCAACATAAAATTCGGCCCAGCTGTGACGGGTCCCGGACAGCGAACCGGGCGTCATCGGCCCATGCTGCGGGCGGGCATAACCGACTACTTCTCTGGCCTGAATACCCATTTCTCGGCATTTGTTAATAAAGCCCAGGGCCAGGGTCCGGCAATTGCCACTGCCGGCATACTGGTTGAAGGCCTGACGCGCCTTCTCTATTGTTTCATTGCTGGAGTTAATAGAAACTGTTCTGACGGCAAGGTTATAATCGGCCACAATGGTCTTGGTCTCTCCCGGAGCAATGCTGCCCAGGTCAAAAGTGCTGACCCGGCCACTGGAAGAAACAGCGTTATAGTTTAATGATCTCAAGGTCGTAGTTTGATAAGGAGACCTGTTTTCCAGCAAGGGAACAGAAACCTGCACATTACTGGCAGTTTCCCCTCCGCTATTGGTCACGCTAACTTCGGTTTTGAAGTTATAATTTGTGGTCCCGCCCCAGGAATAGGCTACAGGAGCTGTTGGTTCGGGCTCCGGTTCAGGTTCGGGCTCCGGTTCAGGTTCGGGCTCCGGTTCAGGTTCAGGGGCAGATTCGGGTTCAGGCGCAGGTTCTGGTGCCGGATCGGGCGCCGGTTCAGGTTCCGGTTCTTGATTGATCTCAGTTAGATTACTGGAACCGGGTTCCTCCTGGCTGCTTTCTACCGGTTGGCTTTGCTTTTGCCTGGCAGTTTCTTCCGCTGTATTTTGCTCTGGGTTATTTTCTTCAGCCGGTTCTTCTTCTTTTACATTTTCCTTCTCTGCCTCTTCATTACTATCTTGTCCTGCCGCTTCCTGCGCTTCTTCTGCATTGCTGCTGGAAGCGCTTTCCTCTTCAGCAGACAGCTCTTTTGCATCGTCTTCTTTTTCTGCTGATAATTCTTCCAGGCCGGCATCCGGTTCGTCATCGTCGCTGTCAGAGCCGGTGGCCTGATCANTTGTGTAGCCGTTTAGAGCCGCCTCCACTCTGCTGCTCACCAGGAAGGTAGCTTCATCTGAAACAAGGGAAAGAGTTGCGGTTACCAGAAAAGCCAGGATTAGCAGGCATATGCAAATACTTTTTATCCATTTTAGCTTCTTCATCAAAAGTCCCTCCTTCAGAGGGACCGACAAAGTGAAACAAAATANACCTGTTTCGGGAGCCAGGCTGTCATAGCTCTTCATTGAGCTTTAGACCCTTTAGCTTTGCGTCCCTGTCTTTCGACAGGTTTGCCTTTGTCGGTCAGGTTGCTATTTATTCAGCGTTAACCTAACAAGCAAACACCATAATGCCTGTGTTTCATTGTCCTGCAAACAGAAAAACCCGTTTCGGCGGCCAGGCTGTCATAGCTCTTCACTGAGCTTTAGACCCTTTAGCTTTGCGTCGCTGCTTTTCAGCAGCTTTGCCATTATCGATCAGGTTTTCAAACCTATAAACTGTTTAAAGTATACCCCAGCCGCCATTATGTGTCAACTTTGTGGTAACTTATGATTGCGCGGCCCGGCTCTTCCGCAAACTGAGGCCGGCTAATAGAAACAGCAGTCCGGCGGCCAAAAGACCAATTGACACTCCATCGGTTCTCGGCAGAGGCGGAGCGGTTTTTGGATCTTCAGGTCTGACAATCACTTCTCGCGGTTCTT
>SL_8KL_010_SEDDRAFT_10001355_pt1 | contig 21270 bp, 22 predicted proteins | sample SodLakKL_010_SED_4_FD_11160 | JGI IMG/M metagenome (IMG submission 11160) | reverse complement strand
GTCTCCGATTGGGTCGAACCCGTCGCCATTGTTCCAAGTTTCTGTTTCACTCGCATCTATGTTGTTCACTAATACGTAGTCTGCGGTTAAGTCGTTCTCCATTGCTTGAAGTTCATCTACATTAGATATTTCTATATTAGTCATTTTTCAAGTTCCTCTATACGTTTCTCTATTTCTTTGCGCCTTTCTTTTAGTTGCGTTCTATATCTCTTTTTTTCTTCTTCGGGGTTTTCGATTCGGTGTGTCTCTTTCCAGGAGACAGGAAGATCGACTCGGGCTTCCCCTTGTTCGATCCGCGGAAGTACCTCGAATTCGGATGTTTTATTTAATCCAGAAACTGCATCTTCACCCTGATATTCAACCCTTAAATCATACTCCCGGTTAACCATGTTTTCAGTACTATATTCCAGTTCCACAAAACCGCTCGAATTGGTTACTTCTTCACCTACAAACTCTCCATCAATATAGAAGCTTAATTTTTCACCGCCGATTCCACGGGAACCGTTCAGTTCAAACGAACAACCATCAAGGAATGCCGTCGATGTATCTTCATCTGTTCCACCTTCAGTTTTGTTTACTTTGGAGTCACTGTTCTCAAAAAGCACAGCTTCAATTAATAGATCCTCGCCGTACTCTATATCATCTACTTGAACAAGCAAATCAACTTCTTCTGGCGGCTCGCTGACCTCAAATTCTGTTGTTGTATTTGCTCCATGTATACTCTTGGTCCCTGAGAAATTCGCATCAACCGTATAACTCCCAGCCGGAAGATCTGATGTATTTAGGTTCAAGGAAGTAACTCCATCATCGTCAGTGATCAGTTTATAGAGTTCTTCAGCAACAGAAAGTTGAACAGTTTCATTGCGGATTGCCGTCCCGTTTTCAAAGTAAAGCTCAACCTCCGGCTCGAAAATCTCACCTCTTTCAACTTCTTTTTCATGAAAAACATCAAGTTGGCTCTGGACTTTATCGGCCGTAACTTCGACGTCAATTTCAAATTCATCGCTGTCTACTACCTCACACTCCTCTTTACAGGTGTATGCAGTAACCTCACCAGATACGGTTCTATCCTCTTCAAAACCAGGAACACTCCATGTGTAGTTGTACTCCTTTCTGTTAACTGCATTCATTTCCCTCTCTTTACCATCGATTGATAAGTTGACTTGATCAACCATGCCTGGCATATTAGTAACAGCTAAACCAAAATCTAAATCGTAACCGGGGTAAACAGGGTCCTCAAGTTCTTCAAGCTTAATACTAACATCTTCGATTCCCTGTTCGTAGGTCACCTCGAGGATCAGATCATTTAAAACAATAGAAGTTTCCTGAGTTACATTGTCTTCGGTTGCGTTCTCTGTAACGTTTTCCTGAGTAGGATCCTCTTCAGTTACGTTTTTTTCGGCTTCGTCTGGCTCTCCATCTGTTATGTTTTCGTCAGTTACGTTGTCCTCCGGAAACTCATCATCAGTTACGTTTTCATCCGTTACATTCTCTGTAACGTTTTCCTCAGTGATGTTATCAAGATCGGATTTGTCCTCAGGAATTTCTGTTACGTTTTCCTCCTCGGTTACTTTCTCTTCCTCAGTAATATTTTCCGAATCTTCTTTAAGCTCCTCTTCGGTTACGTTTTCATCCGTTACATTCTCTGTAACGTTTTCCTCGACTAATTCGTCTTCGGTGCTATCCTCCTCAGGATCTGTTACGCCTTCCTCCTCGGTTACATTTTCTGTATCATTGGTTCCTTCAGCTTCTTCATAATACTCCTCGGTTTCGTTTTCCTCTGCTATAGCCATTCCTGTAGGTGTCTCCACAGTTCTGTGTTCTCCTCCGACAGCTCTCAGTTCAAGGTCCAGTTCGCCTCTTTTCACCCTCTCTACAGTTTCATCGGGAAGTATACAGGACTTTTTGGACTCTTCTTCCTGTGGTTTCACACGGCATAACTCCTGGCCCTGACTTCCGAGAACCTTTAGCTCTATGTCTTCAGTTCCGTTTCTAGAAACGTTTAGTTTAAGGGAAGCACTCGAAGGCCTGTACTCTTCTTCCTCCGTTACGTTAAAGCTTAAGTATCTTTCTTCTCCAAGATTTAGGTTATCGGGAAACTCTTCGGACCTATAAGTTCTTGTGACATCTTCTTCTCCTATCATCAAACCTGTGATTCCTGTCTGATGGGCAGCAATGGTAAAGGAAATAAGAATTAAAGTAAGAAGTAGAATGTAGAAAGGTGCAGTCGAACCGCGTGATCTTAAACCGCCCTCGGAGGTGAATTTCTCCCGTAGCTTAAGGCCTATCGAAGAACTCACATGTCCTTGATCCTTGCTTTTGGTATAGTCTTCTCTTTTCTCCTGTTTACTGCTACTCATGGGGGGTGTTCCTCCAGAATATAGTAACTTATTACCTGTCGAAGATTATATCCTTTAAAAACCTGTCGACCGACAACAAACACTTTTCAGGGATAAACTGTCGAAAGTTCTGAAGGTCGGCTCAGAGAAAATAAATAAAAATTCACAGAAACAGCCCAAAGGTTAAAAATTCACCTCAACCGGCTTCAAGATAATGTTTTTATATGTCGATCGACAAGTTTAAAGCGATAGTATGAAGGGGTCAAAGGAGGATGTAAAGGTAGGGAAGGACCTTTTGAAGATAAAGGATCAAATCAGAAGGCCTGTGAAAAGGAAAGACAGGAAAAGTCAAATGGCTCAGATAGAGTCACAGCTAAGTGAACTGACAGAAAAGATAGAGGAAATAAGGGATAACATATCCGGCAATGGAAGCAGTCATACAAAACTCAAGAAGAAAAAAGAGATAATATACCTTCTGAAAAATGAAGGCAAAGTCACGGCCACGGACCTATCCGACATGATAGATCTCTCCAGAACCCGTTGTTCCGAATACCTCAACGAGATGAGGAAAGAGGGGATCCTCAGATCGAAGAAGGACGGAAAGAAAAAATATTACGAACTTGATGTATGAGCTCCGATGAAGATTCGAGTGGGGGAAGAGTCATATCTGTAGCTTCAGGTAAAGGTGGGACCGGAAAAACAGTGACTAGCTTAAACCTGGCCATGGAGCTTCACAATCTCGGCAAGGACGTAACTATAATAGACGCAGACCTCGAGGACCCCAACCTCGGCATAAACATGGGAATCTACTCACCACAGTCAACCATAAACGAGTCCTTGGAAACTGACAAAGGTCTTGTAGAAGCAATACATATCCATGAAACAGGTATAAGGCTTGTGCCGGCTTCACTCTCAATAAACTATCTCGACACCAACTTAAGCTCGCTTGAATCCGCCTTCGGAAATCTCGGAGGATACGTAATAGTGGACTGTGGTCCTGGGCTCAGTGATAAAGTAGTGTCTTGTCTGGAACATTCGGATTCCTTGATAGCGGTAACCAATCCAATGAGGTCGGCTGTTTCTGGCACGGTAAGGTTAACAGAACTTGCTCGTGACATGAATAAGGAGATAGAAGGAATAGTAGTAAACAACATGACTTCAAAGGAGATAAGATCTGAGGAGATAGCTAATATAACCGGATGTGACGTGCTTGGTGAGATTCCCTATGATATAAACGTCGATAAAAGCATAGTCAGGAAGAAACCCCTTGTACATCACAAACCATACTCAAAGGCAGCATTGGCTTACAGGAAGATAGCACACGATCTCCTAGACAAAGAGTTCCAACCAAAGAAATCACACCACATAAAGAGATATTTCGACTCTTTGGTAAACTCACTGAAATGGAAGTAAAGAGTTTTCCTTCACTCATCAACTTTTAAGTCTAAGGACGAATAAACCATATAAGCTTATTACGAAAAGAAATAAAGACTGCCAGGAGGTGGGAAAATATGCCAGAATCTGGAGCTCCATACAAGCGTGGATACACACAGACGAAGTCTAAGGGATCTAGACAGAACGTCCGCTGCAGTTTCTGCGGGAGAAGAGTGCCGCGTTTCAAGGCCTTCAAAACAAAAAGTGGCATGACCATAACAGACCCAGAGGTCAGAGAACAGGTTGACGACAAGGATATGCATCTACCCGAGAAGACGCAGTGGGCCTGTCCTAAATGTGCACGCTTCCGTGGAATTGTAGAGCCCAGAAAAGGTCAGGGGTGATTCAAATAGGCCTAAAGGAAAGCCTCTCGAGGTTAGGTAAAAAACTGAGGCCTCGTAGAGGTATGCTGAGAGAAAAGTTGAGGTCAAACGGATCAAGCGCACTAGAAAAGAAGCTTGGTAACTTCACCGTCAGCGAGCCTAACCATCTTTTAATCCTACCTGAAGTAGAAGACGTAGAAGACATCGATATACAGTATCCTCTGCTACAGCCCTTTGCCTACGCAAACATAAGGTGGAGCGACGTAGAGAACGAACTGATTTACAGGGTTGTGGAACCAGAGCTTAACGAGGAGGAGGAAGAGGTCTACGAGGAGATAACCGACGCTTTGGTGGAGCTAGTAGACGTGAAGCTTTCTACGGTAAAGACGGACGACGAAGCGATGGACTACCTCGAAGACAAGATAAAGCAGATACTCAAGGAGCTGGACATACAGCTTTCAAAGTCAGAGTTCTCCAAGGTGATGTACTACATATACAGAAACTTTATCGGACTGAACAAGATAGAACCTCTGATGCACGATCCATATATAGAGGATATTGGATGCGACGGTACAGGAACACCTCTTTACCTTATACACAAGAAGTTCGGGTCGATGCAAACCAACATAGTTTACGAAAACGAGAACGATCTGAAGGAGTTCATAGTTAAGCTTGCCGAGAGGTGTGGCCGTTACGTTTCGTACGCTGAGCCGCTTCTCGACGGAAGCCTTCCGGACGGTTCAAGGGTACAGGCCACCTACTCCGAAGACGTTTCAACCAAGGGTCCTAACTTCTCGATAAGGAAGTTCACGGAAGAGCCGTTTTCGCCAACAGAGATGATCGACCTCGGAACAGTAAACGCGGAGCTGCTGGCTTACATCTGGCTATGCATAGAAAACGGTGTTTCTGTCCTGATATGTGGAGGTGTAGCCTCAGGTAAGACATCTTTCCTTAATGCTATATCCCTATTTATACCGGAGCAGGACAAGATAGTTTCTATAGAGGACACGAGAGAGCTGAACCTGCCCCATGAAAACTGGATACCTTCACAGGTGCGTTCCGGCTTCGGGATGTCCTCCGGAGAAGAGAAGAGCTACGGCGAAGTAGATATGTACGACCTTTTAAGGGCCTCCTTCAGGCAGAACCCGGACTACGTTATAGTCGGTGAGGTGAGGGGAGAAGAGGCTTACGTTATGTTCCAAGGCATGTCGTCCATTCCAGGAGATGAGGAAGTGTTGGTTTACAACGACTCCCGTCTAAAAAGGAAGCCAATAGAGGATATAGACAGATCTTACAAGGTCCCCACTGTAAACCCGGATACAGGCAGGGTAGAAATAAGAAAGGCATCCAAAAAGATAAAACATCCACCAAGAAATGAGCTTTTAGAAATAAAAACCAAGACAGGTAGAAAAACGAGAGTCACAGGAGATCATTCATTGTTTACGTGGGATGACGGTATAACAGAAGTCATGGCTTCCGAGTTGGAGGAAGGAAAGTACATCGTTGTTCCCGCCGAACTCCCATCCGGTTTCCTGGACAAAGACTATCTGAACCTTCTGCATTTCTTACCTGACTGCAGGGTTTATGCTCCAGAATATGTGAAAAGGGCTGTTGAGAATCTCAGCTACAGAGAAGCCGGGAATATATGTGACGTGGAAACGATAACCGATTATTACGGCGAACACAAGGAAGGCAATCCATCATCGCTTCCTGTAGATGATTTCAAAAGGCTGATGGACGAAGCAGGTATCGATTACGACTTGGACGAGCTACAGGTCAAGTACGATAGGAAATCAAAAAAGCTCCCAGCCAAGCTACCTCTAAGTCCCGAGTTTCTTAGGCTTTTAGGTTATTATATATCCGAAGGTAGCCTTAACGACAATAAGAAGAACAGTAAAATACAGCTTTACTCCTCGGAAGGCGAGATTCTTGAAGACATGAAGAGGTGCATCGAGAAGGTTTCAAGCACGAAGCCTAGCCTGAGGACATGTGACAGAGGTTTCGGCAGTTCGAAGGAACTTACAATTTCAAACAAGCCTTTGTTTGAGTTTCTGAAGAGGTACTGCGGTTCTGGTTCCGAGGAAAAAACAATCCCAGCATTTGTATTTGGACTATCAAAAGATAAAATAGGAGAATTCCTCACTGGTCTCTGGAACGGAGACGGTTCCTTTAGAGACAGCAGGTTTGTGTACTACACGGTTTCCGAAGAGCTGGCCCAGGACACCCTTCAGCTGTTACTGACCCTCGGGATATTTGCCAGGATAAGAAGGAGAAACAGAGAAGGTAGAGACAATACTGACTACGTAATAAGGTTCGATAGGAGGGAGTACAGAAAGGAATTCTTAGAATACGTGGAGCCGTTGGAATCGGATCCAGATATCTCAGAACCCGGTCTCGATGACAGTAATAGAAAGGAAGGGGTATATTTGGACGAAGTGAAAGAAATCAACAAAATAGAACTTGATGATCCGGAACCTGTTTACGATCTTTCCGTCCCTGAAACCGAGAGCTTCCTCGGAGGTTTCGGAGGAGTGATGCTTCACAATTCGGGCCACCCAGCAATGTCGACCATGCATGCAGGAGGTGTAGAAACTGTAATCAAGAGGCTCGAGTCTCCGCCGATAGAGCTTCCACCGAGCCTTGTTGAGACGCTGGATCTCGTGGTAAATATGATACACGCAAAGGGTGTCGATGAATCTGCAAGAAGGGCCAAGAGTGTAGTGGAGGTAACGAGCGTAGACAAGGACACAGGAAACGCGAACACAAATGAGATATTTTCATGGGTCCCTGGCGAAGACAGCTTTAAGTTCAGGAAGAGTTCCGACTATGTTCTTACAAAAATAGCAAGGGACAAGGGCCTAGACGTAGAAGACGTGAAAAAGGAAGTAAAGACGAGGCAGGCTCTTCTCGAATGGATGTACGAAAACGGCGTGATGGACTGGAAGGACGTAGCTAAGGTAATTTCCGAATACCTGAGAAATCCAGAAAAAACACTAGAAGATAAGGGCATAGACGAGGAAGTCCACGTTAGCCCACCCTCAAGCCTGAAGAGCAGCTCCCTCGTAGTCGAGGAAAGCGTAGAGCCCGGTGAGCCAAAGGAAGAGACTGTTAAGAAGTTGGAAAAGGAAGGTGAACGTGAGTTCGAAGATTCCGGTAACACGGTAGATATCGACGATTGACCTTATATTTATAAACTGTAAATCTAAAAGTTCTTAATGATAGTCATGAAGAAAGGTATTTCACCACTTATCGCTGCCGTTATCCTGATAGCGTTTGTCGTTGCAGTTGCAAGCGTAGTAGCCACCTTCTTCACGGACATAGCCGGTGAATGGGGAGAAGATATAGAAGGAGCCCAGCCGGTCGAGTGTGCAATGATGAATCTAGAGGTAATGGACTTCAGCACAGAGGTAAACGAAACCAATGGCAATGACAATGCATCCCTCTCCTTCAGAAGCACAGGATCACCGCTTACAGAGGTTACAATAAACATCTACAGCGGTGAGGTTCACTCAGGTTCGATTGATCTAATGACCTACGAAGAACCAGAGGAAGAGCCTGTGGAAGAAGGAAGAACAATCACCTTAGACCTAGTTGAAGAGGATGTCATAGGAGAAGAGTTTGTAGAAACAATTGAAGAGGATGACACGGTAGAAGTTGTCTCATTGGACTGTCCTGGCGTAACAGAAGAGTACACAGTACAGGAAGAAGACAGAACAACCGTGGAATAGGCTTACTGGCAGCGGAACTAGTTCCAAAGGTAATGAATCATGCCAGAGAAAGGTGTATCGCCACTGATTGCTGCAGTTATACTCGTAGCTATAGTCATGACAACAGCCGTCCTGGTAAGTGGGTTCCTCAGCGACTTTGTAGGCCAAAGAGAACAAGACGCAAGGGACGATGCACAGAGAACGATTGACTGTACAAGAATAAACCTTGAAATCGACATAGAATCAATAAACATAAACGACGATCTTACTTTTTTCCTAAGCAACAGAAACGACTTCCCTGTTAGAGGTGTCAGAGTAATCACATACGAAGGGGAAACTGTAGAAACAGACACCTCCCCTGAACCAGAGAATCTAGAGACCTTAGAAACGCAAAGGATTACAGTGAACGAAACAGTCGATGAACCTGAAAGGATAGAAGTCAGAAACAAGTACTGTCCGAACTTCCAGCTGACTGTTGTGGAAGACTGGAAGGGGGATTGGCAAATGGAGTACTGAAGGAGATTCAAATTTTTAAGACTTCTATACCTGTTCTTTCTTCGTGCCCTGTATTTCTGAAAAGAAGCTGATGCCTTCCACTATCAACCCTGAAGGAATTCTGGATGTCGAGTGAATCATACAGAAATTGTATATTAAGCTTATCTGGGCTTCCAAGACTCCTTCTTCTGCTTAGAGCCTCAATCTCTTCTGCGTGCAAAGCACGGTCATACACACGTACATCATTTATCTTACCTTCCCAACCACCGTATTCATTGAAACCACCTTCAAGATCCTCTGGAACATATCCCACGACCTTCTCATGATCATCTACCTGGGGTAAAACATCATGTTCAATCGAACCGGTTAAGTTTCCATTTACATATATCCTCAACTTTTCCCTGTCTTCATCGTAGCTAAAGGCCAAGTGATTCCATTCGTAACTCTCTATAGTTTGATTACTCGTAACTTCAACAACATCTCCCTCGGTATCTACAAACCCACCCTCCGGATATATTTCCCCATCTTCTTCGGAAACTGCAAGCCCGTAGTTTTCAATTGCTCCTAATATGAAACTACCATCCTCTTCAATATTTCCTGGTTCCGACTCCCATATAACCCATGCAGAGATGGTGTAAGTGGTTTGATCAAGGGAATCGTCGTCCTCTATAACTACCTCATCGTCTCCTTCGAAGTCAAGAACTGTTCCATATAAACTGTCATTCCATTCGGCACCATCTATCTGTCCATCGTTTCCGTGGCGGCTGCAGTCCATTGCTAAATTTCCTTCACCCTCGTTGAAACGTAGGTCCAGGACTCTACCGCTTCCGAAGGTCCTTGTCAAGCTATTCCCATCCCTCTTGCATAGCTCACCTGATAAGAAGTCTGTCTCCAAATCATGCTCAAATGCTACCGTGTCTTCCGTTCCGTTGAAGTAATAACTTCCATCTGTAACGTCAACTGTAACAGTCCTAGAAGTACCGTTGCCTCCAAATTTTACCTCTTGGACTGTATTATCTATAAACTCAAGATTACTCACCGCTTCATCGAAGAGAGAGCTTTCCCTGCTTCTATCCAAGGCGGGCATACCTATATCAAGAACAATTGCAATACCGCTTATAGAAATAACTAAAACAAGTACAGCTGATATTATAGGGTTTACTCCCTTTTCGCTTGGAAAACATAGCATATTATCATCTAGCATTCAAACTCTTCGGGGGGTATATCCCTTGACGCAGTTGAAGGACAGGTCCCGGAGAAAAACGTACCTCCCTCCGAGGAGTTATCAAAGGAGTCATTTGCAAAGACTGCTGTATCGTCGGGCCGGAGGGTCATGTCGCTCTTTCCAAAGGTGTAGTCCACGTATTCTCCGTCCTCAATGGACTGAAAATAAAAGTCTGCAAGGTCCTGGTAACCTGTATTCGTAACCTCTATACTTAACTCATAACTATCTTCCACTTCTTCGCAAATCACGCTACCTATACTTATTCCGGCTCTAGCACAGTCGGCTCTCCTCTGAGACGCATCGGCAGCTTCTCCGGTCTGTTCCTCGGCAAAGTCAAGTATACTTGGGCCTACTATAGCGGTAACAGCCATAACTATAGCTAAAAGGGCCATGGCACCTAAGAGCGGAGATATACCTCTCTTCATACTATCCTTTAATTATTTGTTGTTTTACTTAAATCAAAGTTTCAAGAAACGGGTCGAGACCAGGCTTCGTCTTCAACAACAATCTCCGTGTCTCCTTTTGAAAACTCGGTTCTGTAAAAAACCGCGCTACTGTTTCCTACCTCACTCTTCAAGCCTCTGTAACTTTTAGTCTGATTCCTTCCTTGGTCACTATACGAGACCTCCACGGTGTAATCCTCCTCTGTCAGCTCAATACCAGCCATGCAGTTTTCACCATGTTTAAGGCCACCTTCGGAGCATTCCTCACCGTTTATCTCCACCTCCTCTAACTCCCTTCCTAAAAAATTATGCACGCCTGCCGTGAAGTTGGTTTCGTCCTCTTGGACCGCAATGGAAAACAAATAACCTATGTCTCTAGCCTCGGACCTATCCTTTACAAAGCCTATAAAATCTTCGAGTTTCTGCGCCACCTCCCCATAAGTCACATCGACCCCGGAAGCTTCCTCATATCTTTCCATGAACGACCTCTCAAGGCTCCCCAGCTCCGAGGCTTCTTCCGAAGTCCACTCCCCAGAGTATCCAACGTCTTCAAAATCGGCAACTATGTTCACAAGGAGAAGACCTAGAGCCATGACTATTCCTATTATCAATAGAATCTGACCCTTGTTATCAAAGCTTGTTCTTATCATTCGGACCACCCGTAAAGTATGAGCTCGACAGGCTCTTCACCATCCATGAAGAACCGCCTCGAGGTCATTACATCACCTTCCCTGTATTCGAAGCTTTCGCAGCCGTTATCACAAAAAACGAATTCATAATTCACAAAATCAGGCAAGCAGACATGAAAATGTTCTTCAACTGCGTCTCGGTTGTTCACAGTATACTCACCCGTCTCCATATCTAACTCAAGACCTGTCATGCATCTTTCAAGGTTCTCCTTAACTTCCACTTCCTCGGTTCCAGGCAACTCAACCGGTCCAGAGTAAAGGAAGAAAAGTGTTGAAAGGACCAAAAGTGCAGCGATAAACGCCTCGACAGTGAACAAGACTCCTTTTCTCATATACATCACCAGACCACCACGGAAGGCTCGACTACATCCACTGTACCGTTTTCAGACTGGTACAGAAAGCTTTTGGAGAAGGTCTCAACGTCGGTACCGTCTGGCGCCTCCTCGCCTATGACAAAGACCTCTTCACCTGCGGAAAAATGCATCCTGAAGCCGTGGTCGATATTATAGTAGTTCTTTATCTCTTCCGGATCCATTTCTTGCATTAGTTCTGCCTTTTCGCGCGAAACAGCTCTTTCACTTCTCTCAGAAAATACCGTTACATTTGCAGAGTGATCTTCAGTTCCAAGATCCTCGTAGTCAACTTCTACGCTTCTGTCCTGTGAGTAGTATATATAGACAGTTTCTTGGTCCTCTTCTCCCAGATCCACTTCAAAGGTAACATCAAAGCTACCTATGAAGCCTTCTCCTTGATCCTCCAGATAAGTCGGTAAAGGTTCGCCGTTATGGTAGGCCAGAACCGACTCATTCCAGGCGTTGTAACGGCCGTGCGTTTCGCCCGCTTCCACTGGCACGGTAACTGTATAGGTTCCACCTGGGCCGTTGTTGTTTACTTTAACAGGGACCTTCCATATACTGTGGCCCATACTTGGTCTTGTAAACTCTTCCTCGTGGTTCCAGTCACCGGGCACTCCTTCCTGGTTGAAGGCCACGCTTGCCAGGTTTCTTGCACGGTTTCTGAGCTCAACATTATCATCGGTCTGCATAAAAGGTGAATAATATCCCGAGACCTGTCTCAGGGTAAAGGCAAACAACAGAACTAGTATAGCTACGGCAACGGCGAAGTCCACCTGGTTGAGACCCTTAGAGGACATGGATATAGTTTTAAGAGTGCGAAATAAATACTTTTGAGGTCAGGCTGAAGACAGTCGGATAAGATCCTCGCTTTCTATGTACTCGAGCCTTGCTTCTGAAGGACCTTCAACTGATCCTTCGAGGCCAACATCAATGTTGTAAAGCGATCTGTTGTAGCTTTTCCCGTTGACCCCGGAAACGTTGACCAGTATATATCCACCGTTTTGTGAAACCAAGCTTGCTTCGTAGTCATTTCCACCTATACTTTCAGGCATTCCGAGGCGTTTTCTCACAACAGCCTCTTCTTCCCCGAGGTTATCAAAATCCCTTTCACCGTACTCAGAAAAAACATCTATTACACCGGATTCGATGTCCGACATGATCCGTCTAGCTTCGATGTCCTGTGAACTCATTGCTTTGCCGTGATAGTATTCGTAAAAGGTCGAGGTGACAACAGACAGTATCACTATAGCTATTACAAGTGCAAGGATATGGGAAAAGTAGTCCGAGGCTCCTTTGGAATCAAACATTTGAAAACCTTTGAAGATATGTTTCATTGGTATTGAATACAGATACAGACGGAAAAGTTCATAAGAAATATATTAGCCAGTTTCGTATAAAAACTTCCTCAACACTCGAACTGGTTTTCCTCGACAATGAACCATTCGCAGGTGTCTATGGGCTGAATGTCCGGACATCTCTCCGGCTGTGCATGGACCTCAAGTCTCTCTACATCCTCCTCGTTTACGCTACCGCCTTCTGCTTCAAGCCTCGCGAAGTTCCCGGATGAAATCCTCACTTCGTCACCGTTGTCGGTATAGCTGACGTCATCAAACATATTGGGGCCGTCGTCGTACACTACAAAACTTATATCTCCTACATCGTTGGGGCCTCTGTTCCAGATTACTACATCCTCGACGATATCATTGTTATAGGAAGCGGACTCTATCTCCAGATTCAATCTTCCACACTCGACGACTTCCTCGCCTCTTTCACCAGCTTCACCCAGTCTCTCCTCACCGAAGGTCTGGGCCCAGGTAGCCAGAATAGCGGCTATGGTCATAGTAAAGGCTATAAGGAGAACGGCTGCTATGAGTGGTGATATACCCTTTTCGCTGCTTGAGAACAATGCGGACATGTCCATCACTTGAATCTTTCACGGCTCTTTTTATATATTTTACCCTTATATGAAGACGAAGAAGGCACTGTAGCCTATTACAACAAGAACAAGAACGTGCTGAAGACCTGCCATTATAGAACCTGCGGACATCTTACCTATGGCGAGACCGGAAAAGAAGCCTTGGATTATAACAAGGTTCTGAAACATGTCCTCGTAAATTACTGCAAGCTCCTCCATCTCAAGTCCTGCACCTTCCACGGCAATTTCTGTCCCACCTTCCATAGCGAGGCTCGGTATAAGGAACCTCTGAAGTCCTACCATGACACCAAGGAATATGAAGTAAATCGTGTAGCCTGTTATCATCTGCGAGTAAACGTGGCTCTTTCTCTCCTTCTTTATCCTCTCCATGTCGGTGACGGACTCCGCGACAACCTCCAGAACCTCGGAGACGTTTCCTCCAGAACGGTGAGTCTCTATTATAGTAGTCACAGACCTCCTTATGGCGGAGCTACCTACTCTGTCAGCAAACCTTTCCAGAACTTCATCAAAGGGCACTCCCCAGTCCATCTGTGAAGCCATCTTCTCAACGTGCGGATTCAAAGCTCCGTATTCACCTTCGGCAGCTTCCTTTATAGCCTTAGGCAAGGTCATTCCCGCTTTAGTTCCTTCCGTAACGTCCCTGAGGAAGTCCGGGAACCTCCTCTCTACTTCCTTCTGCCTGTTGTACTCCTGATACTTTATCATCATAGAGGGAGCTATAGCCACGAGGGCACCTATTATATTGATCATTGAAAAGAAGGCCTCGAATCCAGGTATGTCTCTGAGGAAAAGAAAGTTGACTGAAATTATTACCAGTCCAGCTGCAAAGGATCCCAGGACAGCTGCTTCCCTGCCTCCGGTTTTTGTTATCCACCCTGTTATGTCCTTTAGATTCGTGTCCATATCCATTTATGTCACCTCGGGCTGAGTAAAATGTATGAAGGCTATGAAGGCTGTATTCATAAGAGGTATAGCCCCGTAAATGCCTAAAGTCATGGCGTCCCTTATATCCATTCCGAAGACCTCTCCACCGACCATGCTCATTATAGTTAATACAGCTACAAGGAAAAGTGGCGCGGCTATAAGTACAGCTGTATAGAAGTCGGCGTAGGTCGAAAGCGTGTCCAGGTACCTTTTCCTCTTCTGTTTGTAGTCGAACATCGCCTGGTCGGCCTGGACATCGAGGAACTCAACAACGTTACCTCCCGTCTCTTCTACGGAGATCAAACCGCTTAAAAACTCCTGGAACTCCGTGGACGGGGTCCTTTCAGCTGCTTGTTTCAGAGCGGTTATTATGTCATGACCGAAGACCTCGACGTCCCGAACTATCTTCTGAGCTTCCCTTGAGACCTGCCCATACTCGTCGAACTCAGCCAGAAGCTTGAAGATTACGTAAGGAGGTACCTTAGAGCTCGCTATAGCGGACATATGGTTTATCGCGAAGGGGAGGTTGTTCTTTATGCTTTTCTGACGGGAGCTGGCCTTACTGACAGGATAGTAGTAGACTAAAACAAAGGTAACGGAGGCGGACAGCATTCCTACACCGAAGCCTCCGATTACGGAGTAGAGGACTGTCTCGCCTAAGACAAAAAAGGCAGTTCCGAAGGAAAATCCAAAGGCAGCGATGAAAACAAGCATCGAAGTCATGAGCATTAAGCTTACATATGTTCTGTAAAGAATTCCTATATCGCTCTTCTGTAAGCTGTCCTTGAGACCTTCTAGCTCGTCCTTGAGGCTTTCAGCAGTACCTCCAAAGATCTTGGTAGAAGTCTTCTTATAGATTTCCATCGGTACCGTTGAAACGTTGGATTTCTAGCTTAAAATTGTTTTTCCGGTGACTCAAAGATATTTTAAATCCGTGGGACAATTTATACCTATGTCCTACAAAAGCTCCCTGAAAAGCAAGCTTGAAGAAGCAGACGTGGAGGTCGGTGACCTGGTAAGGATTAGCAAGAACGGTAAGAAGTACGAAGGGGTTCTGCTTCCGAACTCTAGCTCTGACGAGACCTTTGTTCTGAAGCTTGACGGGGGTTACAATATAGGTATAGAGGAAAGTGAAAACGTGATTCTAGAGAAAGTAAAGGAAGGCGATGAAAAGACAGGGCAAATATCTCCGACTGTAAAGGGTGAAGAAGGTGAAAAGGAAGGGGAAGTCTCCGTTCTTCTTGCTGGAGGCACGATAGCTTCTCGGGTAGACTACCGAACCGGGGCCGTCAAGCCCTCCGCAACTGAGGAAGAGTTCCTTTCCTTCACGCCTGAGATTGCTGAAATAGCGGACATAGAAATAAGGGAAGTGATGCAGACTCTTTCCGAGAACATACAGCCAGGTGACTGGAAGAAGATAGCAGAGGAGGTGAAGAAAGAGATAAGAAAAGGGAAGGACGGCGTTGTGGTTGCACACGGAACTGACACAATGGGTTACACTGCCGCTGCTTTAAGCTTCATGCTGGAAGATCTTTCCGTTCCTGTTGTTCTCGTTGGTTCACAGAGAAGCAGCGACAGAGGAAGCAGCGACTCACACCAGAACCTTGTCTGCGCAATAAAGGCAGCTACCTCTGATATAGCTGAAGTAACAGTATGTATGCACGGCGAGAGCTCCGACAGCTTCTGTTATCTGCACCCAGGAACCAAGGTGAGGAAGATGCATACCTCCCGGAGGGACGCGTTCAAAACTGTGAACGGAAAACCTATAGCGAAGGTGGACTGGGAAACTCTGGAGGTTGAAGCGATAAAAGAAGACTACAGGAGGAAGGAAAAAGAGCGTGAAACGAAGCTGAAGAACGGCTTCAGCCAGGACGTGGCCCTTGTGAAGATCTATCCTGGTATGGATCCCGATGCTCTGGAAGCACAGCTCGACGGAAAGGAAGCTGCTGTTCTGGAAGGCACAGGGTTAGGACACGCGCCGATAAAGAACGAGAAGATAAGAGAAGTTCTAAAAGAGTATACGGAAGGTGGAAACATAGCCTTTATGTCCTCACAGTGTCTGTACGGAAGGATCAATATGAACGTGTACGAGACTGGCGTCGACCTACAGGAATTAGGCGTTATAGGAAACCTGCATGATATGCTACCCGAGACGGCCTACGTAAAGCTTGGCTGGCTGTTAGGTAACTACGACAAAGAGAAAGTTGAAGAACTTATGCTAAAGAATCTCCGGGACGAAATCTCAGAAAGGACGAAACAAGATCAGTTTAGGAGGTGAAATGATGGAATCAGAAAAAATAGGTGTCGGTGTAGGCGTTTTCCTGGAGAAGGAAGGAAAGGTACTGTTAGGAAGGAGACATAAGGATCCTGAAAAGGCAGATAGCGAGCTTTCAGGTGAGGGAACGTGGACTTTACCGGGTGGAGGAATGAGGTACAAGGAGACACCCGAAGAGACTGCATGCCGAGAAGTGAAGGAAGAAACAGATATAGACGTCAGGGAAGAGGATTTGGTAAAGGTAAGTGCTACCGACGACAGGACCGAAGATGCACACTTCATAACAATAGGCTTTTACTGCGACGAGTTCGAAGGAGAGGCGAAGGTAATGGAACCCGATGAAATTGTGGAATGGAAATGGTTCGACAAGAACGACCTTCCATCACCTCTTTTCAAGCCGAGTGAAAAACTTATCAAAAAGGTAAAGAAGGGTGTAAAGCTGTTATGAACTACGAAGAACTTGGGTTCAAGTGTGGTATAGAAATACACCAGAGACTGGATACGAGAAAGCTTTTCTGCGACTGCAGTTCTTCTATGAACGAAGAGCCGGAGGACGAAGTTGTAAGAAGGCTAAGAGCTGTTCCTGGTGAAATGGGCGAAGTGGATCCTGCGGTACTTTACGAGTTTCTCCGTGACAGAAAGTTTGTATATAAGACATACCCAACGGAATCCTGTAATGTTGAACTGGACGAGGAGCCGCCACATGAGGTGAGGGAAGAAGCTATGGATACAGCTCTTCAGGTTGCAAAGATGTTCGGCTGCGAGGTTCCGGATGAAATCCATCCGATGCGTAAAACCGTTATAGATGGTTCAAATCCTTCCGGGTTTCAGAGAACTATGCTCGTCGGACTGAATGGAAAGGTAGAAACGAGCGAAGGTCTCGTAGGCGTTGAAAACGTCTGTTTGGAGGAGGAGAGTGCCCAGATTTTAGATAGGGAAGGAAACACTGTGACCTATGGACTAAACAGACTTGGAATTCCATTGGTCGAGATCGGAACAGCTCCTGACATAAAAACCCCGGAGCATGCAAGGGAGGTTGCAGAGAAGATTGGAAAGATGCTCAGAGCTACAGGAAAGGTTCAAAGGGGAATAGGAAGTATAAGACAGGACGTGAACGTTTCTATAGAAGGCGGTTCAAGGATAGAGGTAAAGGGACTTCAGGAGCTGGATATTCTGGAAAAAACTGTAAAGCTTGAGACCGAAAGGCAGAGATCGCTTTTAGAGATAAAGGAGGAGCTGGAGGAGAGGGGTGCTTCTGTTCCAGATGAAGTATTTGATGCAGAGGAAGTCTTTGGGAGCAGTGACTCCGACTTCTATCAAAGGATTATGAAAGGTAAGGATATTAAGGCCTTCGTGTTGAAGAAGTTCGGTGGTTTGCTGGCGAAGGAGATAAGCGGTGACAAGACCTTCGGCAAAGAGCTTTCGGAGTACGCGGAAGCACACGGTCTTGGGGGCATAATACACACGGACGAGGACCTAAGCAAATACGGACTGGAGGACGAGTTCAAGGAACTAAGGGAAAAGCTAGGTGTTGAAGAAAAGGGTGTTTTAGTGGTTGCTGCAGGGAACGAAGGTCTGGACAATGCTGTCGAAGCAGTTAAAGAAAGAGCAGAAGAGGCTATGGAAGGGGTTCCCGAGGAGACAAGGGATTCAAACGAGGACGGAACCACGAGCTACTCGAGACCTCTACCTGGAGAAGCCAGGATGTATCCTGAAACGGACGTTCCTCCAATAAAAATTTCCGAGGAACGGTTGGATAGCATTGAAGTTCCTGAAAGCCTCGAAGAAAGGAAAAGAAAACTTACAGAGCAAGGATTATCGGAACACCTGGCCGATGAAATTCTGGACAGTAGATTCTACGACTTGTTCAAGGAGAAGAGAGACGAGTTCAGTATGGATAGTTCGACTCTAGCCAACCTTCTGACTGTAGAGCTAAAGGACCTTAAGAAGAGGGAGAAAGTTGATGTGGAAAAGCTGACAGAGCAAAGCCTAATTGATGTTTTGGAAGCAGTTGACAACGATAAAGTTCCCAAGGATTCCTTCGGCGATATCATAAATACTGTCATCGAAGGCGGGAAGTCTGTTGAAGAAGCAGTGGAAGAAATGGAAGCTATGGACGAGAGTTCTCTGGAACAAATCGTGGAAGAGGTTTTACAGGAGAAAGAAGGCCTGCTCGATGATGAAAGGGCCTTCAAGAAGCTTATGGGCCCGGTAATGCAGAAGGTAGGCGGTAAGGCCGATGGAAGCAAGGTTTCAAAGGTCCTCAAAGAGAAGATAGAGGAAAGAAAGGATTAGATGCTAACGAATCTCTTGGTCAATATTGTTGCAAGCTTTGTAGCTCTATATATCGGCAGCAAGCTCATTTCCGCGAGGTTACCGGCGACCAAGCTTCTGTCTATCGCTGTCTTAGGTCAGGTATTTCTGATCTATGCACTCCCCTTTGTTATGTCTGTTGTAGGGATGGTACCTTTACCTCGTATGGATATGGTTCTGGAGGCCTTGGTTTGGCTCGGTCTGGTTAATTTTGTCGTTCCCAGAACCAGCCCGAAGGAGTATATAGTACTGGGCTTACTGGCCTTTGGTGCTAACATCTTGGTGGGTTATATAGGAATTATTTGACGGACCCCAGTCTCCTCATTGGTCCATAGGAACCATCTGTCTGACTTCTTTGATTTTATCTCTGGTTTCTTTGCATTTTCTGTAAATTTCAGTCCTTTTGTTGGGCTTAATGCCCTTGGCTTTACAGCTTTCGAATTCAAACGAATCAAGGTCTTTAAATTCTGTCCAAGCTATGCCCACGCTATATGGCGTGTGAGCATCACTTCCGGCTATAATCGAAAGGCCGTGGTCGGAAGCAGTCTTTCTAATTTTTTCCACATTCCTTGTATTTCTGATATCAAGTTCTAAGGCATCAAAGCGGTCATATTCTCGGTCACTGAAGTCCTTTACTTTTCGGAAGTGGTGCGCTGAAGCTATAGGGAGATCCAGTTCCCTGACCTTTTCGTAGAGGTTTTCGAGTTTAGGGAAGAACCCACTGGACAGCTTTTCATGAAAGGATTCATCGAGCTTCCTGAGCTCCCCGAGAGAACCGAATACAAGCACATCCTTTTTCTTGTTAGTAGTTATTTCTGCGCCCGAAATCCTCACTAAGTCGCTTTTGTTGTAAGGTATCAGTTTTTGAGTTTTCCAAAAATAAGGATGGTGCATATGGTCGGTGTACACCACGCCATCTATCCCCCTTGCTTTGCAGACCTTTTTTATTTCTCTGTCCTTGAATAAGGCGTACTCTTCGGTTGTCTTTATATTTGGAGATATGTTCAGGTGAACGTGCGGGTCTATTTTTATTTTTTCCATTGGATCGCCTGTTCAGCTTCTTTGAAGCTTGTTTTATTATATAGGTCTTTACTTTATGAATCCTCATGAAAGGCGTTATTACTAGGGCAAGTCCAAAATAAAATACAATCAAAGCTGGATATATGTTTTGACTGATTCTTTTATATTTCTACTTTGACATATCCATCCTCGTTTAACTTATGTACTTCATTTACCCTTTCCAAGTGTCGGGTTAAGTGGTCAGCATATTTTTTTGCAGCGTCCTCAACAGCATCCATTTTTATTACAGCGTTTATATCTACTGCAAAGACCTCTCCAGCAGAATTAATACAATCAACGTCAAATATCTCCAGTCCCAGTTCTTTGCTAGTCTTCTTCATTTTACTTCTAATCTCGTTTGAAGGAGATTTAGGTTCCATGTATGGTTCTAAACGTCCCTCGGCTACTTCAACGGTTTCTGTCCCATCCAGTTGGGCCCTTGCTACAGAGACATCCCTACCTATGTTTGTAACCTTGAGGATTTCTTCTGGTTCTTTATATTCTTGTGCAATGATCTCCTCTGCATAGTCAGGCCAGTTGTCAGAAACTTCAGAACACTCGTTGAAAACCTTCAGGTCGTGTTTATTTGGACCGGAGAGCTGATACCTTGTTTTAAGTATCACAGGACCGTCCAAGTCCGAACTCAACGCATCTCCGGGATCGGACCAAAGTTCGTATTCCGGTGTTTTGAAACCGCATTTCTCCAAAGGCTCCTGAAATTCATATCTATCTGTGACTGTTAATACTCCTTCTATGGAGTTTACTGTGGGAACGCCTTTCTCAACTGCCTTCATGTGGTCCTTTATAGAACCTTCTCTTACCCTTCCATTATGGTATAAATCAGGTTCTTCTTCGGAAAAAATTTCATGTTCTTTATCAGGATTTAAACGCCTGACATAGATATTTCTTTCTTCTAGTAAATCTTCTACCGGCTTTTTAGATTCTTTGTATTCGTACTCCGATAAAAATAATTCGTGTTCTTTGATATTTTCTTGCATTTTATCATTTTTCTGTTATGAATCTCTCTGTGCTTACAGAGCTACAATATCCTGAAGGGTTTACCTTCACCGTCAGATTAGTTTCATTTTAGCTGAACCTGCTTCTCGGGGCTTAGTGGTTCCTTTGTTGGCGTACTCATTTCAGAGGTATTCGGTCTCGCTCTTAAGCATTCGGAAGGACTCAGATTTCCGAATTTCAGTTTTTTTATATCCTTTTTAAGCTCCCCTGATATCATTCTACTTCCTGCCTTGTTCTTTGACTCAACGCAAATCCTTATTTTTTGAGAGTTTCCTGATGTTCTTATGAGTACCGATGAGTCCCTGTATCTGAACTTTAAACCGTCGAGCTCAGAAACTATTTTCCTTTTCGGAATGTTTTCCCTAACCAAGTTGATCACACTCCACTTGTCCTCTACCTCGAAGCTTCTTCTCTCAACGTGGATATCCGGAACCTTCTTTAGTCTTTTTTTCAAATCAAGTCCAGATAAAATTAGCCCGACGAGGGTTCCTGAAGGATAGGGAACGAACTCTGTCAGAGCGTAATGGCCGTTTGGTTCGCCTGCTAGCTTTGCGCCGCAGTTCATAGCTCCCTCCATCAGAAATGGATCTCCAATTCTCGTGTATTTTACCTCTCCAAAGGATTCAAGAGCCTGTGCGGTATCAATTGAAGCTGCTATTGGACCGTCTGTTAACTGTGCTAATATACAAAACAATTCATCGCCAGACAGAAACCTTCCACCATAGAAAACTCTGA
>SL_8KL_010_SEDDRAFT_10001352_pt1 | contig 21296 bp, 18 predicted proteins | sample SodLakKL_010_SED_4_FD_11160 | JGI IMG/M metagenome (IMG submission 11160) | reverse complement strand
GGATTCCGGGCTGCTTGTTATTTCGCTCCGGTATCAATCCTTAACACATATTTGAATATTTCCCAGTACATTTTTGACCTTGCCAGGATACCTTTCCATAAGCCAAGCTTTTCTTCTTTCATAACATGTGAAAGGTCGGGCAGCTGGACCTCTACCGCTTCAATATTGTTTTCATCAATATACTTGTGTAATGCTACCTCTATCCCGAAGCGTGACAGGTCCAGATCGGATGTATTTTCCAATAGTTCTCTTTTTAATGCGCGCTGTCCTGATAAAAATGGCGCCATTTTCTGCGCCATATCAGTTGCAGCCCGGCCTTTTTGGAAAATACCGATCGACATTAACGTCTCCCCGTTTAAGACCGGTTTAAGGAGCTCTTCAATATGCTTTTCCGTCAAACCTATCAAATCAGCATCAAGGATAAGAATAACTTCCGCCGTGGAACGTTTCAGACCGGCAACGACAGCTCCGCCCTTGCCCCTGTTTTCAAGCAGGTCTACCACCAGGACCTGGTTAAAAGCAGAAGCGGCTTCAACCGTTCTATCCTCAGACCCATCACTTACTACAATAATCTGATCAACCAGGTTTGACTCCTGAAGTGCTTTTAAAACACTGCTAATCGTTTTTTCTTCATTATAGGCCGGTATTATAGCCGCTATTTTCATAATCTTCCTCCCCTGTCTCACTCTACCACAACTATAGAAGTATATTCATATTATAACTCTCACTGCTTTTGCCTTAAAAATGGCGGTCTCTCAGCCTGTTTAAGCAAACTGCACTCGCTTAACNTTCGCTTCAGGCTTTTCTAAAACGGTAGTTCCAGGTCTGCACTTTATGCTCGTTTCAGTTTTCTTAAACAGGCTGGGCAGCAATAATTTCTTTATCTATAGCTGTTCAATTCGTTTTGTAATGCTTCAAGCAATTTATCTTGCTCGACAGTCTTGACCACCTTGCCTTGCTTGAAAAGAATTCCTTTTTTCTTCCCTGCTGATATCCCTACGTCTGCATCTTTTGCTTCACCAGGCCCGTTAACGGCACATCCCATCACTGCCACCTTAAGTGGCTCTTTATAGTTTTCCAGTAATTTTTCTACTTGATTGACCAGCGGAACCAGGTCAATTTCACAGCGTCCGCAGGTCGGACATGATATCAGATCGGGTGTAAATATTCTTATGCCGAGAGCCTGGAGTATTTTTTTAGCTGCCTTTATTTCCTCAAGCGGTGAAGCCGTTAAAGATACACGAACCGTATCACCGATACCATCAGCCAGTAAAGCGCCGATCCCTATTGCTCCCTTGAGCAGGCCGGTTGAAGGTGGGCCTGCTTCCGTTACTCCCAGGTGCAGGGGGTAATCATAATCTTTTGCAAAAAGACGGTTTGCTTTAATGGTTGTGTAAACATCCGAAGCTTTCAGGGAAACGACAAGATTCTCAAAGCCTGCATTTTCAAATATTTCCAGGTAGCCTGCCGCCGAATCAACCATAGCTTCAGCGGTTGCACCCCTGTATTTTTGCAATAACCTGCGTTCCAAAGAACCGGCGTTTACTCCAATCCGGATAGCTGCATTACGGTCTTTTGCTTTTAGAGCCAGGGCTTCCAGTCTTTTTGTTCCCCCTATATTACCCGGGTTGATCCTGATCTTTGCTGCACCGTTATCCAGGGCCAGGGCAGCCAGCTCAGGATCAAAATGTATATCACCGACCAGGGGCAGCTGACAGTTCTGCACCAGCTTTTTAAAAACTGGCAATGTTTTTTTGTCTGGAATTGCCACCCTTACCAGTTCAGCACCTGCTTCAGCCAGATCCCTGATCTGGGCCAGGGTTGCATCGTAATCGTGGGGCTCAGTATTAGTCATCGACTGGATTGAAATCGGCGCCGTTCCACCAATCATCAGCTTACCAACCTTAACAACCCTTGTCTTCCTTCGCTCAGGTTGATCCATGTTCCAGCACCACCAGGTTACATTTTAAGGCATATTTAATTCGACTAATTATTCGGCGCGATAATAAAGCGCAGAATATCCTGATATGTAACCAGTAATATCAGGGCTATCAGAAGTGCAAAACCAATAAAGTGAATAAAGCCTTCTTTTTCCGGTTCAATGGGACGGCCCCGGACTGCTTCAATCAACAGGAATAAAAGCCTGCCCCCATCTAATGCCGGTACAGGCAGCAGGTTAATTATGCCGAGATTAATGCTGATCAGCGCTGTCAAAACGAGCAGGTTAACAAATCCGGTCTGAGCCACCTCGCCGATTGTGTGCACTATGCCTACCGGTCCGGCCACATCAAGCGGAGCCTGTCCTGCAACAACCTGGTAAAGAGCTGTCAGGATATCGCCGAAACGATCGAAACTAACCGCCATGGCCGGGAAAAAACTATACATGTCAATTTTTGGGCCAATCCCTATTACCCCGCGCTCACCATCCGGTTGAGGGGCCAGTTCCGTGGTAACTGCAAATTCTGTAACCGTTTCATCTCTTTCAATTGTCAGTATAATTTCCTGTTCCGGTTTTGCGGAAATTGTGGTTAAAACTTCGTCCCAGGTAGATACAGGGTTCCCGTCAATTGCCGTAATTGTATCTCCTTCCTTAATCCCCGCCTCTTCAGCCGGGGAGTCATCTACAATATAGCCGATAGTTGAAGTATCAGTATCAGGCACCCCGACAATAAAGAAGAAGATGATGAAAAATAAAACAAAAGCGAGGACAAGGTTCATTGCCGAACCTGCAAAAAGGGTTGCCGCTCTTTTAAGAATCGATTGCTGAGGAAAGCTGTCCGGTTCGGCCGCTTCATCCGGATTTTCGCCCAACATACGGCAGAATCCACCCAGGGGGACAACTCTCAGGGAATAGTCAGTACCGTTTTTTGTCCAGCCAACAAGCTTAGGCCCAAATCCAATAGCCAGCTCTAAAACCCTGATCCCTGTCAGCCTTGCAACAAAATAATGGCCGAGTTCATGAACCAGGATTAGTACTCCAAAAATCACTATAGAAGCAATTAAAGTCTGCATACCTTTGAATTCACCTTCCTATTAACAACTCAATAACAGCTGCTGCTTCCAGGCGTGACCACCTGTCAGCTTCAACAGCATCTTCAATTTCAGGTTCACAGATAATCTCGTGATTATTCATCACTTTTTCAATCAATTTCGGAATCTCTGTGAACCGGATAGTACCATTTAAAAATAATTTTACCGCTTCTTCATTGGCAGCGCTTAACACCGCCGGCATTGTTCCACCGGCTGCTGCTGCTCTATAAGCCAGATCCAGGCAGGGGAAGTTTAACCGATCAGGCTTCTCAAACTCAAGCACCCGGCCATAGGGATTAAACTTTTCAAAGTTATTCTCCCGTCTCTCCGGATAAGTAATGGCATACTGGATCGGCCCTTTCATATCCGGCAGCCCAAGCTGCGCCAAAACTGATCCGTCTTTATATTCTACCATAGAGTGTATAATACTTTGCCTGTGTATGACAACTTCGATCTGATCCAGGTTCAGGTCAAATAACCATTTGGCTTCAATTACTTCCAGCCCCTTGTTCATCATTGTGGCAGAATCAATGGTAATCTTATCTCCCATGGTCCAATTAGGATGCTGTAGAGCCATCTCGGGAGTTACTTCTGCAAGCTCAGTGCTCTCTTTTCCATAAAAGGGACCTCCGGAAGCAGTCAGATATATTTTGCTTATATCTTCGAGGCTCGACGAACCAAGGCACTGCCAGATAGCCGAATGTTCACTGTCAACAGGCAGCAGCTTTTCCCGATTAAGCAGTCCCTTCCGTTCGAGTATCTCTCCACCGATAACCAGCGACTCTTTGTTGCAAAGTGCGATCATTTTATCATCCTTAAGGGCCGCCACCAGCGGTTCAAAGCCGCTGAAACCGGCCTGGGCCATAACCACCAGGTCTGCTTCAAACAATGTGGCCGCAGCAATTTGCCCGTTACTACCCGCTAAAACTTTGCAGCTTAAATCTTTTGTTTCTTCTTTAAGTTTTAAAGCTGCTCCATGATCGCTTAAAACAATCATTTCAGGCTTAAATTTCCGTGCCTGTTCGACCAACAGTTTATAATTGCTGCCTGCTGTCAATGCGACAACACGGTAACCAGGACCAAGCGCATCGATTACCTCAAGAGTTTGCCTGCCGATAGAGCCGGTGGAGCCAAGGATAGCAATTTTTTTCATCTGGATACTTCCTTTTTACATCATATTAATTAAAAGAAAAAAATAATATACAAAAGGGGCCGCTAAGATTAAACTGTCAAAGCGATCTAAAATACCACCATGACCGGGAATAATGCCGCTGGAATCCTTTACTGCCATTTGTCTTTTCACGGCCGATTCCAGGAGGTCTCCCAGCTGGGCAAATACCGTAATGCCCAGGCCCAGGATTACTGCCTGCAGGGAATTAACCGGCAAAAAACCGGGAAAAAGTATGGTTACAGAGAAAAACAAGACTATAACCGCCCCTATGCCTGCCAGTGAACCTTCCACAGATTTTTTCGGACTTATTTGTGCAGCAAATCTTCTCATCCCCCATTTAACACCGATAAAATAGGCTGAGGTATCATGAACCCAGACACCGATCAGCAAAATGAAAGTATAGATCTCGCCATCAGGCAGCATTCTTAAAAGCATCAGGTAACCAATCAGGCCACCCAGGTAAATAACTCCCCACAAAGACAGCGCAGAGTCTACAACACTTACTTTATCCATATTAAACATGGCAGTGGCAAATAGAATTAACAAGGTAAGCATAAGCAGTGGATAAATCAGGGCCATCTGCTCCAAAAAAATTACGGCAATCAAAAGACTGGCTGAAAAATGGCTGATCACAAAAGGTGCATTGTAATTGTTACTTTTTAGTATTGTATTGTACTCAAATACTCCGAGGTTAACAAGAAGCAGCAGGAATACTGCATAAAAGTATCCACCAAAATAAACTGAGGCCAATACAATAGGAATGCCGATAAGGGCAGAAATAATCCGCAGATATAGCATCAATAATCACCCTATTCTGTCCTGCTTAAACTTTTCCAAAGCGGCGCTTGCGCTGCTGATAATCATAGACCGCATTCAGCAGGTGTCTTTTTGAAAAGTCCGGCCAGTATACATCGGTAAACCAGAGTTCACTATAGGCCAGCTGCCATAATAAAAAATTACTGATTCGCAATTCACCGCTGGTTCGAATCAGCAGGTCCGGATCTGGCAAGCTTGCAGTATAAAGATATTTCTCAAAAGCAGCTTCATTAACCGCTCCGCTGATCTTACCTTCTTTTGCATCAACAATCAAGCGATTCACTGCTCTAATAATTTCAGTCCGTGCTCCATAATTCAGGGCAAAGTTAAGAATCATGCCCGTATTATTTTTTGTTGCTTCTCTACCTTCATCTATTGTTTTCTGAACTTTACGAGGCAGTTTTTCTTTACTACCCAGCAGGTTTACCTTTACATTATTGCGCATCAATTCCGGCAGTTCACTTTTAAAATATATTTCCGGCAGGCCCATCAGGTAGTTGATTTCTCCTACAGGCCTCCTCCAGTTTTCCGTTGAAAAAGCAAAAAGCGTTAAAGCCTTAATCCCCAGTTCACTGCTGTTTCTTACAACTGAACGAACCGTTTCCACTCCATGGCGATGCCCTTCTTTTCTGGGCAAACCTTTTTCTACCGCCCAGCGTCCATTACCATCCATAATAATGGCAACGTGATAGGGAATATTATCTTTTAGAACCATTTCCTGGATATCCTGGTCCTTCAAGTCAGTCGACAAAGTTAATCACACCATTCATAAATAGAGGCTCTCCCTTAATATCCAAGAGAGAGCCGCCTCTTGTTAAGCTGTTGGGGCTAAACCTCCATCATTTCCTTCTCTTTTACTTCAAGAGCTTCATCTATCTCTTTGATTCTTTCGTCAGTTAATTCCTGAATATCATCCTGGGCTCGCCTGCGCTCGTCTTCTGAAATATCTCCTGATTTTTCCAATTGTTTGATTTCATCATTGGCATCCCGGCGGATGTTTCGGATACTGACCTTGCTTTCTTCAGACTTCTTACGGACAAACTTAACAAGTTCTTTCCTTCTTTCTTCGGTCAGCTGCGGTATTGCAAGCCTGATAACATTGCCATCATTAGTCGGTGTCAGCCCCAGGTCAGACTTCAGGATTGCCTTCTCTATTTCGCCCATAGCCCCTTTGTCCCAGGGCTGTATGACTAAAAGCCTCGGTTCGGGCGCTGATACACCTGCCAGCTGGTTAAGGGGAGTCATGGTTCCGTAGTAATCCACCTCAATCCTATCCAGCAACGATGTGGTTGCTCTGCCGGCTCGCAGCGTTGATAGTTCGCGCTTGTATGCAGCAATAACCTTGTTCATCTTTTCATCTGCTTCCAGATAAATATCTTCTAACATAAATCACCCACCCCTAATTATTGTTCCGATTTTTTCGCCCATGACTACCTTCTTAATATTTCCAAGGTTTAACCCAAAAACAATCAGCTGAATTTTATTATCCATGCAAAGGGATGCTGCCGTTGAATCCATTACCCCTAAACCCTGGTTAATCACTTCGATATAATTAAGTTCCGCATATTTACGGGCTCCGGGATTGGTTAAAGGATCGGCATCGTAAACCGCATCTACTTTTCCTTTGGCAAGAAGAATAACCTCTGCCTCTATTTCTGCAGCTCGCAGTGCTGCTGTAGTATCTGTCGAAAAATAAGGATTACCCGTTCCCCCTGCGAATATTACCACCCGTCCTTTTTCCAGGTGGCGCAGGGCCCTTCTTCTGATATACGGTTCGGCAACCTGCTGCATTTCCAGGGCTGTTTGCACCCGGGTATCGACATCATAGCGTTCCAGGGCATCCTGCAGGGCAAGGGCGTTAATAACTGTAGCCAGCATTCCCATATAGTCCGCTGTTGCCCTGTCCATACCTTTACTTCCGGCATGGGCGCCGCGCCATATATTTCCGCCGCCAACGACTACAGCCACCTGGACCTGGTATTCAATAACTTCCTTGATCTGCAGGGCAATGCTTTCAATTACTTTTTGGTCAATACCAAAACCTTGATCACCGGCCATCGCTTCCCCACTTAACTTCAGGATGACCCTCTTGTACTTAGGTGTAGTCAACTAAGCACCTCCAGTAGCATAAAATATATTTCGACAAACTATGCCAACAACCTGCCGGTGTTCTATATTTTTCATTTTTTCTTCAGCAGGCAGCTGCAAGCGTATGTGGCTAAGTAAATTTAAATGGTTAAAAAAAAGAACACTTTTCAGTGTTCTTTTTAGTATTTAACCACAACACGTGGTGTTTTCCGCATCGGTGGCTTCACCGATTTCAAAGCGACAATAACGTCTCACCACAATATTCTCTCCGATTTTTGCAATCAGGTTAGTCTGCAGTTCACTAACAGTAATATCCTCGTCTTTTACAAAAGCCTGCTCCAGGAGACAATTTTCACTGTAGTATTTTTCGAGCCGGCCTTCAACAATTTTATCTACCACTTTTTCTGGTTTCCCGTCGTTCAGGGCCTGGGTTTTAATAATTTGCCGTTCTCTTTCCAGAATGCTCTCAGGAACATCTTCTTTGCTCAGGTAGGAAGGGTTCGTAGCAGCCACCTGTAAACACAGATTTCTTACAAATTCACGAAACTCGTCATTGCGGGCGACAAAGTCTGTTTCGCAATTTACTTCAACCAGGACCCCGATTCTACCGCCGAGGTGAATGTATGAATCAACAATACCCTGGTTGGCTGCTCTATCCGCCCTTTTAGCAGCAGCAGAAAGACCTTTTTCCCTCAGCAAATCAACTGCTTTCTCCAGGTTGCCTTCAGCTTCCTGCAGCGCCTTCTTGCAGTCCATCATCCCTGCGCCCGTTTTTTCACGTAGAGATTTAACAACTTTTGCATCGATATGCATCTATCCTGTCCACTCCTCTGTCATAACTTTGCCTGGCAAAGTTTAAAGTTATTCTACTTTATCTTCTTCTGCAGTTTCTACCTGTTCGGTTTCAACAGCAGGTTCGCTAGCTACTTCAGCTGGAGCAGGTTCTTCATCAATTACCTCGGCAGTCGCAACTTCAGCAACGCCTTCTTTGCTTTCCCCTTCTCCACCTATAGTCATCTTTTCACGTTCTTCAGTATCTTCCTCTGCAGGTTCATGTGCAGCCTCAATAATCTGCTTTCCTTCAAGCACAGCTTCTGCCATTACTGAGGTAATCAGCTTAACTGCCCTGATTGCATCATCATTACCCGGTATAAGATAATCAATTTCATCAGGATCGCAGTTTGTATCTACAATAGCAATGACCGGAATGTTCAGCTTGCGGGCTTCGGCCACGGCAATTTTTTCTTTGCGTGGATCAACTACATAAATTGCATCCGGTAGCTTTTTCATGTTGCGAATACCGCTTAAAAACTTCATCAGTCTTTCTTTTTCATTGCGCAGCATTAGCACTTCTTTTTTAGTCAATCGTTCAAAAGTACCATCGGTTTCCATTTGCTCAAGCTTGATCATCCGATCAATCCGCTTGCGAATTGTCGCAAAATTAGTTAACATGCCGCCGAGCCAGCGGTGGTTCACGTAATGAGCCCCGCATCTTTCAGCCTCATTGCGGATTGATTCCTGGGCCTGCTTTTTCGTGCCGACAAAAATAATTTCCCCTCCGTCGACCACCAGGTCCCGTACAACGTTATACGCAGTATCCATCAATTTAACCGTTTTCTGCAGATCAATGATGTAGATACCGTTACGTTCAGTGAAGATATAATTTTTCATCTTCGGGTTCCATCGGCGGGTTTGATGTCCGAAGTGAACACCCGCCTCCAGCAGCTGCTTCATACTTACCTTAGCCAAAATAACTCCTCCTTGTTTTTACCACCGCCTGTTTCATTGATGATGACCAAGCTTAAAAAGCCAACCGACCTCCATCTCACCAGGCGTGAGTTTTATGATTTTACCAGAGGTAGTATAGCATAGTTCACCCCCGTTGGCAACGAAAAACTATTGTTTTTGTTGCCTGTTTTTGTTGCAAATAGACATTCTCTATTATAAAATCAATATACTGTTAAAAAACATGCGACTCATTAAATATATGGCACAGCCTGCCAAGAAAACTGAAACGAACATATAGAGCAGGCATGGAAATGCCGGTTGTACATCAGGCAACGGTTAAATACAGGGAGGTTAACGATGGCTGCAATCAGACCATTTAAGGGAATCAGGTATAATCAATCAAAAGTAAATTTTCTCGGAAATGTTATAACACCGCCTTACGATGTCATTGATAATGAAGAGCAAAAACGCCTTCACGATCTAGAACCTTATAATATAATCCGCCTTGAATACGGCAAAACTCATCCCGGAGATGACAGCGAAAATAACCGTTACAGCCGGGCCCGTGAAACTTTCAACCAGTGGCTTAATGATCAGATCCTCTTTCCGGAAAACGAAAACTGCTATTACCTTTACGAGCAGGAATATACCTATAACCAGGTCAATTACAGCCGCAGAGGTATCATCGCCGCCTTAAAGCTGACACCGTACTCTGAACAAGTGGTTCTCCCCCACGAATTAACCATGTCGGGACCAAAGGCTGATCGCCTTGAACTTTTAAAGAACTTGCGTACTAATGTCAGTCCGATCTTTACTCTCTTCCCCGATCCCGATCAGCAGCTGGATTACTTTTTTTCAGCTATCAATACCGATAAACCCCTGCTTGAGGCAAAGGAACCTTCCGGACAAACCCACCGCCTCTGGGCAATTACCAGTAGTGACTTGCAGGAAAAGTTAACAACCTATCTGCGCCCCCAGCCACTGCTGATTGCCGACGGACATCACCGCTATGAAACGGCTCTTAATTATGCCGGTAATCAAAACAGTCAAAAGGATCCCGGCTCAGACTACATCCTAACCATCATGGTCAGCATGAAAGACCGGGGACTTCTTGTCCTGCCAACCCACCGTTTGCTTAGTGGCCTGAGTCAGTCACAAAAAGATAAACTAAATAGAATTATCAAGAATGAATTTAAGCTGATCAGCCTTGGTGATCCTCACCAGCTGGACCGAAATTACTTACTGAAAGAAATAAATAAAGCAAGCCTGGATCACTATGGGTTTGGCTTAATTACCGGTCGTGATGCCTGTATCCTCAAACCGCTTGATAACGGTTCAGAAAAACAGCTGCCCGTTGAACTGCTTCATGAGCGTATTATAAAACCGCTTTTTGATCAAGGAGAAAAAAGCATAATAGTGGACCAGGAAATGATCAGTTACCCACATGATCATAATACTGCTGTCGATGAAGTGATCACAGGCTATGCTGATGCAGCTTTTATTCTTGAGCCTGTTGCAGTTGAACAGGTTCTTGAACATGCCCGTAAGGGAAAAATAATGCCGCAAAAATCCACTTTTTTCTATCCAAAGCTGCCCAGCGGGCTTGTTCTTTATAATATGGACTTAAGTTAAAGTGACCAGTATTTGCGCTGCACCTGCAGCACTTCCTCCAGTCGCGCCTGGGCGTGCCTGGTTGGATCAAGATCGGGAGATCTCTCCGTAACAGGCAGACCGAAATTACCCATGGCGTTTAAAACCTGGATAACTGCCCCTGCCTGGCCTTCCAGATGATAACCCCCTTCCAGGCAGAGCAGCACCCTGCCCTGGCAGTGTTTTTCTGCAGCCTGCCGTAATTTATCTGCCATATCATAAAATCCCTGGTGAGTTAGAGACATTCCGGCAAGCGGGTCATGCCGGTAAGCGTCATGCCCCGATGAAATTAACAGAAGCTCAGGCTGGAACTGATCGAGAACGGGAATTATTACCTGATCAAAAATAAGTCCATATTCAATGTCGCCGCTGCCCGGAGGCATTGGTATATTAACGGTAAGTCCTTCGCCCGTTCCCCTGCCGACTTCCTTTAGATGGCCGGTTCCCGGGTAAGCCGGACTTTGGTGCGTGGAAATAAAAAGCACTTCCGGATCATCCTCAAAGGCATGCTGAGTTCCATTGCCGTGATGGACATCCCAATCAACAATGGCAATTCTCTTTAATCCGTAATCACGTTTTGCCACCTCGGCAGCAATCGCAATATTATTAAACAGGCAAAACCCCATAGCCCTGCTTCTTTCTGCATGGTGACCGGGCGGCCGGTTTAAAGCAAACACAATATCGGGACCTATCCCCATTACTCCCCGTAAACCGGTCAATACTCCTCCTGCTGATAGTAAAGCTACACGGTATGATTCCGGAACAATGTAGGTATCCATATCCAGGTTACGCTGGCCGGAGTTACAGGCTTCTTCAATAGTTTTGATATAACCGGAATCATGAACCAGGGCAATATCATCGACTGAAGCCGGAACCGGGTCAATCATTGTCAGCTTTTCGGATATCCCCCGATTTTCAAGCGCTGACGTAATATGTTCCAGCCGCTCTTTTCTTTCGGGGTGGTGCCCCTGGGTATGAATCAGGTAATCCTTGTGATAAACAATACCAAGCTTAGTATTATTTGCGCTCACCCTATCACCTCGCAGTTAAGAATTATCTTCCAGTGCCTTACAAAGCCGGTTCCATAAAAAGGGGCTTACTTTTTTTAAAACTACCGGCCTGCCGGCTGCGTTAATAAAAGCATGCTCCGTATACCCAAAAGCCATCTTCCTTCCATCCTTATGTAATTCATATTTAAAAACCAGGCGCACTTTTTCCAGGCTGTCCAAATTTGTTAAGACAGTAAGTTCATCATCATACCTTACTGCATGCTTATATTCACAGTAGGCTTTTAAAACCGGCAAATATAGATTACTCTTTTCAAATTCAATGTATGGCAGGCCAATACTTCGCATCAGTTCGGTTCTTCCCATTTCAAACCAGACCAGGTAATTTGCATGGTAAGCCACACCCATCTGGTCTGTTTCCTGGTAACGAACCCGGAATACTGTTTCGTTAATGTGCAAAATTGATCTACTCCCTGCAATCTTTAAAGTACATTTGCTTCACCGCGGTAAACCAGGCCCCTGGTGGCATCTACGGTAACTGTTTCACCTGTGCTAATTAATTGACGGGCATTGTTAACACCTACTATTGCCGGCTTACCCAGGTTAATAGCCACAATGGCAGCATGAGAAGTCAAACCACCTTCTTCAACTACCAGCGCTGCTGCTTTTTTTATGGCCGACAGGTAGTCACTACTAGTACTGCTGGCAACCAAAATCATGCCTTCTTTAAAGTTTTCGAGATCGCTGTCTTTATTGATAACCATCGCTTCACCACTGACAGCCTGCTTACCAACACCGGTTCCTTTCACCAGAATTTCACCTACCGTTTCCACTCGCAACAGGTTAGTGGTACCTGATATTCCCACGGGAACTCCGGCGGTAATTACCACCAGGTTTCCATCATCGATCAATTTTTCTTTTAAAGATACCTGAATTGCATTTACAAACATTTCATCCGTTGTATTTGCCGGCGGACAAACCACTGCATAAACTCCCCAGGTCAGGGTTAGACGGGAAGCTACGCTGCGGTTAGACGTAACTGCAACAATCGGGGCCCGCGGTTTGTATTTAGAGACCATGCGCGCTGTATGGCCGGACTGGGTTGCAGTAATAATAGCATCAGCTTTTAACTCGGACGATACATGACAGGTACTGTAACTGATGGCATCTGTAACTGTTTTCTTGATATTCCTGCTCATATCCTGCATAATTTGCCTGTTATCAAGGTCTTTTTCCGTGCGTACCGCTATCCTGCTCATTGTTTCAACCGCTTCAACCGGAAAACGTCCAACCGCTGTTTCACCGGAAAGCATCACTGCATCTGTTCCATCAATAATTGCATTGGCTACATCACTGGCTTCAGCCCGGGTAGGGCGTGGATTGCGGATCATGCTGTCGAGCATCTGGGTAGCGGTTATCACCGGCTTGCCGACCCGGTTACATTTCCTGATGAACTCCTTCTGCAGCATCGGCACATCCTCCGGTGGAATCTCCACCCCCAGATCACCCCTTGCAACCATTATGCCATCTGAAACCTCCAGGATCTCATCAAAATTTTCGACACCTTCCAGGCTCTCAATTTTTGCCAGGATCATGATACTGCTGTTTCGCTCTTCAACCAGTGCCCTTACTTCCAGGATGTCTTCGGTACTGCGGGCGAACGAGGCAGCTAAAAAGTCAACCTCATAATCCAGGGCAGTAAGAATGTCCCGGCGGTCATCTTCTCCAATAGCCGGCAAATTGATCCTCGTTCCCGGAGTGTTGAGCCCTTTGTAACTGCGCAGCTCGCCACCATGTAAAATCCGGCAGCGGATATCACGGCCCTCTATAGCAATCACTTCCAAGACTATTAGCCCGTCATCAATCAGCACACTGCACCCCGGTTTTAAATCCTCGTGCAGTTTCGGATAGGTCACTCCAACCCGCTCTGCAGAACCGACAACATCTTCAGTAGTCAAAATAATTTCACGGCCTTCTTCAAGCATTACATAATCTTCATTGAGGTCGCCGGTTCTTACTTCCGGCCCCCTGGTATCAAACAGGTAACCGACATTTTTTTTCATGCGGGAGCTGGTAGAGCGGATCAACTCCAAACGGCGGATATGATCTTCACTGGTCCCGTGAGAGAGGTTTAACCTGGCTACATCCATCCCTGCCGTTATTAATTCTGAAATTCTTTTTTCAGTTTCTATACTAGGTCCGACTGTGCAAACAATTTTTGTCCGCCGCATTTAAATTACCTCCCAATTTAGGGTAGAATACTATAATCGATTTACCTTGCCAGTATCAGGGCCAGCTTGTATAGTTCTTCCGGGAATTTCCTGGCCTGGTCAAAACTCTGTTTTAAAGAAGTTGGGAATACTTCATTGCCCCTGAATGCTGTATAGTAACCGCTCTTCCCTTCGCTTAACAAATCTACAGCCAGCGCTCCCATTCTGCTGCCCAGCATCCTGTCCACGGCGCTGGGGCTGCCGCCTCTTTGAATATGTCCCAAAACAGTAACCCGGATATCCGCTTTCAATCTTTTTTTTATCTCTTCATTAATGTAAAAAACATCGCCGGCTCCTTCAGCAACCACAATAATGCTGTGAGCTTTCTGCCGCCTGATCCCATGCAGAACCCGTTCACAAACTTCATCCAGGTCATATTCCATCTCGGGAACAAGGATAGATTCTGCGCCACCGGCCAACCCGGCAGCCAGGGCCAGAAAACCGTTATTGCGGCCCATCACTTCCAGCAGAAATACACGCTCATGAGAAGTAGCCGTATCCCGAAGCTTGTTAACGGCATCAAGAATCGTATTAACGGCAGTATCGAAACCAATGGTCTGCTCTGTTCCGTTAATATCGTTATCAATAGTTGCAGGAACACCGCTCACTTTAATCCCGCGTTCTTCCAGGGTTAAAGCTCCTTTAAAAGATCCTTCGCCGCCGATAACCACCAGTCCTTCGATACCTTCCTTTTTAAGAAAATCAGCAGCCTGATCCTGGTAAGCCGGCTCAAACATTTCGGGAGCCCGGGCTGTCAGCAAAATTGTTCCACCACGGTGTATTATATCTGCTACCGAACCCAATTCCATCTCAATCAATTTATTACCGTTGAGCAGCCCGGTATAACCACGCCTGACTCCGAAAACACTGCATCCTAAATTAATGCCTCGCCGGACAACAGCTCGCACAGCGGCATTCATGCCGGGAGCATCGCCCCCGCTTGTCATAACTGCTATTTTTTTCATGATTGGATCATCTCCTTTAATGCTGCCCCGGAACCTGATCCCCCACCTGCTCAATTACCGAATCAGGGCCAAGCAGATTCTCAAGGCGCTTAAAACAGGTAGGATGGTCTCGAACCCAATATTCTTCATTTAAAATAAGTGTTTTTTTATCATTTTTAAAGAAGAGGCAGACAGGAACTTCACCGTTTTCCGCTACCAGGGTGTCTTTTAAGTCGCGCAAAAGATCACTGTTGTGTTCTTCACCAATTACCAGGCGCAGCAGCTTCTTTTCCCGGTTCAATGGCTTTATTGTTTCTGCCAGAATTTTAACATCCTCTTCTTCTTTCAGGTCTGTCCTGCCTTCAACTAAAAGCAGGCTGTCTTCTTCAAGCATGAAAGCGCTCTTTTCATACATATCCGGGAATACGACCAGTTCCACGCTTCCAGTCAGGTCTTCCAGCTTGACAAAAGCCATCTGCTTGTTCTTTTTAGTGAAAAAACTGCGAACCGCAACAATTATTCCACCAACTTTGACATGATTATTATCTCCTGAAGAAGAAAGCTGGGCACAGGGTGTGAGGTTGGGCATGTTCTCCAGGATAGTCTGGTACGGTCCCAGGGGATGCCCTGAGATGTATAAGCCGAGCATTTCTTTTTCAAGGGATAACCTTTCCTTGTCGGAAAAAGGCTCTATATCAGGCAGATTATCGTCGAGCATCTCTTCCTTTACACTTTCTTCCATTAAAGAAAACATTGAAATCTGCCCGTTTTCACGCTCCCGCTGCGCAAACTGGCCCTGGGCCAGAACATCGTCAATGATAGCCAGGTACTGGGCCCGGTGACCGCCCAGTGAGTCGAATGCGCCGCATTTAACCAGGCTTTCCATTACCTTACGATTGCAGGAGCGCATATCAACCCTTGAAACAAAATCAAGCATGGAAGCAAAGGGTTTCTCTTGCCTGGCCTGGATTATCGAATCTATCGCACCTAACCCGACATTCTTTACTGCAGCCAGCCCAAAACGAATCCTGTTTTCGCCGATTGGAGTAAAGTGAGTATCGCTTTCGTTTATGTCGGGTGGGAGCAGCTCAATATTCATTCTCTTGCAGTCGGCGATATACAGGGCTACCTTGTCGCTGTTGGAATAGTATACCGTCATCAGGGCAGCCATAAACTCGACCGGATAATTTGCTTTTAGGTAAGCAGTCTGGTAAGCAATCATTGCGTAAGCGGCAGCATGTGACTTGTTGAAACCGTATGAGGCAAATTTTAGGATTAGATCATATATTTCTGCTGCCAGCTCCCTGGTGTAGCCATTTTCAACACATCCGTTTATAAAGAGCTGTCTCTGCTCGTCCAGGATTTCCATTTTCTTCTTCCCAATAGCCCGGCGTAGAAGATCAGCCTGACCGAGAGTAAAACCGGCCATGCGGGCGGCAATTTCCATGATTTGCTCCTGGTAGACAATAACCCCGTAGGTTTCATTAAGGATCGGCTCCAGCACCGGGTGGGCATATTTTATCTTTCTTTTTCCGTGCTTGCTTTCAACAAACACCGGAATCTGCTCCATCGGACCGGGACGGTACAAGGCCACTACTGCGATTATATCTTCGAATTTATTAGGCATCAGGTCCCTGAGAACAGAACGCATTCCGGTGCTTTCAAGCTGGAAAATCCCTGTAGCTTCACCTCTTGAAAGCATTTCATAGGCAGCTTCATCTTCTAAAGATATATACTCTATATCAATGGTTTCTCCGTGTCTCTTTTCGATATTTTCAAGGGCTTCGCCAATAATGCTCAGGGTTTTTAGGCCCAGGAAATCCATCTTTAAGAGCCCCAGGTCCTCCAGGGTGTTCATCGGAAACTGGGTCACCACCGAGCTGTCAGATGTCTTGTAAAGTGGGACAAAGTTGATCAACGGCTCTTCGGCAATAACCACTCCCGCGGCATGGGTACTGGCATGGCGGGGCATCCCCTCGACCGCCATTGAAAGGTCGAGCAAGTTGCGGTACTGTTCTTCCTTGTAAAGGGCTTGCAAATCCTTGCTTTGATCAAGAGCTTTCTTGATTGTCATTTTTGGTTCCACCGGGATCAGCTTGGCAATGCGGTCAACATCTGCATAAGGGATGGCCAAAACCCGACCGACATCACGGACAGCAGCCCTGGCAGCCATTGTCCCAAAAGTGATAATCTGGGCTACTCTCTCCTGGCCATATTTATCGCAGACATACTGCATTACTTTATCTCTTTTATCATCACAAAAATCGATATCAATATCAGGCATTGATATTCTTTCCGGATTAAGAAAACGCTCGAAGAGCAGGCTGTAGCGAAGCGGGTCAATATTAGTAATGCCCAGGCTGTAGGCCACCAGGCTCCCGGCAGCAGAACCTCGTCCGGGGCCGACAATAACTTTCTCCTTTTTGGCATATTCAATTAAGTCCCAGACAATCAGAAAGTAATGGGAATAATCCATCTTGCTGATTACCTGCAGTTCATACTCCAGGCGCTCTTTAATATCACTGGTTATTTCACTATAGCGGGTTTCGAGCCCTTTATAGCAGAGATCTCTTAGATAGCTATCGGGATCTTCACCTTCCGGCAGGTGATACTCGGGAAGGTAGCGTTTACTAAAATCCTTTTCAACGTTGCAGCGCTCCGCTATTTGCAGGCTGTTGCTTAAAGCGCCTTCATAATCTGCAAAGAGTTCTTCCATCTCTTCGGCAGTCTTAAAATAGAATTCTTCCGTTTCAAATTTCATGCGCTCGGTTTCATCAACAGTTTTTCCCGTCTGGATGCACAAAAGCACATCATGGACTTCTGCATCCTGGCGTGAGAGGTAATGCACGTCATTTGCCGCTACGAGTGGTATACTCTCCACTTTTGATATTTCAAGCAGTTTTTCATTGACTATTTTTTGTTCCGGAAGACCGTGATCGTGCAGTTCCAGGAAGAAACTATTTTGGCCGAAGATTTCCCTGTAGTCAAGGGCCACCTGGTGAGCTTTTTCAACCTGACCCTGTAATATCAGGCTGGGGATTTCACCGGCCAGGCAGGCACTCAGGGCAATCAACCCTTCACTGCATTCCTTAAGTAAAGCCCGGTCCACCCTGGGTTTATAATAAAAACCTTCCAGGTAACCGCTTGAAACCAGGCGCATCAGGTTGCGATAACCGGTATTATTTTCAGCCAGCAGGACCAGGTGGTACTGGGAATCATCGCGCTTTGCTTCTTTTTGAAAGCGGGATCGCTGAGACAGGTATACTTCACAACCCAGGATCGGTTTAACACCTGCTTCCCTGGCAGCCCTGTAGAAATCAATTACGCCAAACATGGTTCCATGGTCGGTCAGAGCCAGGGCAGGCATGCCAAGGCTGGCCGCCCGACTTATCATATCCTTGATCCTGGCTGCTCCGTCCAAAAGACTGTATTCGCTGTGACAGTGGAGATGAACAAAGTTAGTTTTAGACAATCTTAACCATCCTCAATTAAATAATGTGCCTATATTAATTTCGCCTTTTGCAGGTCATGTCCTTTTGACGTCCGGAATAAACCTGATACTTTTTTCTTAGTGAACTTCATGGTAAAGTATAGGCAAGATCAGGTCTGGGCAAGAATAACAGAATATAGCTGAATAGTTACAGATATAGTGGTATAATAGTTAATGTTTCCTGACATGCCTGCAGAATATTATTTTCTATAGTAAGGAGTTTTGCCGTGTTTAAAGATCGGGAAACTATCCTCGCTTTAAAAATAGTCCTTATAGCAACTGCTGTCTTCCTCATTATCTGGGCGATCTACATACTAATGCCCATTATATCGCTTATTATAATTGCACTATTTGTTGTCTACTTTATAAACCCCCTGGTCAACTTTTTAATTACCATGAAATTAAAACCGATATTTGCTGCTATTATTGCTTCGGCAGGTATCCTTGTTGCTGTTGTATTATTATTTTACCTGCTTATTCCGGGCCTTATCGTCGAAATCAGACAGCTGCTGATTTTTATCACCAACGAATTTATCCAGGACCTGCCCAATCTCGTGGCGGAGCTGGAAGGACTGGATGAGCGCTTTAACCTGCAGCTTACCCAGACTTTCATCGAATATTCCAACCAGTTTGTCCGCCAGGCCCCGGGTAACGTCCAGCAAATACTGCGAACTTTGACCACATTTTCCATGGGCCTGATCACCCAGATCTGGGTGGTATTGGCCATGGTTTTTCTGGTTTTCTACCTGGTCCAGGATCTCGATAAGGCCAAGCACAACCTGACCCTGCTTTTCCCACAGATCTACAAGGAAAACGTGGTCCACTTTTTGCATACGATAGATGAAAAGGTAGGCGCCTACGTCCGCGGCACCCTGCTTAAGTGCCTTTTTGTCGGCCTTTTAACCTGGATTGGCCTTTCCATTTTAGATATGCCTTTTGCCTTGATGCTGGGCATCCTGGCAGGTGCCTTAAACCTTATCCTCTATATCGGGCCTTTTGTTGCAGCTATACCGGCAGTTCTCTTGAGTATCATGCCTGACACTCCCAGTATATTTCTAATTATCTTACTTTATGCTGTGGTCCAAATCCTTGATGCTTTTGTTTTTACTCCGTTCTTCCTCGGCAAAGCTACCGATTTAAGCCCCCTGACTGTCATAATTATGGTCCTGGTTGGCGCCCAGTTAATGGGCCTGCTTGGTATTATTCTGGCCATACCAATTACTGCAACCCTTAAAGTATTACTGGTTGACTACTACCTTGACCGGCGCAAAACTGAAGAAGCCAACCACCGTGAAGAAGCTAACAACATGGCAGAGTCGTAACCTCTTTATCTGGTTAAAGTGTAAACTCACAAAACTTTATCTCGTGTTTAAACTATCAAGCTTGATTAAGAAAGCTGAGCGGCTTATTTGGGGTCCATTCCGGCCAACCTGCGCACTATATCCTTTTTAGATTCAATATCATACTGCGAGGTTATGGCGATCTGTTCCATAATCGGCGACCCACCGCCATGAAAAGCGCCATACAGCATAGAACCCGAAGATCCGGAAAGGGCAAAGTCGACAAAGTTTAGCCAGAACTTTATCTGGTCTTCCATCGGCATATCAGGATTGCGTTTAATATATTTTTCCAGCAGCTCCCTGGTTTCCGGGTTGATTAAATCTTTTTCATAGGGAAATGTAGCAGGCATTCCACCGGCGATATTGCAGAGTATTTCCTGCTCATGAAAAACTGCCTCACCGGTCAGGCATCTGCCCACATTGGCGTAGATGGAATGTGGAATATAGTTACCGGGTCCGTAAGGCATAAAACCCATACCGGGGATGTAAACTTCGGCTTTGCCTAAAGCCGATGCTGTATAGCCCGCAGCATAACCCAGTTCGCCGACCTTGATCAATTCAGCGAGCATCTCCCGGACATGCGGACTTTTCTCGATACCGTTAATTTCTGCAGCCATGGCAGCCATGCCGATAACATAGTCAAGCATTGCCGGTTTACAGCCGGAGTACGAATGACGGTGAAATAGTGCGAACAGCAGAGCAGCAACACCGCCATGTTCGGTTTCGCCGTAGGTGTAAACCCATTCCCAGGGAATAAAACAGTCCTCAAAGATCACGTAGGAATCGGTGTAACCGACTTCCACACCTCTCTGGTAGTGGTCTCTCTTGCGCAGGTTGTGAAAATGGACTACCTGTTTAACTCCTTCATAGTCTCCGGGGACGGAAAAGCAGATTGCATATTCCTGCTCATTTTTCTTTAGAGCGCGGGTGGGGACCACCAGTATTTCATCAGCGATTGAAGCTTCTGATATGTGTACTTTAGAACCGCGGATTACAATACCGTCACTGCGCTCTTCGACTACATGGACATACATGTCCGGATCGGTTTGTTCAGACGGCCTTTTCATTCGCTCTCCCTTAACATCAGTTTGAGCACAGCAGCCTACCAGGTCTTCTTTTTGAAACCTTTCCAGCCACTTCAGCCAGTTATCATGATAAGCAGTTTTTGCGTCGGGGGATTGCTGTGCCATGTATGAAACTGTATGAATAGCGTTGGCGGCATCAGTTCCCATGCAGCGCTGAATGCACTGTCCTACTTTGTTGCAGAGATAGCGTGTCATATCCTGTTTTTTATGGAGATCATCTGTGTTTTGATGAATGTGATTGAAACGGTTGATCGTTTCTCCGGTAATATGTGAAGTAGCTGTGCAAAGTTCTTTACCTTCAGGATCCCGGGCGGCATCAAAAGTTATGCCCATCACGTTAAGAGCCGGTTCTTGACGTTCATCGAGCCTGTCGATCTTTTCTCCATTTGCATAAAGGTTGTTGTTCATCTTGCTTAAGCCTTTAATGTACTCCTCTTTAGTTCTCATTTTTTCCTCCTCCGTTGAATGTACCCCAGGTCTTTAATCCGATTCTTTTTTAGCCTGGCCCTGTAGCTATTACCCAGGGTTTTTTCAGCTTCCATTCTTCGGCAGAGCGTGGCCGGGCAGCTGCAAAGTAGCTTATTTCAGACCCGGGTAACCCTGCTGACGCAGCGCTTCGTAAAGAACCAGGGCCACGGAATTGCCCAGGTTAAGCGATCGGGGGATCTGGTCTACCA
>SL_8KL_010_SEDDRAFT_10001351_pt1 | contig 21297 bp, 19 predicted proteins | sample SodLakKL_010_SED_4_FD_11160 | JGI IMG/M metagenome (IMG submission 11160) | reverse complement strand
CGTTTACCTTGAATTCAACGGTTTGCGTGTCCTGTATTTCATCTGTATTTGTTACTGAGTAAAGGACTTGGACCTCTCTTTCTAGAGGCATTGGGTCTATTCCTACGGGTGAGATGATTTCTGGTTTGAATTTTGCTCTTTCTATTTCTTCATCTTCTTCTTTGAAGTGTGCTGTTATCTCCTTGTCCGAATCCATTGTGATTTGTATTTCCTCTTCCGTGCTTTCTTGATCCCCTGTCCATTCTTGGAATATCCAGTCTTCTTCTGGAGTAGCGGTTACTGGTATTTCCGTTCCATGGGTGTAGGTGTGTGTTCCTGTTTCCGGTAATGTTTCTCCTTCTCCTTCTGTGTTTATTGTTAGTTCGTGTTCTACTGTTGGATCGTCCTCTATTTCTTCGGTTGTTAGTAGCATGCTCGCCGCTGCTATTCCCACTATCACTACTATTATTGCGATAATGACGCCTAATGTTTTTTTAGTTATTTCAATCTTCATATTTTTCACTCTTGTTCTATATTTGTATATGGGCTTTAAGTTTATAAATGTTTTTTTATCTTTAATTCATCTACCTCCGAGCAGTTCATCGTATTTCTCCCTTGCTCCTTTAACCGTTTCAACTCCTTTCACTATGGCTTTACCACTACTGTAAACTGATATCTTTATGCCTTTGTTTTCTAGAATCGCTATTTTGTCTCCATAGGTGTCTACTTCTGGATTTATTTTCTCAAGTTTCTCCGGATCCGTTATCCTTGGATAAAGTTGAACCGATTCTTCACTACACCTCTTCCTAGCTTCTCTTACTCTGTCCAGTTCTTTGTACTCTTCTTCGCAGGTGCTGCAGTTTTTTCTCTTTTTAGTTTTTAGTTTATCAAAAACCATGTTTTCTAAATTAATGGTCAGGAGATCCGTTAATGGTTTTTCTTCTATTAGTTTAACTAGTTGGTTGACCTGCAGTGCTGAAATTACTTCAGCTATGCCCGGTGAAATCCCTTCTTGGTCACAGGTTTCTTGACTCGCGGGTTCTTCTCCTAGGGTGCACCTTAGGCATGGTCCTTCCGGGTGGACTGTCATTGTCATTCCTCTGGCTCCTCCTATCATTCCGATGATAAGAGGTATTTCTTCCTTCTTAGCGTAGTCATTTAACAATAAACGGGTCTTCAAGTTATCCGTTGAATCGATCAATACATCCGTTTCTCCTACCTGATTCTCTATATTGTTGGGATTGATATCTAGAGCAGAAGAGCTAACTGAACAGGATTTCTCCGAATCCATCCCTTTGATTTTTCTCTGCATTGCTTCTGTTTTGAGTTCTCCCACATCTTCCTTTGTATATTCTTGATTATCGATGTTTCTTTCTTCCACGAAGTCCCTGTCTATCAAATGTAGATCGGTTCCTATCTTTCCAAGAGTTTTAGCTGTTTTTGAGCCCAGAGTGCCAAGTCCAATGACTGTGCAGCGAGTATCTTGAAGCTTTTCATGATTTGAACCGAGGTAGGTTTTTATCCTAGATTCTTCATTCATTCTAATCACTTGATAGGATTTGATTCGTTGCAGTATTTAGTCCTTTGATCTCGTTAACTATTTACTTCTCCCACACCTTAAATAATGAAAGACCCTATATAAAAATATGGATAGAAATGATATTAAAAAGATAAACTAGGATAAGTGGTAAAATGAAGATAATATTCAAATCTGAACGAGAAGAAGAACCAAAAGAAGTGAATACCAATGCCAAAACAGTTGCAGAATTCCTGGAAGAACAAGAATTAAACCCTGTTATCCATGTAGTCTCCCTCGATGGCGAAGTGGTTACTGAAGACGAAGAACTAGCTGAAGGAAACGAATTAAAGGTGCAGAAGGTGGTTAGCGGAGGCTAATTTACTAATTCAATATCTTCATAACGATAAGTAATAAAAAATAAAGATACATTTAGAAATTGAGGAAACGGAGATTCGAATGCCAGGGGAAGATGAAAGAGGATCGAGAAGATTTGGAGCGTTCACAGGAGTATTCATACCAACTTTTCTGAGCATAGTTGGAGTTATCTTATTCTTGAGACTGGGGTACGTTGTAGGAGGTGTTGGTCTTCCTGGGGCGGTCGCGATAATCGTTATAGCGGTTTCAGTAACTATTTCAACCGGTCTTTCCTTGAGTTCAATCGCTAGCAACATTAGAATAGGAGCGGGAGGAGCCTATTCAATAATTAACAAAACTTTAGGGCTTGAAATTGGAGGTAGCATTGGAATACCTCTTTACTTGGCCCAGTCATTTTCAGTTGTTCTTTATATTTTCGGATTCGCGGAAGCGTGGAGGTACTTATTTCCGGACCACGGCTTGATCCTTGTTTCTCTGATTATCTTCCTTGTTTTATTCTTACTAACCTACATGAGCACTAGCATAGCTGTCAAGATCCAGTTAGGTGTTTTCATCTTTATATGCATAGCTCTAGTCACTGTATTTGTTGGTGGTATCCAGGCCGGGCCCACTGCTCCGGTAGATGCAGTTGGAGAAACGCCTGGGTTCTGGGTATTGTTCGCTATATTTTTCCCAGCAGTAACTGGACTGATGTCGGGTATAGGTATGTCTGGAGAGCTCAGCGACCCTAAATCACAGATACCAAAAGGAGTAATATACGGACTAGGAGTGACCACTATTATATATTTAGCTACAGCTGCGTTACTGATCTACTCGGCCACTCGGCCTGAGCTGCTTGAGAATACACTTATACTAGCTGAGATCTCTATTGCACCTACCTTTGTATTGATTGGTATACTAGCAGCCACTTTTTCTAGTGCTTTAACAACTATAATAGCTGCGCCAAGAGTTCTTGAAGCACTGGGAGAAAATGAAGTAATTCCAAAGAGTGATTTCTTTAGCCAAACTTCTTCCAAAGGAGAGCCAAGAAACGCGGTTCTCGTAACAGGTTTACTGATGCTGCCTTTGATATTAATGGGTAGTCTTGATTCCGTTGCACAGGTTCTCACAATGCTCTTCTTAATCACTTACGCTATGATAAACGTTTCAGTGTCACTGGAACAATTCTTAGGACTGAGGAGCTTCAGACCCACGTTCAAGATACCTAAATTTGTTCCTCTCTACGGAGCTATCGGTTCTCTAATACTCATATTCCTAGTGAATCCCTATGCTAGCATGGCGGCAATACTAATAGTTGTGTTGGTTTACAGTTTATTGGCTAGAAAGACATTGAAACAAGAGAGAGGAGATGTTAGATCCGGTTTATTCAGAGCAATGTCCCAATGGGCAGCGGAAAAAACCCGGACACTACCCGAGTCATCAATGCACATATGGAAACCGAACATGATCGTGCCGGTGCAGAGTACAAAAACTCTTAGAGGAAACTTCCCCTTGATCAAATCCATAGCCTACCCAAACGGAAGAATGACCGTGTTAGGATTCAGACCTGATGAAAAATCACAGGATAAGAAAACCCCTGAAGAAAACCCTGACCAAGAAAAAGAAAATGAAAAAAAACTCCAGATGCTTCCTGAATTAGTTGACAAGTTCTCCGAAGAAAAAGTATTTACTTCTTACTCTACCGTGAAATTCGAAAACTACGTGAACGCTCTAACAGTATCAATGGAAGCGATAGACAGCCAAGTTTTCGCCCCGAACATGCTCTTCCTACCTTACAAACCAACCGAGCTACATCCAAAAGATATGAAGAAAATAATAAGATCATCAAAGGAACAAGAATGTGGGGTAGCACTGTTCGACAGAGATGAAGAGATAGGATTAGGAACGGAAAAAGATATACATGTTTGGATATCACCTATAGCTCTTGAACACGATCTATTCGAACAAAGATACTATGATCTAGCTCTATTAATAGCGTACAGCATAAAAAGAAACTGGAACGGGACCATACACATATGGATGTGTGTTGAAGAAGATCGAGAAAAAGAAGCACTGAGATACCTACACAAGCTCTCGTACGAGGCAAGACTTCCACACTCAACTGACATAAACGTGGTTACCAACGACTTCCTGAAAACCTACAAAGATGCTCCAGAAGGAGACATCCACATCCTTCCATTCAGAGAAGAAGACATCGAAATCATCTCCAAAATAGCAAAAATAGAGGGAAAATCTCAATTATTCGTTCTGGACTCCACAAAAGAAAGCATACTGGCATAAGATAAACAAACAGACTCTTTCTCCCAAACCAAAAAATAAAGCTACCAGGCACCAACACCTAATTAAAAAATAAAACACAAAAGATACACATGTTCAAAAAGATCAAAGAAATATTCAAACCCAGGGAAAAAGAACCCGAAACAACTCAAATAAAAACAACTTTACCACAGCTACACTCCAAATTAAAGCAGGAAAAGAAAGAAGAGATCAAAAGAAAAGAAAAAAAAGCTCGAGAAAAACTAAAACAACTGAAAGATACAAAGAAAGAAGTGGAAAAAAGAATAAAGCAACTTAAAAAAGAAGAGTTTAGCAAAGCAAAAGACCCTGAAGATGAAGCGCGAAGAAGAATCCCAGTGGGCACTCTGCAAGATCTAAAGACCAATTACTGCGAAAAAGCGGAAAGATCACTACGAGAAGTTCCAAAAAACTTCAACACAACTTATAAAGGAGTAAAAAAAGCCCTAGAAGAACACGTTAAACTCCTGAACAAGCTTAACTCCGTTACTTACAAACAAGCATCCGCACTACCCAAGTTCCAAACCCACAGAAAGACCAAGAAAGCCATAAAAAAACTGGAAGGAAAAACAAGAGAACTTGAAAAATTCCTAAAAGAAGACTACAAAATAAAGAAGATCCTTAAAGAAACGGAGAAAGCAGCAAAAACACTAAAACAAAAGCAAAAAAGAGAAAAAGAACTGAAAAAAGACTTGAAAAACAAGAAAAAAGAACTAAAACAAGCTAAAAAAGAAGAAAAAGAGGCAAAACAAAACCTAGAGGAGTATGAAGGACATGAGAAGCACGAGGAAGTTGAAAAACTCCAAAAACAAAAGAAAGAACAGAAAAAGAAAAAGAAAAGCCAAGAAAGACAAATCAAGAAAGAAATAAAAAGACTGAGAAGAATATTCAAGAAATTCAAACACCAAGAGGTGGGAAAACCAGCCGAACTAACCGGAAGACTACTACAAGATCCATTAAAAACCTACTTAGATATAAAAAAGCAAGAAATGGAGAAACTGCTCGATCAAATACTCAAAGCCATAAACGAAGACAGAGTGCAAGTGGGCAGTAAGATGAAGAAAAGAGTGAAAAAAACCAAAAAGAACCTGGAAAAACTGGAAAACAACAAAGAAACAATAGAAAAAACAAAGGAAAAAATAAAAGACTTAGAGAAAGAAATACGAACATATTCAAGATTCCTTGAAAAAGGCAAGCACCTGGAGAAAGAACTGAACCAAGCTGAGAACCAAAAAAACAGGCTGGAAAAGGATATAAAAAACCTGAAAAACAGTTTAAAAGAAACAAAAAAAGAAATAAACACAATAAAACAAAAAACAAAGAAAAAAATAAACCAAGAAATAAGAGGAATCCAAGTGGAGTTAGAAGAAGATTAATGCTCGATTAAAACAAGAGGGTGAATATGAAAGAAGCCCAATACTATCAAAAACAAAACTCGAGAGCCATCTGCTACCTATGCCCCCACACATGTGAGCTAAAACCAGGTGAAAGGGGAAAATGCAGAATAAGAAAAAACATTGAGGGAAAGATACACTCCACCGTATACGGAAAACCAAACGCAGTAAACACGGATCCAATCGAGAAAAAACCACTATACCATTTCCTACCTGGAAAAAAAGCACTATCAATAGGAACCGCGGGATGCAACCACAGCTGCACCTTCTGTCAAAACTGGAGAATGAGTCAAAAAACCGAAGAAGAAATCAAATCAATCTCGCTATCACCAGAAGAAGTTGTAAAAGAAGCACAGCAACAAAACACGGATATAATAGCCTACACCTACAACGAACCCACCGTGTTCTTCGAATACATGCAAGATATCGCGAAAAAAGCAAGAGAAAAAAACATAAAAAACGTAGCGGTTACCTGTGGATTGATCAATCAAAAACCTCTGGAAGATATGTGTAAATTTATAGATGCTGCTAACATAGATCTAAAGTACTTCTCCGATCAATTATACAGAGAAATATCAGGTGGATACTTAAAACCAGTTCTGAACACTATAAAAACACTGAAACAAAAAGGAGTATGGATAGAGATAACAAACTTACTAATACCAGGTCTGAATGATACTGAAGAAATGATAACAGAAATGTGTAACTGGATAGTAGAAAATATTGGGGAAGACGTCCCGCTGCACCTATCAAGATTCCATCCAGCATACAAAATGCAGGAAAAACCACCAACTCCTATAAAAACAGTGAAAAAAGCTAAAAAAATAGCTAAAGAAAAAGGAATAAACCACGTTTATATAGGTAACGTCCCAGGGGAAATGAGAGACACCGAATGCAGCAAATGCGGTTCAACTCTAATAGAGAGAAGAAACTTAAGATCAAATTTCCGAGCCTTGGATCCTGAAAAAGGAAGATGTAGTGAATGCGGAACTTCGATTTCAGGAGTATGGCAATAATCAGGAGGAATTCAATGTCTAGAAAACCAGTTGCAAGAGGATTCTATCCATTTGAAGAAGAAGGACTAGAAAATGAAATTAAAACATTGTTAGAAAAAGCTCCTGAAAGAACTATGGAGCCAAAGGGTCTGATAGTACCTCATGCAGGATACAGATTCTCTGGGGAGACCGCTGCACATGCATACAAAACTCTAAGAGACAGAGAACTAAAGAATGCTATAATACTCGGATTCAATCACTCTGGAATAGGGGAAAAAGCCGCTCTTTCAACACAAACTTGGGAAACCCCGCTTGGAGATATCCCGATAAATAAAAAATTATCCGGACAGTTACTAAAAAATGATTTAATAAAAGAAGATGAAACTGCTCATGAAAAGGAACACAGCATAGAAGTACAACTACCTTTCTTAAAATACATGTATCCTGATATTGAAATTGTTCCAATCTCTCTGTCAAATCAACTGAAAAAAGAAGAAATGAAGGAGATATCAGAACTCTTAAAATCCATTGAGTACAAAGAAAATATCCTGATAGCCTCCTCAGATCTAAATCACGTTGGAGCAAGATTCGGACTTACCCCAAAACAAGAAAATTTGGAATACTTAGAAAAGGAAGACAAAGAATTCATAGAGGATATCAAAAACCTCGAGATACAAGAAATAATTGAGAAAGGTAAAAAATCCACTATATGTGGTTTTATTCCAATAGCCGTAGCTCTAGAAACGCTTAAAGAAAAAATAAAAAAGGCTGAAGTGCTTCATAGATCTAATTCCTATGAAGCCACAGATAACACATCTTCTGTGGTAGGTTATGCTAGCATTGCCCTATATTGAGTTCTCTTTTCAATATTCTGGTATTGTAGGAGCTGCTTCTGGATCCGCTGGAAGCTCGAATGTTTCTTCAGGTATATCTGCATTTAGTTCCAGGGAACTGATCTTTGTTTCAAAGGAAATGGATTGTCCTTGTTCCTCAAAATTTATTTTGTCGAATAGGGATATTCCTGTTTCTCGGTCGTAGCACTGTTCCATGTCTATTGTCATTTCTTCCATTCCTTGCATTCCTTCTATTTCTTCTGTAACTTCCATTTCTATGTAGTCACATTTTCTTCCCGCTATTTCTCTTTCTTCAACTTCGTCTTCAGGGAATTCTATGTTTCCTTCTTCTATCATCTCTTCCATCTCTTCTCTTTCCACACTTACATCCATCCCTGGAATGGTTTCTTCTTCGTGACATGCCCATTCACCCATCTCTTCGATGCAGGTGAAGGATCCTTCAGGCAGTATGAAGGTGGACATCTGCATTTCTTCCGGTACCTCTTGGTCCTGTATGTCTTGATCCTCTGGCACTCCCATGTCAGGCATTTCTAACACTATGTCATTTCTAACCTTCTCGTTTCCTGTAGTTGCGTAGCTAACGAAACTTCCTTTCATCTCCATTTCTTCCATCATCATGGATATCTTCATTGTTGCTTCTCCTTCCGCTGTATGTGCAGGTATCTCTTCCATTTTATCTATACTCCCCATTACTGCTTCTTCCGGTGTATCTGCTCTTGCTCCACCATCCAATATATTTGGGAAAAATATAGCTCCTATAGCTATCGCGGCTACTCCTATCAGCGTTATTACTGTAACTGCTAAAAATTTGGTTCTGTCTTCCCTCTCTTTTTTATCTTCTTCAGCCATTTCATTCACCTGTCTTTATTACGTTCTTGTATCTTTTATGAGTTTCCTTTCACTAAACTAATCGATTATTTTTCGATTCTCGATAATGCTCTTAGTATTAGCCATGAAGCGAGGTAACTGGTTCTGTTATTAAGCTCCTTGGATGCAACTTCGCATATATCCATTCCAATAATTTCTTTTTCGAATGCTGCTTCGAGTAATTCATCTACTTGGCTAGGTGTCTTCCCTTGTGGTTCCGGATAAGCTACTCCTGGGGCATATGATGGGTCCAGGATATCTAGGTCTATTGTGAGGTAGGCTGGTTCTTTTATATTTTGTATTTTTTCCATGTCTTTTTTTTCTTTTTCTCTGTTTTTCCCCTGTTCACTGTGCTGTCTAGCGCCTATCTGTTGGATTTTAATTTCTGGTTTTTCTTCTTTCAGTCTTCTTACCCAGGTATTGTGGGTGTATTTGTTTCCATTTAGATCTTTATCTAAGTCTTTGTGAGCATCTAGTTGAATTAATGAGTTGAGTTCCAGTGATTTAGCTATTGCTAGCGATATTAGGTGCTCTCCACCTATTGAAAGTATTAAAGCATTTTCATTGATCTCTTTTATCTCTTCAATGGTTTCTTTTATCCTTTTTTCCGTTTCTTTGTAATCTCCTGGAACTATATCTATTTCTCCCGCGTCATGTATCTTTAAATTTTTCAAAGGGTTTTTATCTAGGCCCGGTTGGTAACTTGTTCTGTGCTTCAGAGCTTGTTTGATTGTTATTGGTCCGTAGCGTTGGTTTCCTTCTGAGTAGGCTGTTGAATCGAAGGGTATCCCTAGGAAGACTACATCAGCTTCTTCTAGAGAATGGTTTGGAGTGAATGATTTAGAAGTGTATAGCATTTTTATCTCTTTTATTTCTTTTCTGGTTTTAGTTTTTTAAGTTCTTTCTTGTGTTCTTTTCTTCTTTTTCTCGCTTGTTTTATCTTTTCTTTTTTTTCTTCAAGTTCTTTTCGTGCTTTTATCTTTCAATTTATTTATGTCTTTTTTTAGTGCTTGTTGTAGTTGCTCTTCTCCTTTTATGAGGAATTCAAGTTCTTTTCTTCTCTTTGCTCTTTGTTCTTGGCTTTTTTCTATTTCTTTTTCTACGTGGGAAAGGGTTCTTTTCTTTTTGTTTTCTTTTGTTGATTTTTTACCCATGGTATCGTTTATGATTAGTTTTTCAATGTTTTTATCCTTTTTGATTTGAGATAGTTTTTAGTTTTTTATTCCTTTGAACTGTTTGTATATCTTTTCTATTACAGGTGTTTTCTCCACTATTATGAATCCTATGAAGAAGATAAGGCCAAAAGCGTACCAGGTCATTGCCTGCGATGCGTTTAAGTAGAGAGCACCGTTTTCAGTTATTGAGTAGAGCGGGAATAATACAAATTGATCCATAGTATATGTGCTTAATGGGTAGAAAGGATACATTGGAGCTGTGATCATGTCAAGGATGAAGTGGATGCCTGAACCGATGAACAGTAGTAATACTGGGAAGCTGTATCTTCCCTTGAATTTCTTTAGGGCAAAGTATAAAAGTAGTAGAGCTAGAGGGAGAAATAAAGAATGGGATACCGTGGCTCTTCCGGTTGCTTTTATATGCGGTCCGAGCAGATCAGGTAAAACTCCGCCTATAGCAATCACAATGTAGTATACTGAAGGTATTTGTTTATCCTTCTTGACTTTTAGGTATTTATCGTATATTGCTAGGGCTAGGAGAGGTGCCGCTATGTGAGCTATCGGGAACATGTGGTAATTGTTATTTATTAAATATAAAAAGTTGTTTCTTTTCTCAGGCAATCTTTTGGTTAGTGGGTTTTTTAATTGGGCTTTGATTCGATGGTGGTTCCGTTGAATTCTTTGCCTTGGATTGTATTTTCCAAAGATTTGAGGTCTCTTCCATCTAGGACATGGGTTTTTATATCTGCTCTTTTGATTATTTTTGCTGCTAGTTGGTCAAAGATCACGTTGGATCCCGCGCTGTATTTATCTTTTGACACTATATCGATTAGTTTTTTGTGGGTTAGGTTCTCCAGTTTCTCTGCATCTTCGTACTTGTTCGGGTCTTTTGTGTAGACTCCGTCCACTGAGGTTGCTTTGATGAGTCTTTCCGTCCCTAGTTTTTCGGCTAGTATTGCTGATACTGCGTCAGTTGTGTGTCCTGGATGAGTTCCTCCCATAGTGATGATGGAGTAATGATTGCCCGCGGATTCTGCTTCTTTGAAATCTTGTGCTGGTACTGGGTACACGTCTTTTCCAAGTACTGAGATTAGTAGTTTTGCGTTTAGTCGGGATGATTTGATTCCTAGCTCGTCCAGAGTTGTTTCATCAGCGTTTAGTTTTCTACCCCAGTTGATGTAGTCCCTAGCTGTTTTACCTCCTCCAACTAGGATATAGAGATTTCTCTCTTTAGAGTATTTTTGAATGAGATTTGATAGTTTCTTTAGATGGGATACGTCTTCACCTTCAGGTAGAAGTATTGAACCCCCGATCGCTATTACTAGTTCATCTTCACTCATTCAACATCATTTTTCTAATGTAATCGTGTTATATAATGATGATCTTCGCTTTTTGTTTTCATTTTAATAGATTTTTGATTAGTAAACTTTTTCTAAAAGTTTGCACGCCGGGGAAGGGATTCGAACCCTTGTGGCCGTGAGGCCACCGGTCCTCGAAACCGGCGCATTTCCGCTCTGCCACCCCGGCCGTTATTTTTAGAAAATTCTTCATAATCCTTGTAGGTACTTCACTATTATGAAGGCGAAGACTAGAGGCACTCCGAATCTTTCTATTATTCCACCTGTTTGTATTGGTCCTTTTAAACGTATCTTTGATTCTTCACCAAGCCATCTAACTCCTTGTGGATTTAAAGAATCTATTATTAAGTGGCTTAGGTATCCTATTATTGCTCCCAGCAATATTGGTGACCATACAGCTTTTTCTAAGTAGTTTAGAGTTGTTGCTATTATCACTATCCATGCTGTTAGTCCGTAGAGTGTATGTGTAATTCCTCTGTGGGTAGTTACGGTTGATATTCCTGTTGATATCATTTTTGTGAAGGCTGTCCAGTGGCTTATGAAGCTCTTTGGGTGATCTATGTCCACTATTAGGCTCGATATTGCCGCGATTATTATTCCGGCTGCTGTTATCTGCATTCCTATTATCGGACTCAGAAATAGGTAGAGTGCTGTTCCTGCCATTATGTGTGATCCGTGTAGCATGTTTAAGTTAAGTATTCCTTGTTTTTATAATTGTTTTGGCTTATTCTCTTTGTTTTAGTTTCTTTTTATTGATTGTATTATGTGTCCTAGTCCGCTTAGTATGAATGCTCCTCCTACCCAGTACTGGATGAGTGCTGGGTAGCTGATTACTAGTAGTCCTGTGGCTACGAGGATCAATCCTATGAAGCCCGCGGTTATTTTACTTGTTTTTTCCATTTTGTTTTCCACCTCGTCTATCACGTTTATGAGTCCTAGTAGGTTCCATGGACCGTGGTCCAGGTTGTGTTTCTTCGCGTATTTCCGTAATCCTGAGCTTATTTCTTTCCAGAATTCCGCGAAGAATATGAAGTTAAGCATTAATAGTGATATAAGTATGACTACGGTGTATGTTATTCCTGCCCAGTAGTCGGTGAAGTGTGTTAGTAGGAGGCCTATTTCATCGAAGAATATTCCCAGTCCTCCTCCGTACAGTACTGCGGATATTCTATCTGATAGTTTGTCTTTGTGCACTATGGATATCCATCCTGCGATTATTATTAGTGCTAGTCCGTAGTAGAAGTGGTGTATCATGTATGTTTCGAATGGGAAGATGTCTCTCCCTGTCCAGCCATTTACTAGGAAGAATACGTAGAGCCTGGAAATTAGGAAGGATATTAGGAATGATACGAATATTAAGAAAGGTGTTTCTTTATTTTTTTCTCTAAGTCTTTTTGTAAGCTTCATGTTTTTCTTTTTTTGTTTTTGTTTCTTATATAATTAGGAGTGAGATTAGGAACCCGAGTATTGATCCTGCTGTTACTGGTGGTAGTGCGGGGATTGCTATTCCAGGTCTTTTAAGTAGGTAGGTGAATAGTAGTACGAGCGCTGTGAGTGCTCCTAGTGATGCTGCTATTGTGTGTATTATTCCTATTCTTAGTAGTGATACTGTGAATACTAGTGGTATTGCCAGGTCTCCTCCTCCTAGTTGGAATGTTTTGTTGTATTTTTTGAGTTCTTTTTTCCTGGTTTTTCCTGGTTTTTCTTTTCTTGGTTCTTTTCCTTCGAGTTTCTCCACGTGTTTTGTTTGTCCTTCTGTTTGTGTTGGGAAGGCTGCTGTGAATGCTCTTGGTTTTTCAGTTATTGCTTTTGCCATGTAGATCATGTGTTTTGTGTAGAACACGGAGATGAAGTCGTATATTCCTAGTGCTAGCATGAATATTAGTACGGGTATTATTCCTATTGAGGCTCCTAGTACTGCTCCCGCTCCTGATACTGCGATTGTTAGCGCCATGTTTTGTGTCAGGTAGCTTCTTTTGTAGAGGTGGAAGGCTGTGAGTGCGAAACCTAATATCAGACCGATTGGTATTATCCCTATTCGTGGTATTGGTATGCCTATTGGGATTAGGAGTTGGAATACTATTAGTGAGGCGAAGAATATTGCTACTGCTTCGAATAATGTTAGTATTTCTTTTTTGAATTTTATCACTAGTAGTATGATGCCTGTCAGTCCCATTAGATAGGCGAATAACCATACTGATATCATTGGGCTTCCTGGGTCTCCCAGTGCTGGTTCTACTGCTCCTATTGACATTAGTTGTAGGTATCGGTAGCCCGTGGTTATTCCTAGGAACTGTACTATTAGGAACATTGTTATTAGAACTAGCATTATCTGGGTTTTATTCAACTTCATCTTTAAGCTCCTGGAATGGTTTTATTTTTAGGCTGGTTTGTATACGTTGTGTGCTGGTGTGTAGATGTCTCCGTTTTTCTTTAGTTTTTTGAGAACTTCTTTTACTTCTTCTTCATCGATTCCTTCGGCTTTTGCTTCGTCTTTTATGGCGTCGTAGGTTGCTTCGTCGTATTCTTCGTTTATTCTTTTCACTATGTTCATGGTTTTCTTCATTTTGTCCATTTGGCTCTTGCTTGATCCGGTTGCTATGATGTCTATGTCGAATTCTCCTGTGTCCGGATCCATTCCTATTTTCTTCAGCCATGTTTTTTGCAGGTTTATTGCTCTTTCCGCGTCTTCTAGTTCTACTTTTTCAGATAGTCTTCCTTTTGCACTGGCTTCTGCTAGTCTTATGACTGCTTCTAGTTGTCTTGCTGTTATTGGTACTGCTTGTTGTTGTTCTCCTATTTTACGCATCTCTACGTAGAATTCTTGTATCCTTTCTTCGGCTTCTTCGCTTAGTGTGGGTTGTATGTTTTTTCTCGCGTATGCTATGTATTTTCTTAATAGTTCTGGATCTATAGCTGGTGTTACTTCTCGTGTTTCTATTTCTTTGGTTCTATCTTCTTCTCTTTCTATTCTTTCTCCTGCTGCTTTGTGTGTTGTTAGTATGTGGTTCGCCATTTCTTTATCTTTATCTTCGTTTGGTTGGTCTTTTATCGGGAACATTAGGTCGAACCGGCTCATTAGAGTTGAAGATAGATTGAATTGTTCCGCGGGTAGTTCGTTTGGATCGAATCTACCGTATTTTGGGTTTGCTGCTGCTAGTACTGATGCGTTTGCTTTGAATGTGCTGACCATTCCTGCTTTTGCTACTCTTATTTTTTGTGATTCCATTGCTTGGTGTAGGCTGGCTCTGTCATCTGAATCTATCTTGTCCAGTTCGTCTACTAAAGCCATTCCTCCTCCTGCTAGTACTAGTGCTCCTGCTTTGAGTGTCCATCCTTCGTCTCCGAATTCGTCTTTTTCCGCTGATGCGGATAGTCCTGCTGAGGTGGATGATTCTCCTCCTACGTAGATTCCTTTTGGTGCTAGGCTCTCCACGTATTGTAGTAGTTGTGATTTTGCTGTTCCTGGATCTCCTATTAATAATACGTGTATGTCGGAGCGCATTGTCATTCCATCGGGTTTTTCTTTTCCTTTGGTTCCTCCGAATAGTTGTAGTGTTATTGCTTCTTTGATGTCTTCGTATCCGTATATGCTTGGTGCTATGGAGCTAACTATTTTTTCGTAGATTAATGGATCGTTTGAGAGTTCTTTTATCTTTTCTTCGTCTTTTGGAGTTAGTCTTAGTTCTTCGAACTCGGTTTCTTTTTTCTCAACGTTGTTTACGTCCATGTATTTGTTGTATATGCTTCCTTTTTTCTTTGGTTTGTTCAATCTGAGGATGCCTGTTATCTCTATGTTGTCTCCTGGTTGTATTTCATTGGTTAAGTCGTCCTGTATCCATCCTGTTATTGGGCTTGGTTGTTCTCTTCCTCTTGTTCTTTCTAGTTTTTCTTGTATCTCCAGTTTCTGTGTATCTACGAATTCTGACTGTTCTTCTAGTAGTTTGAAGCTTTTTCTTCCGCATTGGCATTTGTTGGGTGTTTTTATCCTGTTGTCTTTATAATCCTGTCTTATTCTTTGTGTTGTTTCGCAGTGTACGCATTGGAAGATTCCTAGAGTGATTTTTGGTTTTACTTCTGTGATTTTTTTTACCACTCCTTCAAATGATACTAGCTTGTTGATTTGTTCAGAGCTGAGTCTTTTTATTAGGTAGGAGTATTCATCAGGTATGTCCGTGAATCGGACGTGTGGTTCGAATTCGTGTTCTTCCATTCCGATGAAAGGATCTTGTGCTTTTACTGCTTTTTCAAAGTGATCTATAATAGTATATGGGTCTTTTATAAGTAATTCAGCTATCTCTGGATCGTAGGAATCTAGGTCGGGATAACTAATTATTAATGATTTTTTCTCCGGGTACTGCGTGGCCAATTCTTCAAGTTGGTGAGAGTATTCTTCTTGTATAAATTCTTCTAATCTCTTTTGGTATCTTCCGGTTACTTCTGTTGGTTTTGTGGTTCCTTTTTCTCTTTGAGGTTGAGTTGTTGCTTGACTGGGCATTTTGATCAGTTTATTGGTTTTTTAATTGGTGTGATTGTGGGTTTTGCACGGGTTAATATTATTGTTTTTCCAGTAATTAAATTGAATGGGTTTTTTATAAGGTAATATTTCTGCTTTTATATTGGTTCTTTTAACTGTTTCTTTCTTATCTATTCATCCTTTGCCTACATGCTAGCTTTGAAGAACATTAAGAGCACTATTATCGCTATTGCGATCACTATAATGGTTTCTAGTCTGGATAGAATGGTTTTTGAAACGTTTATCTCTATGTGCTCTGTGAATCTATGGGTTTTCTGTTCTATATCAGTGAAACTTGTTTCTATTTCCAGTTCTGTTGATTCTCCCGCGTCTTCCGTGGCTTGGAAGGTGCAGGTTGTTTCAAATGATTCATCTGGGTTCATCTCTCCGTAGTATCTGCTGCAGTCTTCTTTGGTATTTATGTATTCTAATTGATCGAACTTCGGGTTCACGTTGACTTCTTCAAGTGTTTGGTCTCCTCTATTAATTAATTTTAAAGTCAACGTGTTGTTTTCTCTAGGTTCTATTCTTTCCTTTGCTAGAGTGGTCTCTAGTTTGAGTGGGTTTTCCCTGACATTTAAGTTTATTGTTGGCATTTGCATTGATTCTTGGTCGTAGAATAACTGTGTTTTAATTTCATGACTTCCTGTTGGTGTTTCTTTCCATGTATTTATTTTCATTTGCTTTGTCCAGGATCTTCCTCTTTCTATTGATCCTATTTGTATTTCTTCATCTATTTCCAGAGGTTTTGACTTGATTGTGAGCTCCGTGTTTTCTATTGCACTTTGTCTTAAGTTTTCTATCCTTATATTTAAAGTTGTTGAATCTTTTTGGTATATTTCTTGCTCTGTTAGAGTTACTTCTCCTTGTATATTTGCTTGAGTGATCGGCAGGATCATCAGCATGGCTAGTCCTGTTATTAGGATCTTCATACAGGTTTTTCTATCTCCACATGTCTTCGATGTTTTCGGTTTTTTGTTCATGTTCTTCTTCCTCCGTTTTGAATTTATCCTTGAATTTATACAGTATTAAACCGGCTAGTACTACTGATAATCCTCCTATAAGAGTCCAGTTGATTTCCATTGTTTCCAATGGTTCGCATTTTCCCCATAATCCATCTGCACCACATTCTTGTATTCCTTGTTCTCCATTAGTTGTGCATTCTCGGGTTTCTCCGGGTTGGCATTCTCGTTCGTATTCGTTTACTATCTCTCGCATTTCATTTAGAGTGTCTTCTATTTCCGAGTACTCATTCTCCGCTTGCCTGCATTCTTCCATGTCAATTTCTTCTATATTCCCTCCCGGCTCGCATTTCTCCTCGGCTTGTTTTATCTTATCTATTACATTGTTCTCTAGTGTTTTAAATCCTTCGTCGTCTAGGTATGCTTGTGGTACGTTTTCTTCCGCTGCTGTGTTCGTTATGTTCTCTAGATCCTCTGAATATTGGCTTAATTGAGCTACTATCTCGTTTCTTTCTCTTTCCTCCTCAGATATCTGTAGTCTTTCATTCAGTTTTAACATGAATGTAGCTACTCTTTCATCAATAGTTTGATCGAAGAACTCATTTATATTTTCTCTGTTTCTTGTTAGGTCTGTTTTTATGTCTTCTATTTCTCTTTGGCTTATTACTACTGAATCAGCTGCATCTTCTAAATCTAATCTGTCTTCGAGATCTATCCATCCGTTGTCGTATGCTTGACTTAGTTCTGAATTAAATTGATTTGCTATTGGTCTTACTTCTCCTAACGTATCTGCTAGTGATTCTTGAAGGTCGAATACTTGGTGTATGGATTGTTGGGCGTTTGTTGGATCTATTGGACTGTTTATATTTCCTAAGATAGATTCAGTTTCTAGTATTGTAGATCTTAGTTCTTCAGCTATATCTATTGATTCTTCTAAAGATTGTTCTAGGCTTGGTTTGCTTGGTAAAGCTTCTTGCATTGTAACGTTTTCTTCAAGTGAATCTTCAGTGAATAATTCAAGTTCTTCTTTCTGCTCGGTGAATTCTGACTTTATATCTATTGCTTGGTCCAGTGTTGATGATAGGTAGTCTTCTATTCCCACGTGTTCGGCTTTGAAGGATCCTGCCACGTACTGGATTCTTACTGCTTGCTCTCTTGCTTCTTGTTCAGCTACTTCTCCGGTTTCTGCATTTATAGGTAGCATGAATTCTCTTCTTCCGTGTTTACTTACATCGAAAACCCAGTATTCTTCTCCATCGAATTTTACTCTTTGGGATGGATTTAGATCAAGGCTTTCTCCTTCTATTGCTTCTATGTATTGCACTGCTTCGTCAGCTGCTTCTTCCCTGGTTAGAGTAGCTGTTCCCATGGAGGTGATTAAGAGTATGAGAGGAATTATTTTTATTATTTTTCGGAGTTTTTTGATCATGTTGATCCTTTACTTTCAATAGGGTTATGATGTTTATATTTCTTACCGTGTTCTTAGGTCATTCTTCCATGAGTTTTTTTATTTCTTCGTACGCTTCTTTGGCTTTATGGATCTTCGGACCTCCTCCTTTTATTTCGGTGTCTGATCCTCCTGCTGATCCTCCCATTATCTTCGAGCCTTTCTCAACTGCTTTTTTTATGTTGGTTTTGCATTTTTCTCCTTTTTTACCTAGTATCTTGCCTTTGGTGACTAGTATTATGTATTTATCCGGGTTTTGTTTGATTTCTTTATCAGCTATCTCTTGAAGTAGCTTCATGTCCGCGTCTTCCATGTATCTGATTCTTTCCGATTTTTTCTGTGTTCCTCCTTGTGCTATTTTCTTTCTGAGTTCTTGTATCTTTTTTTCTCTTTGTTTCCATTCTTTTTTCATCTTTTTTACTTTTTCCACTACTTTGTTTTGGTCGGATTGAACTGCTTCAGCTATTTCGTCAAGTTTTTGTTCTTTTTCTTCGAGTAGTTGTCTTAGTTTTTCTCCTGCTTTGTATTCCATTCTTATCACTCCGTCCTGTTTTTTTGAAACATTTGTTATTTTTATAGCTCCTACTTGTGATGTGTTGTTGCAGTGTGTTCCTCCGCAGGCTTCCACGTCCCAGTCTTTTATGTTTACTATTCTCACTTTGTTTCCGGGTACGTATCCTCCTTGGTATATTCTGAATCCGTGTTTTTCTTCCGCTTCTCTCTTGTTCATGATCTTTTTCTCTATCTTTATCTCTTTCTCTATGGCTCTGTTTGCTTTTTTCTCTATCTCTTTTATCTGTTCTTCACTCGGAATCTCGTAGTGGGTTATGTCTATTCTTGCTCTGTCTTTGTACTTTTTTGCTCCCGCTTGCCACACGTGTTCTCCCAGTGTTTTTCTTGCTGCTCCGTTTATGATATGGGTGGCTGTGTGGTGTTTGGTGAGGTCTTCTCTTCTTTTTTTGTCTATTTTTCCTTTCACTTTTTTACCTTTTTCTATTTCTCCGGATGTTTTGTGCAGGATCACTCCTTCTTTTTTCTGAACATCATCAACTTCTAACCCGTTTATTTTTCCGTGATCGGGTTCTTGTCCTCCTGATTCTGGATAGAAAGCTGTTCTATCTAGAATTATATAATTACTTCCGTTTATTTTTTCGTTTCCCAGTACTTTTGCTTTGAATTTGAATGTGCCTTTGAACTCTAGGTTTTCTTCGTGGTACAGGGTTTCGGTATTTGGGTAGTTGGATGTATCTACTTTTAACCGTGGTTTTTGTTCTTTCTGTTCTTTTTCGGAGTGTTTTTCGGCTATTCTGGCATATAGATCGGATGGTATTTCTATTTTTTTCCCTCTTTTCTTTGCTTCTTGTTTCAGTGTCTCTGGTGATATTCCTTTTGTGTCGTAGAGATCTACTATCTCTTCTGGTGTTAGATCTTCTTTTTCCACTGCTTTTTCGATGTATTTTTTTGATTCTTTGAGTGTTTTTTTGTACTTCTTTTCTTCGTGGTTCAGTATCTCGTTCAATTCTTCTAGATGTTGCTGTGTTTCAGGGAACATTGGTTCCAGGTACTCCGCGTGTTTTTCAGCTATTTTCATGAAGTCTATGTCCCATCCGTGTTTGTCTTTGTAGTCGTGTATTCTTCTGTATAGGGTTCTTAGGTCGTATCCTCCTGATGTGTTGCTGGGTAGTGCTCCGTCGGTTATTGCGAATAGCAGTGTTCTCAGGTGATCTCCTATTGAATAGAGGTTGGATATCTGTGTTACTTGTTTTTTTAGCTCTTCTTTGTCCGTATTTATCTTTTCAGCTATTTCTTCCCATTTTTTCTCTACATTTTGGACTTCTTCCATGTCCATTGTCCCTGAGTAGGATAGGAATTCTCTGTATTTTTGGGTTTCTTTTATTCCTGTTTTTTTGAATAGGTGTTCGCATACTGTTGGGAACTCTACTTGGTATATTGTGTGTTTTCCTGTTAGTAGCCATGGTACTCTTGCGTGTCCCATCCCCATATCTAATACTTGTATGTCTAGGGGCTCGTAGCTATCTTCTTTTATTTTGTAGTTCATGTAAACCTGGTTTCCTAGTTCCAGGCTTCTTGAGAATATTTCTAGTGATACTCCTAAGTTTCCTCCACCTCCCCATTGGTCTTCGTGTATGGTGAGCTCTTTTTTAGGGATTTTTAATGTGTTGGTGAACCAGGTGAAGTAGTCCTTGAAGTATTTTTTTTGATCGAATTCATCAGGTTTTTTGAACGCGTGTTGTCCTGTCATGACGAATGAGGTGTTGTGTCTTCCTGTGATTCCTACGTTGTCCGTGTCGTTGAATCTCATGCACATTTGAGGGACTATTAATGGGTTTGCTGGTGGTTCTACTTCTCCTGTTACCACGTGTGGCTGGAAGTCGTAGATTGATGCGTTTGTCCAGTATGAGTCTTCTTTCCATCTTGCAATTACTGGATATCTTTTTATTGAGGTGTATCCTCTTTTTTCCATGTGTTTTTCAAAGCTCTTCCAGGCTTTGATATAGTCTATGTCCTTTTGATTTCCTGGTGGGTTGTTTATGAAGCTGTAGCCTTCAGTACATTCCGGTTCGTCACAGGTTTCTCTTTCTTTCACGGCCCAGAAGTATTCTCCACATTTTTCACATCTTTGTCTTCTGTATCCTTTTTCTTTCAGGGTTTCTGTTGGGTAGTGTTTTTCAGGGTTTTTGCTGGCTTTTTTCTTTATCTGTTTTTTGAATTCTTCTATCTGCATTTTTCTCGCCCTTTTTGGTTTAAGAGTTGAATTATTTCATGATAGTTGCTCTGTTCCTGAGTCAATTGTTCTTATTTTTATGTGTTCCACGTATCTTCCCGCTTCTCGTGCTAGATCTAGGAGTTCTTCCCTTTTGACTTTTTCTTTTTCTTGGTAGTCTGGATTGAGTGTTCCTTTTTCAGAGGTGAATGCTTGTAGGGTATAAGTATCGGTATAAGTTCCTATTGTTTTAGCTATTTTTCCTATCCAGTGTTTTGAATCAGTTAATCCAGGTATTACAGTGGTTCTTGGCTCTAGTTTGTATTCACATAGGTTACTTACTCTTAGAATTTGTTTTATTCCTTTTATGTATTTTTTCTTTGTTTTTTTACCTATTGTTTTTGTGTATCTTCTCTGAAATTCAAGTGGAGCTTTTACATCAAGTCCTATCCTGTGTACTTTTTCCTGTATTCCTATTTCTTCTATTATGTTTGGTTTTGTTCCGTTTGTGTTAATCTGTATTTTGTAGCCTTCTTTGTTGAGCTTTTCACATAGTTCTTTTAGTGCTTTGGGTTGCTGTGTTGGTTCTCCTCCGTCTATGACTACTGCTTGCGTGTCCGTTGGTCCTTCTTTTATCTCTTTTACTATCTGAGTTGTTTCTTTTTCTTCTCCGTTTATTGGATCTAGGTATTCGTGGGTCCAGCACCATGGGCATTTGAGGTTGCATCCTTGGAAGTAGATGACTGTGGAGGTTTTTCCAGGGTATGCTAGGCTGGAGAATGGATCTATTTCACCTATGTTTACCTTCATCTAGGCGCCTCTTTTTTCAGTCTTTT
>SL_8KL_010_SEDDRAFT_10001348_pt1 | contig 21311 bp, 17 predicted proteins | sample SodLakKL_010_SED_4_FD_11160 | JGI IMG/M metagenome (IMG submission 11160) | reverse complement strand
TCAAAAAAGCGGCTATCCCAAAGGGGGATTTTTCGTCATCAGTTTCTGTGACAACCGGATCTTCCTCTTCCTCTACAGGTTCCTCGTCTTCTACCTCGCCAATCATCAGGGGCACTCCGTAGCGGGCCGTCGGTTCATAAACAACCCAGCCGTATCCTTGAAGAAAAGCTTCCACCCAGGCATGGGCATTGCTTTTCCTGGCATTAATGACGCGCACCGACTGGCGCATCTCAGGATCATCGGGGTGCCTCTGCAGGTGGTATTCCTCGTAATGATGATCAACCCGGTAGCCCTCCACGTAGCGGGCCGGAATATCGTTTAAGCGAAGCAAAATAACCATAGCCGAAGCATAATAGGAGCAGTAGCCTTCTTCAAGCTCGAAGAGAAAGTGATCGACGAAATCTTCTCCTTCTGGCAGTTCGGGGGTTTCCCTGGTATAGGGGTATCCCCTCAGGTAGTTTTCTATTCTTTCCGCCTTTGCCCTCTCACTGCCGGTGCCTTCGGTAAGCTCGGCAGCAAGCTCTTCCACCCTTCCCGGCAAATCTTCCGGCACCTGCATAAACGGCGCAAGTTCTTCGGGGTCCTTTTCCAGTTCCGTCCGTGGTTCCCGGCGGTTTAAATCGATCCTGGTTATCGCCTTACCCGATACTAAGTATTCTCCGGCAAAACCAGGTTCAAGCACCTGCAGGTTGCCAAAACTATCTATTTCATATTGCGGGGTATCATCTTCGCTGCCGGCAATCTCTATATCTGTGGGCGGGAAGAAACCAAACAAATCACCTTCCGCTTCCAGGTAATCAACTTGAATGGTCAGGTTGCTTTCATAAGCTTCCATGTAAGCAAATGCCTCGTCAAGATCCTCTGCCGGTTCGGCCTCCCGTTTTTCCCAGGCAGACCCGGTATAGTAATCGCTGGCCCTTCCCCTCAAGTAAAGCGAAGACGGAAACATTCCCTCAACCAGCTCCAATCGCATCACCGTCTCATGTGATTCGGTCAAGCTTCCCCCGAGTGTGCTGCCGGGCGAGTACCCGGTCACCCTCTCAGCAGGAGACGTGCCGACACCGTTACCCTCAGCCTCGGGGTGAACTACCTGTTCCGCATGAGGATCGGTTAACAACCGAAAATCCTCGGGCACTTCCAGGCGATCAAGATCCCAGGGCGCTATTGAAACAGCGAAAGCGGAAAAAACACTCAAGCCTAGAATACCCGCCTTATACCACATTCGATCAAGCCTGCTCTGGTTGCGGATATATAAAAACGAGGCCGCCGGAAAAGCCAGGGCAAAAAACATGAACATGCTGGACTCTACATCCGCGTAGCGGTTGTACCACAGGTAAGTATAAACAGCAAATCCCAAGAGGACTAGCGGCGCGATATTTCTACCCCTGGCCACGAATAATAATTGGAGATAAACGATCAGGAACACTGTTAAAGAAGTAAAAGTCCAGACCAGGCGAATACCGGCCCTGCTGGTATCATAAATCCATGATAAAAGTTCACCGGCAAGCTCACCGGCAAAAGTAAGCGGGCTGTACACAGCCAGGTCAAACCCGTGCGCCAAAACAGCCATTGTAACCGGGATAGCGATAATAATAGCGCCGATTATTTTCGGCTGTACGGTCATGAAAAATGCAAGCAACCCCGCAGCAAACCACAGGCTCCAGTGCGGAGTATGCTCCGTGTGCCTGGTAATTGAAAGCATCAATATAGCTGTCATCGCTATGAGCAGCCATACTTCCAGGCTCCAAATTCTTCTTAAAGCCATGATGTTTCCACCCGCTTTACCTGGACCCGGTTTTTGTTATAAACCAGCTGCCACAAATAAAAATGGTTTAGCAAACTATCATATCCAAATTCCCTGTTTTCACCGGTAACCACCAGGGAGAGTTTCTGCCCGGGCTGTTTTACCCGGCTCAGGCCGCTTAAATAGTGGTGACTAAACTCAGGTACAGCCCATAGCAGCCTGTCCCTTGCCGACCAGCGATTGTAGGAGACGTGCTCAAGCAGGGTCTCTTCACAATCCTGTTTCAAACCGGTAAAAAGCTTTTTCAACATGTTCAATTGTCTTTCACCCCTGGCCGGCGGTAGAAAATGTGCCTTGCCGTCATAAGTCAGCAGCCCTACCTGGTAATTATTTGTAATTAGATGCGTGAGCAGGGCAAATACTTTCTCCAGGGCCAGGTCTTGCACCTCCTCCGAGGGATAAAGCTTGCCGGAAAATTCAAGGGCGATAATTAACTTGGCCTGGCTGGTAATGTCTGGCCGCTTGACAAAGATTTCACCCTGCCTGGCGGACACCTTCCAGTTAATCAATTTAAAGGGATCTCCCGGGACAAAGGGCCTTAGATCGTAACTTTCAGTATAGTCTAGCTGGCTGTAAGGGTTGCTGTAAATGTTACGCCTTGCCCCGTACGGTTCGACGCTTTCAACATTATACCGCCCGGCAAACGGCAGGGCCCGGGGATAGACGGCAAACTTGCTGCTCTCAGAAAAACTTTTTTCCACGGCCAGGGCCCCAAAGAGGGTATACAGTCTCACCTTAAAGGGACCAATGCTGTGAAATCCCCTTCTGAAGCACTGCAACCGGTAACTTACTTTCCATGAACCAAGAGGATAGTTATCATCAAACTCCATCTTTCTTTCCGGTATTTCAGCAAATTGATCGGGCGGATTTTCTTCTTTTCGTTCATCCAACCGCTCAGCTGGTTTACCCCCGCCTGGTTTATACTCATCTGCTGCAATAAGCCCCTTTTCCCCCAAACCGCTAATATGAAATTCAGCATAAGGAAGCGGTAAAAATGAATCATTGATCACTCTTAATTCTAAATTGACAAAGCCGATCCTGGCTACTTCCCGGGGATAAAGGCTTAAAAAAAACTCCATTGTCTTGGCCAGGTGAATCAACCAGAGCATAGAAAATAAAGCCCACAACGCCAGGAACCAGAAAGTAATCCAAAATACCGGTACCCCGGTAAATAAAGCCACTCCAAACACAACCACTAACCCGGCCCAGTAATATGGGTTGGCCAGTTTTATCCGTATCCTTTCTTCAGTGTTCATCTTTCACCGACATTTCCGGGCACTTTGACCATGGCAAGAATTTCATCCATAACAGATTTCACGTTGACTTCCTCGAAAAAGACAGCCTGGTTCAAAATAATGCGGTGCCCGAATACAGGGTAGATCAATTCCTGGAGATCATCGGGCAGCACGTAATCCCTGCCATTCATATAGGCGCGAGCCCTGGCGCACTGGGTCAAATGCAGGCTACCGCGCGGGCTGATCCCTAAAGCCACCTTTTCATGCTCCCTGGTAGCTGCAGACAAATTAGTGACATATTCCAACAGGCTGTTATCGATATATACATTGGCCGCCTCTTCCTGGACCCGGATTAGTTCATCAGGGGTCATTACCTGCTCTACGCGCTCTAAAAGATCATCCTGGGTAATATCTTTTAAAAGCAAAATTTCGCTATCCGGCGGAGGATACCCCAGGGACAGGCGCATGGTAAACCGGTCCAACTGCGATTCGGGCAGGGGAAAGGTGCCTTCATATTCGTGCGGATTTTGAGTGGCGACCACTAAAAACGGTGCTTCCAAGGTAAAAGTGATTCCGTCTGCTGTTACCTGCTTTTCCTGCATTGCTTCCAAAAGCGCGGACTGGGTCTTGGGGGAAGTGCGGTTTATTTCATCGGCCAAAAGCACCTGGGTGAACACCGGACCTTTTTGAAAAGTCCATTCCCCGGTCTTATGATTGTAAATCGAGACCCCGCTGATGTCAGTAGGTAAAAGATCTGGGGTGCACTGGATCCGGTTGAACCCGCAGCCCGTTGCCCTGGCCAGTGCCTTGACTAAGGTGGTCTTACCCACTCCCGGCACATCTTCAAAAAGCACATGCCCCCCTGCCGACAGCCCGGTTACCAGCTGCGTAATCACTTTCTCCTTGCCCAGAATTGCCCGGGAAAGGGATTCTACCAGCTTGGAAAGTTTCTGTGGCCCTGTAATATTCTGCCAACTCCTCATCCGGCTGCCGGAATAACCGGGGGCAGCCTCCTATGATCAAAATCCTTATCTGAACTTTTAACTCAGCAGTTCCATTGTAGCAAAAGCGATCCAATCGTAAAAGCAAGATCATCATTTGAAGGCTCCTCCAACGGTACAATCGGCTCTCACTTTAGCTACCCTTATTCTACCCTTGTCCCGTTGAAACAACAACACCGTAATTGATCAGGCCACTTATAAAGGTTGCACTACACCCTGGCACCCCTTTTAAAACTACAGCCTACCCTTTTGGCCTTTGCCCAGGCCTTCTTTACTAAATTAAGAAAAATAACATAAAATGAGGGCTTTCTTAAAAAACAATTAATAGTAGCACTAACCTTTTCCCTGTGATATAAATGTATTGATCACTATTATAACCACTCGGGATTATTGCTTTGATCAATCCACTTACTTAAACAGGGGGTGCGTCTAAATTGGGCGAAAAACAGGCTGCACGGAGCATAAAGCCGGTCAAATACATTACAAAATTAGATTTACTAACCGATAGGCAAGCAGAAGCAATTCACCATGCCACCATGTATATTTTAGAAAACGTTGGCGTAAAAATGCCTCACCCGGAAGCGCTGGAAGTTTTAGGCCAGGCAGGAGCTGGAGTGGACCGGGACAAAAACAAGGTCTATATCCCCGGTGAACTGGTAAATAAAGCTCTTCAAGATGCTTGCGGCAGCTATACCCTATGTGCACGCAACCCGAACAACGACCTGATAGTTGACGGTAACCACGGCTACCTCACTATAGACGGCAGCGGACTCCAGGTAATCGATTTGGCAAGCGGAAACCTGCGCACTTCTACCTTAAAAGACTTAGAGCAAGCCACCCTGGTCGCCGATTACTTAGAACAGGTCTCCTTTCTCTGGCCGGTAGTCAGCGCCCAGGATTGCCCAAACTCAAAACAACCACTGCATGAATTAAAAGCCCAGTTGACCCACTCGAGCAAACACGTGCAGGCCATGACCGCGGTAACCGGAAACTCGGCCCGCGCATCGGTAGAAATAGCCTCTGTCGTGGCCGGGGGGAAGGATAACCTGCGCCGCCGGCCGATCATTTCCAATTTCCAATGCAGCATCAGCCCGCTTTCCTACGACCCGGAAGGACTGGAAGCAGCCATGGTTTTCGCCGATGCAGGCATCCCTACCGGCTTTTTGACCATGCAGGTTGGCTGTTCCACGGCACCGGCCACCACCGCCGGCAGTCTGGCCCAGGCCAATGCTGAAATCCTTGCCGGAATTACCTTTCTCCAGGCTTACAAGCCGGGAACCCCAACTTTCTATGGCTCCTGCGGCACCATGATGGAACTGCAATCAGGGGCGGTTGCCTGCGGCGGGCCGGAAGATTTCCTCCTGCAGGCACTGACTGCCCAGATGGCCCGCTACTATAAACTGCCTTCAAATGTAGGCACCTTTGCCAGCGGAGCCAAAGCTTCCAACTGGCATGCCGGGACGGAAAATGCTATCTCCGGCAGTGTAAGCATCTTCGCCGGGGCTGATATGATGTGCGGTGCCGGCCTGCTTGCCGGGGCTTCCATCTTTTCATTTGAACAAATGCTGCTCGACTGTGAAACCTATGAAATGATCAGGCGTACCGCGGAAGGCATCGCAGTAAATAAAGAAACCCTGGCTTTGGACACCATCGGTAAAGTGGGCTCAGAAGATCATTTTATGGTTGAACCGCATACCCTGGCCCACCTGCGCGAAATCTGGCAGCCTGAAACAATAAACCGTAGCCCATACGGGAAATGGCAGGCTGAAGGTTGCCGGGAAGCCCCGGAATATGCCCGTCGAAAAGCTTCCTGGATCATTAAGAACCACCGGCCGGAACCGCTTGAAGAAAAACTGATCCTGGAAATTGACAGTATAATCGAGGCTTATTAAACGGGGAAATCACCCGAGTATAATAGAATGCTACAGTATAAAAACAATGAAAGGGGTAGTGATTAATTGTCTTATAACTACGCAGTAATTGGTTCAGGCAGGCAGGGAACCGCCGCCGGATATGACATGGCCAAATTTGGTGAGGCCGCTTCAGTAACCATGTTCGATAAGGACCTGGCGGCAGCCAGGCAGTCGGCGGAAAGGATCAACCGACTGCTGAGCAAACAGGTTGCCCGTTCGGCTCAACTTGATGTAACTGACGAAAAAAGTCTGACCGAAGCCTTAAAAGAGATTGATTCTTTTTTAAGCGCGGTACCCTACTGGTTCAATCCCCAAATCTCTCGCTGTGCTATCGAAGCGGGGGCTTCAATGTGCGACCTGGGAGGCAACACCGGTCTCGTCTTCGAGCAGTTAAAGCTTAACGCCCAGGCAGCTTCCGCCGGGGTAAGCATTGTCCCCGACTGCGGGCAGGTTCCCGGGCTGGGCAACTCTCTTGCTGCTTATGCGATCAGTTTGCTCGATCAGCCTGAAGAAATATACATGTGGGACGGCGGCATCCCCCAGAATCCTCGCCCGCCGTTTAATTACTTCCTCACCTTCAACATTGCCGGCCTGACAAACGAATACTACGGGACCGCCTGCTTTCTGCGCGACTATAAAATTACTGAGCTGCCCACTTTTACCGAAGATGAATATGAACTGGTCGAATTCCCCGGTCCAATCAGCACCCTGGAGGCCTTCGTTGCCGGGGGAGGCACTTCAACCGCACCGTGGACCTACGAGGGGCAACTGAAGACGTACCAGAACAAAACCCTGCGCTATAAAGGCCATTTTAGCCAGTGGAAAACGTTGATGGACTGCGGCTTGCTGGAAGAAGAACCGGTTGACATGGGGGAAGGAATCAAGGTCTCACCGCGTCATCTTTTGCACACGGTCCTTGAGCCAAAACTGGCCCCGGCGCCGGAAGACAAAGACATGGTTATCGTGCGGATCAAAGGCTACGGGAAAAAAGAGGGCAAACCGGCAGAAGCACTGGTCGAGGTCATCGATTACCAGGATGAAATAACCGGTTTCACCGCGATGGAGCGGACCACCGGCTGGCACGCTGCGATCATGGCCATCTTCAACGCCAAAGGGGTTACCCCGCGCGGGGTAAAACCTGTCGAAACCGCTGTTCCCGGACCGGTTTTCATAGAGGAACTAAGCAAAAGGGGCATACCCTTAACCGAAAAAATCACTTTTCTGGACGAAGCGTAACCGAAACCTGTGCTCGCCCATATAATCTGGCCAGGCCGGAGGGCAAGCAAAAAGGAAATAAAAAAACATCAGCCCGCCTGCTTGTGCCGGTTGTAAAAAAGCAGAAACACGATGGCAAAAAAGATGATCAGCAAAATCACAAAAGCGTAGGGTACCAGCGCCGAATTGATCAAGCTAATCCCTCCCAGGATGAAGAAAACAACGCTGGTGATGATTTTCAGCTTCGCCTGCGATATCGTCTTTCGCAGGCGAAGCCCCAGGAAAATACCCAGGGCGTCTGCCAGCAACATCCCGGCCAATACCCCGGCCAGGGTAAGAAACGGGGCCCCGTAGGTGGCGGCGTAAACTGCTGAGGCAATCTGGGTCTTATCGCCCATTTCTGCCAAAATAAAAAGCGATACTACCGAGAAAAAAGAACCGAGATTTTCCCTTACGGTTACCTCGCCGTTTTCACTATTTCTTTCCAACAAAGTCCAGCTGCCGAATCCAAGGAAAACCAGCCCGGAAACAACCCGCACAATATCTAAGTCAATCATTTCCGCAAAAAGCGTGCCGATAAAAATAGCGGCGCCGTTATTGATCAGGGTAGCCACAAAAACCGCGGCCAGCACCAACCAGGCCCGGTAACGTCCGGCCAGGCAAAAGGCCATTAATTGCGACTTATCGCCCATTTCAGCTAAAAATATCATGATAAAGGCACCAAACATTACCGACACTGAACATCTCTCCCCTAAGAAATATTGACGGCGTAACAGTTAGATTAACCACCCCAACATTTAAAAAGCGAGACTTTAACACGGACCCTGCCCGCGTTAAAAGTCTCGCCTGTTGAACTTATCACTATCAACGGTGGAGCCAGGCCTTTTTCAAGCCAGGATGTTGACTGCCACCAGCACCACTTGAGGTGCCGGCTACTCCCTTTTAACTTAAATAAATATTAATCGACAATGTTCTTTTTGTCAAACCATAGACGTAAATATGCGGCTCTAATCTTCCAGGCCTCTACCCGGCCCTTAACGCTTCCCGGTATTCCTCGATCAAACCGGCATAAACCTTTAAAAAGTTTGTCACCAGGCCCAGGGCAACCAGGATCAAGCCACCGACTGCGTAAATCACCACGGGATTGAAATTGTCCGCCAGGGGACCGACTGCCGCCATTGCCAGCAGGCCCAGGACATTGCCAATTGCGATATCAATGCTGAATACCCTGCCCCTGACATTTTCATCCACTATTTTCTGCAGGAAGGTATAATACGCTACGCCGATAATCGAGCCAAAAAAGCCGGCCAGCGAGAAAAATAGCACGCTAAAGAACAATTGTCCGCTTAAAGCCAGGGCCATATAAAAAAGGCCCATGAAAAAAGAGGCGGTTACAATTGCCTTTATCTCGAGGATATTTTTGCCCCATTTTCCCATAAATATACTGCCTAAAATAAGGCCGGCCCCCTTCATACTCATTAACAAACCGTATTGTTCGGCAGTGTAATTAAACACTTCCCGGAACAGGACCACGTTTAAAACAGCAAGTCCACCCATCGGTATGGTTGCGATGGCAAAAAAGATGATCACAAATATAACCACCCGGCGCTGCTTGATATAATCCAACCCTTCTTTGAACTTTTCCTTGATTCGCAGCGGCATATCAAGGGTTTCATAACCGGATACAGGCATACGGATTCCCATTTCCAGGGCTGCCGAAAGCAAAAAGGAAACTCCGTTTAAGAAAAAGAGGATTTGCACCCCGAATAAGCCAATCAAAGCCCCGCCTACAGCAGGCCCGATTAACCCTGCGCCCTGCCTGGTAATCATGTATAAAGAATTGGCCGTCATCAGGTTTTCCCTGGCTACCAGCCGCGGGATCGCTGTTTTAATCGCCGGTGAAAAGAAAGCATAAAGCACAAAATCGGCAAAAGCCAGTAGATATAAATAGCTGAGCTTATCGATACTTAAGGCCATGGCCAGGGCAATCAATCCCCTGGTAATATCAGTTACCACGATAACCTTCTTCTTGTTCCATTTGTCCACGAGCACCCCGGCCCAGGGGCCAAATACAATCGAGGGCATTATTAGCATCACAAACAGCAGGCTGACGGAAGTAGCGCTACCGGTCGTCCCAATAACCAGCCAGATCAAACCGATATGACACACATCCGTCCCCACCTCGGAAATGGCCTGTCCTAACCAAAGCAAGAAATAGTTTTTATTGCCAAGAACCTTTTTAAACTCCTGCATCTTTACACCACCCCACTTCTTGAAAAACAACAGTAATAAAAAAATCCACCTTCCACGCGAAGATGGATTTCAACTTTGCTCACCAGTGGCTGCCGCAACTCAAAAACAATTGTTTCCGGCAGTCAAACCAGTCGACGATAAAGGTGATCACCGCTCTTGCGAGCCTTCAGGAAGGTACATACTTCGGCCGCACTAAAATCGTCCGCTAAATTCCCGCAATAAGATGATCACCGCAATTAATGCTCCTTAACACTTTTATAACATCTGAGAGTAATCCTACCACACAATGAAGGGGGTGGCAAGCTTTTTTTCGCCGCACGTCGGGTTTTAAAAGCTTACCTTTAAAAAATAGACCCTTCCCGGAGATAAACTAGAGAGGTCTTTCTAACCAACCAGATTAAAATAAAAAGTAAGCAACTGGTCTCGTTTATCAGCATCCAGGCGGCTCAGGACCGTGTTAAGCGGGGCCATTCTCTCAGGCAGCTCCGCTCCGCTCAAGCCGATATGCGGCATAACCGCTCCCATAATTTCCTCCAGCGATTTATCCGCCACCTCGTCTACAATTGCAATAAGCTCGCCGGTATTAACTTTAGAACCTTCACGTCGCAGCTTTTCCACCACCATTTGCAGATCTTCAACGTATTTCTCTGCATAGGGAACATTAGCATCACTTAAACTGACATGCAGGTTTGCCGGGCTGCCTCCACAGGCAAATTGTGGAATCATTTTCCATCCCAGCATGCTCATTTCATCATCCACTTCGAAAATATTGAGCTCTTCAGAAGCCATTGTAAACATGCACATAGCAGGCTTGCCAAGCACTTCTATGCCTTCAATCTGATCAACTCGATTCACCATAAACCTGGTAGCATCCTGGGAATTTTTAACTATTTCACGAAATCCTTCTTCCCCCATATAACGAAGCATCGCCCAGGCGGCAGCAACCGGCCCACCTGTTCGAGAGCTTTGGGAAGTCGGGTTAATCACCACATATTCTGTAGTTGAAGAACAGACGAACCAGGCAAACTGACGGAGATCCCGGTTGCGATAAAGAACAACCGAGGCGTTTTTGGGGGTATAGCCGTACTTGTGCAGATCGGCGGAAATACTGGTAACCCCGGGTAGTGAAAAATCGAAGTCACGCACTTTTTCACCCATCCGCCGCATAATCGATAAATATATTCCGCCCACGCAACCATCTGTGTGAAATAAGATATTCCTATTTTTTGCAAGCTCAGACATCTCTTCAATCGGATCGATAGATCCATGGGAAAAGTTGGGCGCTGAACCTACTGCCAGGATTGTGTTTTCACTCAATGCTTCTTCGAAGGAGGTCAAATCGGCCCGGTAATCACTTAAATCAAGATCTGTTTGAACTGCGTTCAAACCTAAGTAATGAGCAGCTTTTAAAAAAGCGGGGTGTGCACTTACCGGGAGGACCATTTCCGGGTTTTTTATTTCCGGGCGATTTACCCTGGCCCAGTCACGTGCTGTCTTAACGGCCATCAAAATACTCTCTGTACCCCCGCTGGTCATATTTCCCACCACTTCATCGTCTCCCCGCAGCAGTTCAGCGATAGATGTTACAATCTCTTTCTCCATCTTGCTTATGCTGGGATACATGTTCACGTATAAAGCATTATGGGCTAAAAAACGGTTATACGCTTCGACAGCTAAATCGTGTGCTTCTTCTCCGGGGTCATAAAGACCGGTCAACACCCGCCCTGATCTCCAGTCCACATCTCTTTCAGTAAAACTCATTAATTCATGCAAAACTACATCTTTAGAAACTCCTTCAGGTTGCATGGCACCTTTCATTGAAAAACCCTCCTGTTTTAAAATGGAATTTAAAGCTTGATCCACTATCTATAAGCACCGTAAAGATAAATAACTGTAATATTTTTACTGAGCGCTTCTAGATCTGACTCATTCTCCAAAACCACATCCCAGAAAAATTCCTTGGTCAAATAAACAATCGATTTAGCTACTAATTCTTTGTTTAGGTCGGGTTTGGTTAGCCCCTTTTTGGATGAATAAGACAAATCTTCGATAGCTTTATTTATATATTGCCTGAACAGATCTTCTAAATATTTTTTAATCATTTCGGACTGGCCCATAGCCTCATATGCGATACTAAGGATGCACCGATTATCCATTGCCAGCTGTAATAAATGTCTTGCCTCCCGGGCTTGCCTGGCCTCGACATCTTCTATTGTTTCCGGCTCGTAGGGAAGATAAATTATCTTGTTAAAATCACTAACCACTTCGGCAATAAGGTGTTTTAGCATATCTTCCTTACCCTTGAAATGGGTGTAAAGGGTCCCGTAGCCTACTTCTGCCTTTTGGCTTATCTCCATCATGGTATTATTAGCGTACCCTTTATTAAGAAATACCTCTTTGGCTGCCTTCAAGATGGCCTGCCGATTGGCCATCCTGCGCTTCGTCCTTCCGTCGGCTATTTTTTGCCCCATCTGTGATTTATTTTCCTCCTCAACTATTTGGCATTCCATCTAGCTATTGACTACTAACCTGAATTGCTGTAAAATTTAGTTGACTATCAGTCATATTCTTTATTATAGTTTAATTCTTATATTGAGTCAAGACAAGTCAAGAAAAACAATATTTCAGATGTTGATTGGCAATCAAATATTTTTACCGGCCAGATTTAAACATTAGAAAGGAGTAGGAAAATGAGTGAAAGTAAGGAAAAATTTAACCTGCCGAGGTCGATCCATATTGGTTACGCGTTCGGCTCAGTGAGCACCGGTGTTTACGCTACAGTCCCCGGTCTTTTGCTGCTCACTTTCATGGTCCGCTATTTGGAAATTCCCGCCTCTATAGCCAGTATAGTTTTGTTTATCCCCAGGTTCTGGGACGTTATATCCGACCCTTTGTGCGGCTCACTTTCTGATCGGACCTTCACCAGGTGGGGTGCCAGGCGCCCGTGGATGCTGGCTGGCTCACTGACACTTCCGGTAGTTTTTGCTCTTTTGTTTACACCGCCCGGTATTTCAGGCAGCGCTCTCATATGGTATATATTATTTATCTATATCTTAAGCGCCACCGCTTTCACCGTCTACCAGGTCCCTTATATTGCCATGCCCGCTGAAATGAGCGAGCTCTATCATGAAAGGACAGCGATCATGTCCTGGCGAATTGCTTTTATGAGCTTTGGCATCCTGGTTGGAGGCGCCGCCGCACCGGAACTGGTCAGCGCCGGAGGTGGAGGCACCGATGGATATGCCCTGATGGGCCTGGTAATTGGGATTCTTCTTTTTGTTTTCATGTTCGGCTCTTTTATAGGCACCAAAAACGTGCCCAGAGTACGGCCGGTTCCCTCCACGGCTTCTTTTCGCGAACAGGCTCAAATAGCTTTCGCAAACAAGCCTTTCTTTATTCTGCTTGCAGCCTATTTCACCCAGGTTTTAGGGGTTGGAGTGATGCTGGCAGGAGTNGACTTTTTCTCTGCTAACATCCTGGGCGATCCCGGNCAAACCAGCATTCTTTTTGTCTGCTTGATTGGCCCGGCCTTGATCACTATGCCCTTTTGGTCGAGGGTCGGCCGCCGCTTTGGCAANCTTACCGGCTATAAGGCCTGCATAATNCTTTTTGCTATTGGTGGACTGCTTTTAATGTTCAGTAGCCCGGATGCTCTCTGGCAGGTATACATCTTTGTTTTCATCATGGGGACCGGTTATGCCGGAACCCAGCTGTTCCCCTTTTCCATGCTCCCCGACGCTATTAGCTCGGAAACCGCACGTACAGGACTGCGACGGGCCGGTTCATATACCGGAATCTGGATGGCTGGAGACAAAGCCGGTTTTGCCGTAGGACCATCCATTTTTGGAGCTATCCTGGCTTTATCCGGCTATATTGAAACTAGAGAAGGCATTTTGATTGATCAACCGGATCTGGCTATGTTTGGAGTACGGTTTGGTTTTACCCTTTTGCCGGCAATCTTAATGGTGGTAAGCCTGCTGATTTTGCGCAAATACAAACTTGATGAGAAAACCAGGGAAATGATCAAGGCAGACAAACAATAATCCGGGCATATTTCAGTTACAAAATAAGTAAAGAAAGGAGCGAAAAATAACGGTGAAAGATCAATTCTACGAAAGGCATAGCAAGTATATTTTTCCATGTGTTTCAAATTACTACCAGGAGCCACTGGTGCTGGAAAAAGGGAAAGATAACCAGCTAACTGACATTGAGGGAAACGAGTATTTAGATTTTTTTGGTGGCATTTTAACGGTTGGCTTAGGACACTGCAGGGAGGAAATAACGGAAAAAGTAGTGGAACAGTACCGCACCCTTCAACATTGTTCCACCCTGTATCAAAATAAACCAGCTCTTCTATATGCAGAAAAATTGGCGCAGATAACCCCGGGGAAACTGCAAAAAAGCATTTTTACTAATAGCGGCAGTGAAGCTGATGAGCATGCAGTTCTTCTAGCGCAATTAGCTACCGGGAATGAGGAGATTATTACCCGACGACATGCTTATAGTGGGGCAAGTTCTTTGACTATGGCTATGACTGCTTTGAGTCCTTTCAGGATGGGGAATAATTTTGGTTATTTGAAGTTTGCTCATGCCCCTTATTGTTATCGCTGTCCGTTCGATAAAAGCTACCCCGGATGCGATCTGATATGTGCCAAAGATGTCGAGGAGCTAATAAAAACTTGCACCAGGGGGAAAATTGCTGCCTTTTTAGCAGAACCGATCATGGGCGTTGGTGGTTTTATCACTCCTCCGGTGGAGTATTATAAGGAAGTGGAGCGTATCATAAGAAAATACGGGGGGCTATTTATCAGTGACGAGGTACAGACCGGTTGGGGACGAACCGGAGGTAAAATGTTCGGAATTGAGCAGTGGGGAGTGGAACCTGACATAATGACTATGGCTAAAGGGGCTGCTAATGGTTTGCCTATTGGAATTACCATCGCCACTCCTGAAGTTGCCGATCACTTTAAAGGCCAGCATATCTCTACATTTGGCGGCAACCCTGTAAGTATGGCCGGAGCTCTGGCAACATTAGACTATATTGAAGAAAACAACATCCAGGAAAATTGTAGGATTATGGGTGACTATCTGCGTGAAAATTAAAGGAACTGCAGGATAAATACCGTGTGATCGGAGAGATTAGAGGTATGGGCTTAATCCTGGGCATGGAGATTGTAAAGGATAATAAAGAACCAGATGCCGAAATGGTCAATAAACTGTTTGAGGAAACAAAAAAACAAGGCCTTTTGATAGGCAAAGGCGGGCTTTATGGAAATGTAATTCGCATTACACCGGCTCTAAATATAACTAAAGAAGAAATCGATGAAGCAATCAAAAAGTTGGATTATGCTTTTAATGCGGCTATAAAATGAGAGCATCCTGAATAAAACTAAAAAGTCCATAAGATATAGCTATTTTAACCTATTTTGGACTATACTAAGCACGATGTAATCTTTTACAGATCTACAATAAACTTTGCACTTAATCTGACCAGCTTCGCATAAAACTGGATGACCAACTAACTATTGATGGCTGCAAACTTCCTTTTGAGGGCAAGCTCAAAACCGATAACTGCCGGGTGAAAATAGCAGAAGTTTTAACCCGGCAGGAAGCACTATGTGAAACCAGCTTACAGATGGTGGTATATTTTTTGAGGAGGTATGGAGATGAACTCTCACAGGAGAAAGAGAGTCAAAAAAGTGGCGGTGATAGCAGCACTGGTACTGGTGTTAGTCCTGGGCGGGGGAACAATTGTAGGTTACATGCTTTTAAGAGGCGGCCTTCCCGAGACCGAAGGAACGGTAAAGGTGGAAGGGTTGACGGATACGGCAACCATCTACCGGGACCAGCAGGGACGTCCTCATATTTACGCCTCCAATAAGAAAGACCTCTTTTTTGGCCAGGGATATGCTCATGCCCAGGACCGGCTCTGGCAGATGGAGCTGCACCGCCGCGCCGGGCAAGGTAGAATCAGCGAACTGGTCGGTGCAGGTGAACTTGACACTGACATACTGCTGCGCAGAGCCAGGCTGCCGCAAATAGCAGCCACTTTACAAGAGCAATCTACTCCTGAAACTGTGGACTTGCTCTCCAGTTATGCCCAGGGAATCAACGCCTACCTGGAGGAAATGAACGGGGTTCCCCCCGAGTTCCGCCTGCTGGGGGCCTCGCCGGAACCCTGGAGCAAAGAAGATGTTTTCGGTGTCGCCGCCCTCATGGCTTTTAACACCAATTATAACTGGCGTGAAAAAATGATGCGTTTCAGGCTGGAACAGGAGCTGGAAGAAGAACTTTTCCAGGAGATGATCCCTCCCGATTACCCGGAAATGGATGTGCCTCCCATCTGGACTGAGGAGAGGGCCCGGGAGCTAACCGGTAACTATGATCACGAGGAAAATCTTGGTGCTAATTTAAGTTCTCTGTCAGAAAAACTGTCCCTGGAAAATTCCACTTATTTCCCTCATTTTAATCCGGGTAGTAACAGCTGGGCTATATCGCCCCAGCGCTCGGAAACGGGCCAGACTTTGTTTGCCTTTGATGCCCATAACGCTTTAGATGTGCCCAATCTTTTTTACGAAAACCGCCTAGTTCTGGAGGGGAGAACTGGAACTTTACGGCTGGTCGGTTGCAGGTATGGCCGGCATGCTTGACGGTTTTAACGATTACCTGGCCTGGGGTTTGACCAATTCTGGAGATCCCCAGGATCTTTTCCTGGAGGAACGGCACCCGGAGGACCCCCATCGTTTTAAATACGATGAAGAATGGTATGAGGCAGAGGTCTACACAGAAGAAATAGAGGTTTCGGGTCAGGAGGAACCTGAAGAAGTGGAAATAGTAGTCACCCGTAACGGACCTCTCGTTTCAGAAGATCCGCCTATCAGCTTGTGCTGGACCGCTTATCATAATGAAAAGGGTTTTGACGGTCTGCTGAAAATGAACTTTGCCCGCAGCTGGGAAGAGTTCCGGGAAGGCATGAATGATTATCCCATGCCTACTCTTAACCTCACTTACGCCGACGTTGAAGGAAACATCGCCAACCGTCCTATAGGTTACATACCGATCCGGCGAAAGGGTTCGGGAACCCTGGTCGCTCCCGGCTGGGATCCGGATTACGGCTGGGAAGGATTTATTCCCATGGAGGATTTGCCCAAGCTGTTTAATCCCCCGGATGGATACGTGGCTGCCGCCAACGCAGTCCCCACCTGTGAAGAGTACCCCCACATTATTCGCGTGGACAATACTCCCGGTTACCGAATGCTGCGCATTACCCAGGTGTTAGAAGAAGATCGTAAATTTTCCCTGGAGGACATGAAACAACTGCAGACGGACTGGTACAACCCTCACGCAGAACGGCGCCTGCCAAAACTATTAAAGGCTTTGGAGGAGCACCGGGAAGAGCTGAGCGCGGTGGAAGTAGATGCCCTGGAAGTTTTAGAAGAATGGTCAGCAAATCCGGCAAACCAGATGGACGAAGCCGGGCCGGTCATCTTTGAAGGATGGTACCTGCATCTTATCCGGGAAATATACCAGGAAGAGATGGGAGAAGAACTGTACCGGGATTTTCTAAGCCGACAACATCAAGTGTATGAAAACGTAGAACGCTTCCTGGAGCGGGGAGAATCTCCCTGGTTCAGAGGGGACCCGGAGGGTATGATGGTACAGGCCTTCCGGAGTGCCGTGGCGGAGGCCCGGGAAGAACTGGGCGACGATCCCTTTAACTGGCGCTGGGATGAGCTGCAAAGTATCAGCTATAACCACGATGTAGGTGCGGAACTGGGACCCTTGAGCGGAATCTTCAACCGCGGCCCCTATCCCTGGGGAGGCGGCATCAGGACCGTGGGCAGAGCAGCGTACGGCTTAAATCAACCCTATGAAGTCAACCGCATACCTGCCATTCGAGTCGTAGCAGCTATGGGATCAACTATAGAGGCTTACGGGTCCATCCCCATGGGCCAATCCGGCCATCCCCTCAGCCCTCATTACGACGACCAGATTGAAACCTGGATGGCGGGAGAATATTATCCTATTACTTTCGGTGAAAAATTGGAAGATCCAGAGGGTGAACTCAAGTTAACCCCTCCATAAAACCCCCGTCAATTAAGGCGCCGAAGAGTCTGGCGATTCAAACTGGCGATTAAACAGAAGAAAAACCAACCGTAAGCGGACTGGCCAACGGCGCGCTTTATCTAGAGCGCGCCGGGCCACCCGCCCTAAAACCGTCTCCTAAATTCCCACTCAAAAATAATCACCTTAATTAATGCTCCTTAACCCTTTTATGAAATCTCAAGAGTAATCCAATTACACAATGAAAGGGGTAACAAACTTATCTAGCCGGGAAAGCAAGGTAAATCTTCCTCTGTGGAAAAAGTTGAACAGTATTTAGAAGGCAAAAAATAGTCATGGTTAATCCTGCCACCATAACAAACCTGGCTCCCACTTATAAAGTGTTCACTGCTCTAACGCCAGCCTACCAGTTCTAAAAAATCGTGGTGAAAGTTACCGTTTGAGACAGCAATCCCGCTGCTGTTTAAATCCAGACTGCCGCCTGCCTGGTCGCTGCAGCATCCTCCGGCTTCCTCCACAATTAACATGCCGGCTGCAAAATCCCAGGTAGAAAGGGTATACTCGAAATAAGCATCAAACCGGCCGCAGGCCACCCAGCATAAATCCAGGGCCGCGCTGCCAAGGCGGCGCATCCCGTGGATATTAGCTTCAAAAAGCCTTTCTATGCTTTGTAAAGTTTTACGCATGATTTCGCCCCGGTCATAATAAAACCCGGTGGCGACAACCGCCTCTTTGAGGGAATTTATCCCCGATACATTAATCGGGTTATCGTTTAAAAAAGCGCCCCTCCCCCGGGCTGCGGCAAACATTTCTTCACGCACCGGGTCAAAAACAATTCCTGCTTCCACCCTGCCCGATCGGGGCGTAAGCGATAGATATGCAAAAATGGGGGATGGTATGGGCAAAGTTGTTGGTTCCATCCAGGGGATCAATGATCCACTGCTCAGCTGCACCGCTTTTTTGGTGTAAATCCTGCTCCTCTGCTATAATGCTGTGGCCCGGAAAGCGCTCGCCGATCATTTTGATGATCGCATCCTGGGAAGCAAGATCAGCCTCTGTAACCAGGTTGTTTGCCGCCTTTTCTGTAATGGTAGCTTGCCCCTGCTTTTCTAAAATTATTTCTCCGGCCCGGCGCCCCGCTTCCTTTGCCAGCTGGAGGTGTGGTTCAAAAAAATTAGCCATTTAACCGCTGCACCACTTTCTCCCGGGTTTATTTTTATCTCCCGGTGAATCTATTCTATCATAGTTAGGGCTCAGCCGCGCCGCATTTTAGACGGTGGATATTGCTGGTAAAACGGTTGCAAAAGTCAATGAGCCAAAGAACAATTCAACGTGTAATCTTATTTTCAGGCAAACCGGCCGGTCCTGTTAAAAGGGGGCACCCTTGAAGGCACCCCCTAAGCAGACAGGAAACTTTGAAAAACTGCCTGTTTCCAAAAATGTAACTCAAATTACTTCACAAGAACACGTAAGCTTTTTTAATGCAGATATTTAAACGGAATGCTTCTTCAAAGACCGGAAAAAGAGTTTAGACAACATTTTCAAATATCTTTATGATGTCTTTTTCTGTTCCTTTAATGGGGTTAGTGCCGGCATTGCCATCCAGTAAAGCCGATTTAGCCATCGATTCAAAATCAGGGTCTTTAATGCCCAATTCTGAAATACTTGAAGGGATGCCGACATCCTTGGAAAGCTGCTCAATAGCATCAATACATTTCTCCGCTGCATCCCTGGGAGAAAGCCCATCAATATTTTCACCCATGATTACTGCCATCCGGGCAAAACGGTCTAAGTTTGAAATCAAATTAAACCTTTCGACATGGGGAAGTAAAATTGCGTTAGCCACACCGTGAGGCATATCATACATACCGCCAAGCTGATGGGCCATCGCGTGAACATATCCCAGCCCACCGTTATTGAAAGCCATACCCGCCAACAACTGGGCATTGGCCATGTTTTCCCGGGCTTCAAGATTTTCACCATTGGCAACAGCTTTTCGCAAGTTTTTGGAAATTAACTCGATAGAATATATGGCGCAGGCATCGCTTAGCGGAAAGGTAGCCAGAGACACATATGTCTCTACAGCATGGGTCAAAGCATCCATCCCGGTAGCTGCTGTCAAGGCAGGAGGCATGGTAACATGGAGCTCCGGATCATTGATCGAAACCTGGGGAGTATTCTTCCAGTCACAGATAACAAATTTAACCTTAGTATCAGTATTGGTGATTACACAGTGCCGCGTTATTTCACTGGCTGTACCAGCGGTGGTGTTAACACATACTAAAGGTGGCAATGGATTTGTTAAGGTGTCAATGCCGGCATAATCCCGGATACTTTTAGGGTGGGTAGCCACAATACCGATACCTTTCCCACAGTCATGGGCAGTACCGCCACCTACAGTAACAATCATGTCACAGTTTTCTTCCTTATAAAGCTTAAGCCCTTCTTCTACATTTTTATCCTTAGGATTGGGTTCAACCTTATTAAAAACAGCAGTTTCCAAACCGGCCTCGTGAATATGTTCAATAACTGTTCCCGCAATGCCCGTTTCTTCCATAGCCTTATCCGTCACCAGGAGAGCCTTTTTCCCTCCCAGGATGCTACACCTTTCTCCTACCATCTTTACTGCGCCGGGACTAATAAGGTTTACTGTCGGCATACAAAATCGTTCAGGAAATAAAATCATCGCTTACTCTCCTTTTTAACAAAGTTTAGATCTCCGAAGATTAATCAGCACCATTATTTACCAGTACCACCTCCAGTAAAATTTTTATCAATACTACCACCTAAACCTGGACAAATTCTTACCCTGGCAATATAGTTACTGTTTGTATGAATATTTAAAAATATTATAGCACAGAGCCTGGTGAAATTGAAGTTTTGCTCTAATCTTTAGTGATTATAACCGGGGTTCAGGCTATTTTTCTTCATCCAGGTAACATCAACATTTTATCTTTAAGCAAACATGATAGCGCAGTTTTGCTCGTCAAAAGGTAATCAAGACGATTAAGATGCCCTGAACAACTTTATATGATAATCCATGGAAGTATTGACAACAATATTAAAATAAATTATTATTTTATCAACAAGTCTAACGAACGTTCGATAATCATTGGAGGGAGTTTGATTTGCAGAAATCGCTTGACCAGCCCCAAAATAGTAATCCATCCACCGCTGAACGGATCCTTACAACAGCCAGAATCCATTTTTCACGCAAAGGATACAACGGCGCCAGCATTCGCGAAATAGCCCGTGAAGCAAATATCAGCATCGCCACTCTTTATTATTATGCAAAAAATAAAGACGATCTCTACCGGCAGGTTTTTGAAAATGTTTACCAGGAAGAAATAGACACGATAAACAGTGTACTAGAAAAGGCTGATGAAAACATTACCAGCAATCCGGCCACCCTCAGGGAATTTATATTTAATTTAATGGACGCTCTTATCGATCGCTCCAGCAAGGATCCAGACCTGATTCGCCTCTGGGCACAACGCTGGATTGACAAACCTGAACAATCGGACTATATCGATAAGCAGTATTCAGCCCCCCTGTATAAGATGATCGAAAGCATCATCGAAAAAGCTGAAGCCAATGGGATTATCAACCCGGATCTGAAAAATATTAGCCTGGTTCTCCACAGTTTCACCTGGCTGCACTACAGCTTCTTCAGCATGGGACGCTTGACTTACGGGGTCCAGGTCGATGATCCTTATGACCCCCGGCAGTTAGAAGATTTTCGTGAATACATCCGCATCTTCGTCTCACGGATGCTGCGATTTTCAGATCAAAACTAAAAGGTGGGAAAAGCAATGTTTACAAACGC